>ERZ773263.2180-NODE-2180-length-10877-cov-45.119664_pt1 | contig 10877 bp, 2 predicted proteins | sample MGYA00511076_ERZ773263 | MGnify/ENA primary metagenome ERZ773263 (study PRJEB29015, sample SAMEA2738155) | human oral metagenome | biome: human oral; feature: human-associated habitat; material: saliva | place: China | collected 2195 ... | reverse complement strand
AATCTGTTTCTTTCGGAGCGTTAACTGTTCCTCCAGTACCTGGTGTTACGGCATTTTTAACTTTCTCAGCATCTAGTTTTTTGCCTTCTACAGTGTATACTGTTTTTGGTTCTGAACCTAATACGTTAACTGTAATTTCTGCCTCTTTTGTATAAGATTTTCCATCTACTGTATATGTTACTGGAACTTTAACGATTCCTTTGTTCGTTCCTTTTTCTGCAGTCATTGTTGCTAAAACTTCTTGTGTAATCTCACCAACCACTACATCTTTAGAACCTTCTGGTAATTTAGCTTTGAAGTCAGCTGATGTTGCTACTTCTGTTGCTTTTGCTTTCGCTACTTCTTTTACTTTATCTACTGAGGCTCCTTTTTGTACTTCTACTTCACCAGTTGCTTTTGGTAATACCAACACAGGAACTTCTACTGTTTCATTAATAGTTGTACCATTTGAATTATGAGTAACTGTTGTTGGAATTTTAAGATCAGTTTGACCTACTTTTCCTACTGTACTAAACACATCTGCTTCATTAGGATTATTTACAACACCTGCCTTAGTGTCGATTGTAGCAGGAGTGACTGAAGATTTAACCTCTTCATTTGTGATTTTATCACCTTCTAATACTACTAACTTAGCTGTAGTTGATTTTACAACATTTACTTCGATATCTACTGTTGTATCGTATGTTCTTCCATCAGCAGTATAAGTAACAGGAACTTTAACAACACCACGTCCATCAGCGGCTATTTTTGTAATTTCAGCTTTATCTTTAGAATTAAGGGTAACATTCGTAATTTGACCCATTGCAGCCGTTGCATTCATATCTCTAAGCAATTGTTGGAAATTAGCTGAATTAACTTCTTCTTGGGCTTTTGCATAAGCAACTTCTTTTAACTGATCATCGTTAGTATTAATTGGAACAGTCACGGTACCTGTTGCTTGTAAGCTATTAATATAGATTACTTTTCCATATTCAAAATCTGGATTATCAGAATTTGCCAATCCTCCTCGATGGAACTGATTTTCATACTCAGGTTTCAATCCGTTCGTTGTATATGAATATAATCTATTTCCTTCCGCGTCAGTATCTCCAAATCCACTTTTTGCTATTACTTTGAAGTCAGCTGGTCCAATGAAGTTATCCGCAGTTGTAAAGACAATACTTGATGAACGAGTAGTTTTTTCAGCAGCAGCCATACGAGTACCCGCTGGCACATCATAAGTTAATGTTCCACCTTTAGAATTGTCATTAGGATCATTTGGAGTCCATCTAATGGAATTAGCATAAACACCTCCAAGAAATGCATTTCCGCCATTCGCATTAATAACTCGATCTTCTAAGATTACACCTTTAGGTACTTTTACGGTCACTTGAACTTTTGATGCAGCATAATAATCAATATTCATTCCAGCCGTATCTTTCAGAGTAAAGTTAAAACTACCTTTTTGATTCTTATCATAAATTGTATCTGGTGTGTAGCCATACTCATTTTTATTTCGTCCTGAAGTAACATCTGTTACAATTTCAGCTGCTGGAGCTGTAGCAATACCGATACCTCCTACAAGATACCCATCTTTAATTTCAGCTCCTTTTTTATTGAAAGGATTAGTAGTCAATCCTGTTCCTTGATCTCCCGCTTCAATTAAAACTTTAATTTTTGTTGTTTTTGACGGAATATCATATATGCGAGCTAAACTACTCCATCCATTTCCACCTCCAGGTCCTGCTTCTGTCGATACTGGTCCATTTTTTCCATCAACCGGTTTAATTTCTTCTCCTGTAAATGCATCTACAATTTTCAGTTTAACTTTTTCACCCGTACTAGGTGTTGACGAATGACCATATGCTCCACTATGAATCAAATTAACATTAAGTCTAGAATTTCCATTCACATCAAATTCTTTAGATATTGTCGTCCCTTTGCTTCCTAGCTCAAGATAATAATCACGATTTTTCACTTCACCAAAAGCATTGGTTCTCATTGCGTCAATAGTAGGAGTTATCGTTGGAATGATACCACTACCAGCATTATACGATAATTGATGACCTTCTCTTTGATATTGTATTAATTCTCCATCATTTGTATAAATCTTTGATTTCGGTACTGTACGAGTACTTGGTGCCCCATCTTTATCTGTAATCTTCGTTACATCAAGTGGTTTAACGGCTGTTACTTTTTCACCATTTTCAATTTTCCAACCATTTAGTACACCAGTTTCTGCATCAGCTTTGGTAATAGTTCTTTCTTTCCAGTTATAAGTAGCACTACCAATCCCTTCAGAACGTGCATTAATTTCTCCTGGACCTGCCTGTTGCTTAGCAATTGTTTCTGATTTAGTAGCTACATCATCAAATGTAACTTTGTCTCCGAAACCTTCTTTTAGACTTTCAAATACACCATTAGTTGGGTTATTCCCGTAAGCTACGTGGTTTTCACTAACAGGTGCTCCTAAGTCTGCTTTACCATCCAAATATAAAGCTAATAAATCACGCTCAGATTTAACAGCTTCTGCTTGTTGGCTCATTTTTTGAGCTGATGTTGTATCTGCCGCATTTGCAGTTGTAATAACATTTTCTGCTTTTTGTTTAATACCTTTTAAAACATCAATTTTAAATTGATCTTTTTTATTCGTAGGTTTCGCTTCTTCTTTTGCTATTAGAGCTTGAACTTTAGCAATATTAGCTTCTAATTCAGTTAAGGCAGCATCTCTTACACCTTTATACTTAGTTGCTTCTTCTGCTGAGTTAGCTGCAGTTGTATCTACTGCTCTAAATCCACTTTCACCTTGTCCAGGAATGGCTTGTCCATTACGTGGATCTTGGTTTTTATTTTCTTTTTCTTCTGTTGCTTCTGATTTGATACTGTTTAGAATGATAAGGCTACTTGAAAGTTGTTTAGCAAGTGCATCAACTTTTTCCTGTGTTTTTGTATCATCATTTAAAAGCTCTTTTGCTTTATTAACCAAATTTTTAGCATCATCGATGACTGATTTTGTTTTCTTACCTTCGGTTAATTGACTCAATCGACTTTCAACTTTAGCAACTAAATCTTCTAACGATGCTGTATTAATAGTAACTTTTTCTGCCACTACATTTGGAGTTTCAACTGCACTGGCTTGTGTGTCAGTAACAGATTCTGTAACAACACCAGTTTTTTGTCCATCGACCGCTTTATCAGTAGCAGTTGCTTGTCTAGCAACTTCCTTAGAGGGTTCTGGAGACTTATCATTTAGATTTTGAATTTCTGTAGATTCTGGATTAATTACTGGTTCGGCCGCTTGGACGCTTCCTCCACCAAGGAAAAACAATCCAGTAGCTACAGCCACACTAGCCGCACCAAAACTAACCTTACGAATACTGTAACGAGTGAATTTCTCCACTTGCGATTGGCGAACATGACGCCCTTTAGGTTTAAACATTTACTTACTCCTTTTCTGATAATTATCAGTTAATATATTTAAGAAAGCTAACCAAAAAGCCCCCCCTAAAATATCTTTGTATATTTTAAGGGGGTTACACATCATTATACTATTTTTTTTATTATAATTCAAGCATTTTGAGGTTTAATCGCCAAAGTAATTTCACTAACACCGCATTCTAGTAAGCTCTTACAAAAACAAAAGTTATATTACTTTACAGTTTGTTTATATTATTTGATTATTCATATAATTTGATTACAAAAACGAATTGACTAATTTTTTTATCATTTCTTCATTGACTTTTAGCAATAAATAAGGAAATACAGAATTACCCTAGATTCACAAGATCTACCAAAAATAGCTAAAAAATTTAGAAGTTACTCATACTTTATAAAATAAAGTCTATAAAAAAACAGGCTCTATAATATTTGTAGTGAGTAAATCCCCTATGGATATTATGGAGCCTATTTTGTTGTAGAAAAAAAGTTCCATAAGATCTATAATGAAAAGCGACCAAACAACTCATTAGAAAGATTCATATGGAACAATTACATTTTATCACAAAATTACTCGATATCAAAGACCTTAATATCCAAATTATCGATGTTATTAATAGGGATACTCACAAAGAAATCATTGCTCAACTGGATTATGAGGCCCCATCTTGTCCTGATTGCAGAAGTCAAATGAAGAAATATGACTTTCAAAAAACGTCTAAGATTCCTTACCTTGAAACGACTGGTATGCCTACTAGAATCCTTCTTAAAAAACGCCGTTTTAAGTGCTATCAGTGCTCTAAAATAGCGGTCGCTGAGACTTCTCTCGTCAAGAAAAATCACCAAATCCCTCGTATCATCAACCAAAAAATTGCTCAAAAGCTGATTGAAAAGACTTCTATGACCGATATTGCTCATCAGTTGGCCATTTCAACTTCAACTGTCATCCGCAAGCTCAATGACTTCAGTTTTAAGCCTGATTTTTCTCGTCTGCCTGAGATTATGTCCTGGGATGTTGAAACAGTCAGGGGAGTGACTGTTTCAATCGGGATATGTAGATGAGTTTCATTGCGCAAGATTTTGATAATCTTAATATTATCACTGTTCTTGAAGGCAGAACACAAGCTGTCATCCGAAATCACTTTCTGCGCTACGATAGAGCCGTTCGTTGTCAGGTAAAAATCATTACTATGGATATGTTTAGTTCTTACTATGACTTAGCTAGACAACTTTTTCCGTGTGCTAAAATCGTTCTAGATCGTTTCCACATTGTTCAACATCTAAGCCGTGCTATGAGTCGTGTTCGTGTCCAAATCATGAATCAGTTTCATCGAAAATCCCATGAATACAAGGCTATCAAGCGTTACTGGAAGCTCATTCAACAGGATAGTCGTAAACTCAATAATAAGCGTTTTTATCGCCCTACTTTTCGCATGCACTTGACGAATAAAGAGATTCTAGAGAAGCTTTTGAGCTATTCAGAAGACTTGAAACACCACTATCAGCTCTATCAACTCTTGCTTTTTCACTTTCAGAATAAGGACCCGGAAAAATTTTTCGGACTCATTGAAGACAATCTAAAGCTGGATCATCCTCTTTTTCAGACTGTATTTAAAACATTTCTCAAAGATAAAGAGAAAATCGTCAACGCCCTTCAATTACCCTATTCTAACGCAAAACTGAAAGCGACAAATAATCTCATCAAACTTATCAAACGAAAGGCCTTTGGTTTTCGGAACTTTGATAACTTTAAAAAAAGGATTTTTATCGCTCTGAACATCAAAAAAGAAAGGACGAATTTTGTCCTTTCTCGAGCTTAGCTTTTCTTCAACCCACTACAGTTGACAAAGAGCCTCTATTTTTCTATAGGACTTTAGAAAGTTTCTTTCTTAGTCTTCTTTTTTCTTACGAGCTACAAGTCCGAATGCACCCAACATTCCAAGAAGTCCAAGACTAGCTAGACCAGCCTTATCTTCTGTACCAGTATTTGGTAATTCCTTCTTATTATTTTCTACAGTTGTTGCACTAACTGTTTGATTTGATTCTGTTTGACTTACCTGAGTTGGATTAACTACTGGTTTATCTGGAGTTGAAGGACGAACTGGCGAAACAGGTTGCTCAGAACGAGTTGGGGTAACTACTTTCTTATAGGTATGAATCACATTGCCATTTTTATCTGTCTTAGTGCCAGTATATTCATAACCTTTTATAGTCTTAGGTCCATGGCTACCATTCTCCTCTGGAGAAATTTCTTTGCCCTCACTATCTTGGTAACGTGTTACGATATGAGTAGTTGAACTACCGTTATTACCTTGATTATTACCTTGACTATCACCATGATTAGATTTAGGAGTAACTTTCACAGGAACATCCACTGTCACTTTACGTCCGTCTGGCAACTCTAATTCTACTGTTACAGATGGTTTGTCACCAGGTGTATTTGTTTTTGGAATTTCTCCCACTTTTGTAACCTTCCATCCTTCAGGAAGGTCCACATGTTTTTTCACATCATCTTCAGTAATCGGTGTTCCAACTTCAACAACAATCGGTGTTGTTTTCGGAGTAACAATGACCGGAACTTTGACTGTAACACGTTTTCCTCCTGGTAGTTCAATCACCACTGGAATACTTGGTCTTTCTCCTGGTACATCTGTAGATGGTTTATCCCCAATACTAATGATTTTTCCACCTTCTGGTATTTGAATATGTTTTTCAACATCCTCATTTGTAATTGGATCACCAAGTTTCTTAACAATATCTTTGATAGGCGTTACCTTGACAGGAACCTCTACTTCTATTTGTTTACCATTAGGAAGTTCAATTTTAACTTTGACTGTACCTTTATCTCCAGGAGTATTTACTTCTGGAATTTTGCCTACTTCAACAATTTTACCACCTTCTGGAACCTTCACATGTTTTTCAATATCTTCTTTTGTTAATGGAGTATCTGTGACAGGTGTTTCAATTCCTGTAGCTGGTGTTACATTAACTGGAACATCAACAGTAATTGTTTTTCCATTTGGTAATTCAACCGTTACTTTAACTGGATCTTTCTTACCTGGAGTTGTCAAATCTGGAATGTTTGTGACTCCCGTTACTTTTCCACCTTCTGGAATCGTGATTCCTTTTGTATAATCCTCTGGGGTTAATGGAGTATTCGTAACTGGTGTTTCGATGCCTTTAACTGGTGTTACATTCACAGGAACATCTACTGTAATTGTTTTTCCATTTGGTAATTCAACCGTTACTTTAACTGGATCTTTCTTACCTGGAGTTGTCAAATCTGGAATGTTTGTGACTCCCGTTACTTTTCCACCTTCTGGAATCGTGATTCCTTTTGTATAATCCTCTGGGGTTAATGGGGTATTCGTAACTGGGGTTTCAATTCCTTTTACTGGCGTTACATTAACTGGAACATCAACAGTAATCACTTTTCCATTTGGTAATTCAACCGTTACTTTAACTGGAGCTTTCTTACCTGGGGTTGTTAAGTCTGGAATGTTTTCAACGTTCGTTACCTTACCACCTTCTGGTATCTTGATTCCTTTTGTATAATCCTCTGGGGTTAATGGAGTATTCGTAACTGGTGTTTCGATGCCTTTAACTGGTGTTACATTCACAGGAACATCTACTGTAATTGTTTTTCCATTTGGTAATTCAACCGTTACTTTAACTGGATCTTTCTTACCTGGAGTTGTCAAATCTGGAATGTTTGTGACTCCCGTTACTTTTCCACCTTCTGGAATCGTGATTCCTTTTGTATAATCCTCTGGGGTTAATGGGGTATTCGTAACTGGGGTTTCGATGCCTTTAACTGGTGTTACATTCACAGGAACATCTACTGTAATTGTTTTTCCATTTGGTAATTCAACCGTTACTTTAACTGGATCTTTCTTACCTGGTGTTGTTAAGTCTGGTACATCTCCTACCTTAGCTGTTGCTCCTTCTGGAACTTTAATTTGTTTTAAGACATCCTCTGGAGTCAGTTTTTCTGTTGTGACTGGTGTTTCGATTTCCTTAATTGGTGTAACATTCACTGGGACTTCTACTGTAATTACTTTCCCATTTGGTAATTCAACCGTTACCTTAACGGGGTCTTTCTTACCTGGGGTTGTTAAGTCTGGAATGTTTTCTACGTTCGTTACTTTTCCACCTTCTGGAACTTTAACGAATTTAGCAATATCCTCTTTTGTTAAAGGTGTATTCGTCACTGGTGTTTCAATTGGTGTTGGTTTAGCTTCTACCACCTTAATCGTTGCCGGAACTTCAACTAACACATTTCCATTTTTATCTTTCACAACAACCGTTACTGGTTTATCTCCAACAGTTGTTGCATCAAATGGTTCTGTCTGTCCTTCTGGAACTTTGTATTCAAATGTTGAACCTTCTGGATAATCACTTGGTGTAATACTATCTTTTGGTTTTGGCTGATTTTCACCTGTAGCGTTAATAGGAATTAATTGTTCTTTTCCTTCCACTACTTTAACCTTAGCAGGAACTTCTACAAGTTTATCTTCTCCGTCTTTTGCTTCTACAACCACATCTTTTTCGCCTGGACTTGTTGTATCTACAGGAGTTTTGTATTTGAATGTTACTCCATCTGGATATTGTTCAGGATCAACACTCTTAGATGCATCTGGTTGTTTATTATCTTTATCAACTGGAACATATTGAGTCTTAGGTTCTACAACCATTACTTTTGCAGGAATTTTCGCAATGACTTTATCTCCAATTTTTGCTACTACTACAACGTCTTTTTCGCCTGGTGTTGTTGTATCTACTGGGCTTTCATAAGTAAACTCTGTATCTTTAGGGAATGCTTTAGGGTCAATACTTCCTTCAACAGTTGGTTGTTTTTTATCCTTGTCTACTGGCACGAATTGTGGGTAGCTTTCTACAACACGTACAGTTGCAGGGACTTCTGCAATTGGATTCCCATCTTTATCTTTTACAATGACATTGACTGTGTAATCACCTGGTGTTGTTGTATCAATTGGTGTTTTCGGATCATATTCAAATGTTGAACCATCCGGATATTCAGTTTTATCAATACTGTTTTCTGGATTTGGTTGTTTATTATTTTCATCCACTGGAACTATTTGAGGAACTCCCTCTACAACAGTAACAGGAACTTTAACAACAGTTGTTTTTTCTACATCATCAACAGTATATTTAACTGTAACATTTACATCCGTATCATCTGATGTATCTGGATTATCTACATTATCATCAATACTTACATTGGTAACATTTTCTGGAAGTTTTCCTTTGAAAGTACCGTCTGCGATAGCTTCTTTAGCTTTGGCAAGAGCTTTTTCTTTTGCTTTTTCCTTATCGCTATCTTTAGCAACAATAATACCTTTTGGTGTTGGTTTTGGTAAAACTGTTACTTTAACTTTTACTGGTTCTGTTAAAGTTTCTCCATTTTGATCCGTATAAGTTACTGGAACAGTTACTTCTTTCACACCTGCTTTAGCTGTAATATCTTTTGCTAAATCTGTAGGCTCACCTTTTGTTCCATTTTCACCTGGAGTAACCGCATCTGTTATATCCTTAGCAGTCAATTCCTCTCCTTCAAATACAACTTTAGAGGTTGGAGTTGAACCGACTACATTTACCGGTACATCCACATTCACAGAAATATCATCGATGATTTGTCCAGTAGCCTTATCTCTGTATTTAACAGTTACGGTTACTGGAGTTTGTTGACCATTTTTATCAGTTTTTGGAGTTGCAATCGCATCATCTGTTATAAATGGAGTTACCCCTTCAGGAACATTTGTTAGTCCAGTAATTGCTTTATTGACGTTTGCTCGAATCGCATCAATTAAGGTTTCATTTGATGTACCATTTAAGACTGTCACGCCTTTTGGCGCTGGTTTTGGAAGAACTTTAACAGTCACTTCAACCGGTTCATCCCGTTTAAATTGATTTGCCCCATAAGTAACCGTTACTGGAACTTTAATTTCCTGACCTGCTTTACCATCAGTAGAAATAGTGCTGACATCAGGATTCGTGACTTTACCGTCTTTACCTGGCGTTACAGCTCCTCCAACTTTTTCTGCAGACGGCTTATCACCTTCTACTACATATACAGTTTTCGCAGTTGATACACGTGGTTGAACTTTAATGGTAAATTCTTGAGTGATGTTGTCATCAGTATCTTTCTTCGTATCAAATACTGGGTCTTTATCAAATGGATTGTCGACAATATCATATCCCATTGATTTCAACACATCGATATGAGTTTGTACATCACTTTCAGAAATGGTTTCACCTGATTTACCAGTTAAAGTCAATGCATGGTTGGTTAATTCAGTTTCTGTTTGAGTTTTTGGATCTACAGAAACGAATTTAACTTTTGCTTTTTGATCATCTTTGTCATAGGTAATCTTGATATTTGCTTTTGGATCCGTAATTTTTGGTGGTTTATAACCTTGTGCTGGATTTGCAGGATTTACCGGTTCTAATGGTGTTCCATTGCCATCTTTTGGAGTATATCCATCTTTATGAGGAATGATTTGTGTAATTTCACCAGTCTTGGTTGGATCATTTGGATCGTTAGGGAATGGAATTGGTTCTCCATCCTTACCAGTGGTTGGATCAACAGGAATCCAGCTTCCAATCTTCGTATAAGTAACTTTATCCGTTTCATCAGGGATTACTTTTGTATCTTTTGCAGGGGTTGCAGCTTCTTTAGCTGGAATTTCTTTTTTATCAGCAATATAGCCTGGTAGAACATCTACTCCAACTTTATCCCATGTTTTATTTGGACTTTCCCAATCAGTATAGGTTACTTCTTTTGTAACAAGATTAACGGTTGCTTTTCTTGTGAATGGTACCGTTTGAACAGTATCATCCTTAACTTTTTCTTCAGATGCTGTATCTGATTCTTTTTTCACATAAGAAATCACACGTTTAGCTGTCGTATTCAAATCAGACTCTGCTAATCCCTCTGGCCATTTCAAATCTGGATTTTCACCATTTGGATCTACTGGACTATCTTTTTCATGTGGTGTTGATGAAGGAACTTCAATAATTCTAGGTTTCAATGTAATTTCAAATGTTTGAGATGGTTTTGAAACTCCTGCTTCCACATCCTCTTGATCATCGAAATTAGGATGAACTCCATTTACATTGTAAGTATCACTTTCAACTTCGTAACCTTTACCTTTTAATTCTTTAACTTTATTAATAACTTCATCACTATTTGGTAATGCACTTCCCGATTCCCCTGTTAGTTCTACCGTTGTAGAATGTTGACCATCAGTTGTTTTAATAACAACATTTGCTTTTTGACTTTTAACAACGTATTTATAAACAACTTCTGTAGGATTTTCTGATAATACTCCATTTGAATTATTTGGTAAGTCAGTTTTAACTAACTTGTAAACTACACCATTTTCAGTAAATTCTTCTTCAGGTGTAACTGAATAATTATTCCCAACAATATTTTCTAATTT
>ERZ773263.2179-NODE-2179-length-10880-cov-3.594642_pt1 | contig 10880 bp, 10 predicted proteins | sample MGYA00511076_ERZ773263 | MGnify/ENA primary metagenome ERZ773263 (study PRJEB29015, sample SAMEA2738155) | human oral metagenome | biome: human oral; feature: human-associated habitat; material: saliva | place: China | collected 2195 ... | reverse complement strand
AAACTTGATGAATTGGGTGTTGAGTATGATAGTAAGGCAAATAAATCTGCTTTGCTTGATTTACTAATCGCAAATGAAGGGTGATTGAGATGGAAAACTTTGCAACAGTAGAAGATTTGAAAAAATTGTGGCGAGCGTTGAAATTCGATGAGGAAAAACGAGCCGAGGCGCTGTTGGAAGTTGTTTCTCATTCTCTTCGCGTTGAAGCCAAAAAAGTTGGCAAGGATTTAGATGGGTTGGTGGCTACTGACCCATCTTTTGCTATGGTCGTTAAGTCCGTTACGGTTGATGTGGTAGCTCGCACGTTGATGACCTCAACTGATCAGGAACCAATGACTCAAATGGCTGAGTCCGCTTTAGGTTATTCCTTCAGTGGTTCTTATCTAGTTCCTGGCGGTGGTCTCTTTATCAAGGATTCAGAATTGAAACGTCTGGGTCTCAAAAAACAAAGATATGGGGTGATTGATATCTATGGGACGGATTAAAGGAATTACTGTAACTTTGATTGGGAAAACCAAGAATGGTAGGGATGACTTTGGGCATCCAATCTATGAGAATACTGAAATTCAAGTAGAAAATATTCTGGTTGTCCCAACTTCAACAGAAGACGTCACGAATCAGCTCAATTTAACTGGAAAAAAGGCCGCTTATACTCTAGGTATCCCAAAAGGTGACCAGAACGAGTGGAAAGACCGTGAGGTTCGTTTCTTTGGGTGCAAATGGCGCACTATTGGTTTTCCGTTAGAAGGTATTGAAGCCATGATGCCTTTAGACTGGAATAAGAAAGTGATGGTTGAAGCGTATGAGTAATACAAAAGTCAAGCTTATCGGTGCGGGTGTAGGAGCTCTTTTGAAATCAAAAGAGATTCAGGACATTCTGAACAAAGAAGCGACAGTCATTAAAAAAAGATGTGGCCCTGGTTACGAACAAGATAGCCATGTTGGTAAGACAAGGGCCAATGCTATGATTTATCCAGCTACGCGAAAAGCAAAAAGGGATAATTTGAAAAATAACACATTGTTGAAGGCGGTGCATTAGATGATTGAAATTATTATCAAGAAATATCTTGACGGTCATTTAGATGTACCGTCATTTTTTGAGCATGAAGCTGAAGCTCCCGATAGCTTTGTCATTATTCAAAAGACAGGTGGGAAGGATCGTAATCACTCTAGTAGTGCGACCTTTGCTTTCCAAAGTTATGGCCCAACTATGCAGAAGGCTGCAGAGCTTAATGTGAAAGTGAAAAGTGCTGTGAAGGGATTGATTGAATTAGATTCAATCTGTGGTGTCCACCTGAACAGCGATTACAATTTTACGGACACTGAAACAAGACAATATCGATATCAAGCTGTATTTGATATTAATTATTTTTAAAAGGAGAAATTAAATGGGAAAAGAAGCAAATGTAACGACTGCAAAACCTAAAATCGGAGGTGCGGTTTATTCGGCCCCTCTTGGCACAGCACTGCCGACAGATGCAACAACAAAATTAGATGAGGCGTTTGAAGCACTAGGTTATATTTCAGAAGACGGTATGACCAACAGTAACTCGCCAGAGTCAGAAAATATCAAAGCTTGGGGCGGTGTCGTTGTAAGTTCAGTTCAAAAGGAAAAAACAGATACGTTCAAATATATGCTTATTGAGGCATTGAATCTACACGTTTTGAAGGAAGTGTATGGACCAGATAATGTATCTGGGGATTTGTCTTCAGGAATTACGATTAAGGCAAATTCAAAAGAATTACCACATCATTGCCTGGTTATCGAAACGGTTCTAAAAGGTGGTGTACTTAAACGTATTGTTATCCCTTCAGGAAAAGTAACTGCCATCGATGAAATCACTTATAACGATGGAAGTGTTCTCGGATATGGTACGACAGTAACTGCCTTCCCTAACGCTGCTGACGACACACACTATGAATACATCAAAGGAGCTTAACTATGTCAAAACAAAATCGCAAAAAGAAAAATAAAGAAGCTGCGCCACAGATTAAAACAATCCGTGGTGTGACTTCGACCGGATTTGCTTTTGAAATCACAAAAGAGCGTTTGGAAAACTATGAGTTACTTGAAGCCATCGCTGAAGTAGATACAAATCCGGCAGTTTTACCCAAAGTGGTCAAACTCATGCTTGGTAACAAATCGGAAGATTTGAAAAATCATGTGCGAACTGCGGATGGAATTGTTCCTTTGGACAAGATTGGGAATGAAATTCGGGAAATCTTTACAAGTAAGAACCAGTTAAAAAAATAGCACTCCTTGCTAGAATGATTCAAACAGACGAAGATGCTCTTATCTGTGATTTAGCTGAAACCTATGGAATTTTTGACTACAGACAGTTACCTGCTGACCAGGTAGCTGTCTTTGCTTTTGGTCTGAGAGATGATTCACGGATCAAACTAGCAATGACCAATATCAAGGTTCCTTTTGAAACCTTTTTGCTTGCAGGCGTGCTTGATAGGCTTTCTGCTCTTGTGTGGTTTAAAACAACAGACGGTCAGAAAGGAATCAACAAACCATTAATGGTTGCAGAGGAGCTGACAGGTAAAACTAAAGCTAAAGAAAGTAAGGAGATGATCTTCGATTCTGGTGAGGACTTTGAAGAATATCGTCAGCAAATTCTAGAAAAGATAGGAGGTGAGGATTAGTGGCGACAGAAATAGCACAAGCTTATGTACAATTGATACCATCAGCCAGAGGTATTACTGGTAAAATCCAATCAATCCTCGATCCTGAAGCGAGTTCAGCAGGGCAAAGCGCTGGACAGTCATTGGGTTCTAGTCTTGTTAGCGTTATGACAAAGGTTATTGCAGCCGCTGGAATTGGCAAGGCCTTTTCAGCTGCTATCAGTGAAGGGGCTGCACTTCAGCAATCTCTCGGAGGTATTGAAACTCTTTTCAAAGATTCTGCTGACAAGGTCAAGGGATATGCTAATGAGGCTTACAAGACAACAGGATTGTCAGCGAATGCTTACATGGAGAACGTGACAGGCTTCTCAGCGAGTCTCTTGCAGTCTTTGGGTGGTGACACGAACAAGGCTGCTGAAACGGCTAATATGGCCATGATTGATATGTCAGATAATGCGAACAAGATGGGGACATCGATGGAAAGTATTCAGATGGCATATCAAGGCTTTGCTAAGCAAAACTATACCATGCTAGACAACCTGAAGCTTGGTTATGGTGGTACAAAGCAAGAAATGCAACGGCTCTTGGCTGATGCAGAGAAATTGACGGGTGTTAAATATGACATCAATAATCTTTCAGACGTTTATAGCGCCATCCACGCTATTCAGGAGAATCTGGATATTACTGGGACAACTGCAAAGGAAGCGTCAACAACTTTCACAGGCTCTTTTGAATCCATGAAAGCAGCTGCTCAGAATGTGCTTGGGAAATTGGCTTTGGGTGAAGATATTAAGCCATCTCTTGAAGCGTTATTGAATTCAACAGAAACATTCCTTGTTGGAAATCTTGCACCGATGATTGGAAATATTCTAGCACAGCTACCAACACTATTAATGGGCGCTTTAAAAGGAGTTTTCACAAAATTATTCGGAGAAGGAATTGGGAGTGCACTAGCTGGAGTATTAACAACTTTGGCAGGTGCATTTGCTGGTTTTAAACTTTTTTCAGTGTTTTCTGGACTCCTTTCTGGTTTACCAGGGATTATTGCAACAGTTAAAACTGCGGTGACGGGCTTCTTTGCACTTCTTAGCGCGAATCCAATAGGCATTGTAATTACTGCTATTGGTGCTTTGGTTGCAGGTCTAGTATATTTCTTCACTCAAACAGAAACAGGTAAAGCAATATTCCAAGATTTCATGACATGGCTATCAGCAACATGGAATGAATTAGTACCAGTGCTTACTAAAGTTTGGAATAATATGGTTACAGCTGCAACCACTGCATGGAATGCTATGCTGGAATTTGTAACTCCAATCATTCAATCAGTTGTTGATTTCATTAAAGCAATCTGGAATGATATTTATCAATGGTTCGATGAGAACCAAGCACTCATCCAGGAAGTATTTACTATATATTGGAATGCGATTCAAACATATATTCAGACGATTATGTCGGTGATTCAAGTTATCATTGAAGCATACATGAATACAATTGGACCTTTCATCGAAGCAACTTGGAATAATATTTGTACAGTAGTTGTCACAGCCTGGGAATTCATCAAAAATAGCATTCAAACGGTTATTGATGTTATCCAGGGAATTATTAAAGCTGTGATGTTAGCTATTACTGGGGATTGGAGTGGAGCCTGGGATGCAATAAGAGGAGTTGGAGATACAATTTGGAATGGAATTGTTAAGAATGCACAAATAATATTTAACGGTTTTGTTCAAATATTATCTAGCATTTGGAATACAATTTCTTCTGTTGCAAGTTCTGCGTGGGAAACTTTAAAAGCTAGCGTACTAAGCATCATTGTCGGTCTTGTATCTGGAGCACAGAATGCATGGAACACTATGTCTAATGCTGTGTTTAGTCTTGTAAGCAACGTTACTGGATTCTTCAATCAATTGTGGAATATTGATCTGTATGGTGCTGGTCAAGCAATCTTGCAAGGTTTCTTGAATGGTTTACAGTCTATGTGGTCCTCTGTTACAAATTTTGTCGGAGGTATTGCTAGCTGGATTCGTGACCATAAAGGACCTATCGAATATGACCGGAAATTGTTGATCCCTGCAGGTACTGCAATCATGCAAAGTTTAGACCAAGGATTAAAAGAACGTTTTAAGGGTGTGAAGCAAACTGTTGGAGGTATGGCAGATGAAATTTCAGATGTATTTTCAGGAGATAGTCTGGATCTGAATTCCTCTGCGTCCGTGACTAAAAGTCTTGAGGCACAGTTGGCTATGCCATCAGCTCAATTTGAAGCACATGAGAGTAAAACCGTGACTGAGATAGCGATTCTGAGAGCAAGTATGGAGAAGATCCTTACTGCCATCCTTGAGAAATCGTCAGATGTCTACCTAGACAATGACATTATCTCACTCAAAACCTACGAACAACACGGTGCTATTTATGCGAGGGGAGGAATTTAATGGATTATATGATCATCAACGGTTTTAATACATCAAGCCTTCCTGGTTGTGTTGTGACAGATTTCGGGAAGGTGGAGGCTGCTAAGCCGAAGGGAGAGAAGGCTGCCCTTTATGGAGTCAATGGCAGTTATCGTGTATTAGATGGGTCCTTCGACAGTTACGAAAGGACCTTCATTCTTCACGTTAAAAAAATGATTGAGATTTCAAGTATTCTTGACAAATTTCAATCGAACGACAATGTTTTAGAGCTTAGCTATCAGCTTGGCTCATTGTTTTATGCTAACTTTGTGACTGCTAGTTTTGAGCCTTTTGGGAATCATGCTTGGAAGTTAGAGATCAAGTTAGACATGCAACCCTTCCGTTATCAAAAAACTGTGGATCCTGTGGTTCTGACTGCATCTGGTACAATCATTAATCTTGGGACGATTTATTCTGAACCAATCATTGAAGTCGAGGGGGATGGTGACATCTCTCTCACGATTGGTCGGAAGACCATGTATCTTGCGATTAAGACCAAGGCTACAATCGATTGCAGACAGGGCAAGCAGAATATCTACAACGCCACTGGAGCAGTTCAGAACACACTTCGGAAGCGTGGAGGGTTCTTAGAAATTCCGACTGGTAAGGCCGGTATTTCATTTACTGGAACTGTCCGTAAGATTACTATTCGACCGAATTGGAGGTATAAGATTTGATTTATTTAACAAATGGGAATATGTCTCTGAATGCTGCTTATGCTGATGAAATTGTTCAAGAGGACAATAGCACCTATCAATTGAGCTTCCGATTTCCGACATCCGATTCATTGTGGGAGCAGTTGAAGGAAGAGGCATTCCTAACTGCTGATGATCTTCACGGTGAACAGGATTTCGTTATTTTCGAAGTTGAGAAGAAGCATGGCTATATTCAAGTCTATGCCAACCAAGTATTCACTCTCTTGAATAACTATGTGGTCAATCCTATCTCATTGGATAGACAGACTGGTTCGACTGCCTTGAGTCGCTTCGCTGGAAGTATCACTCGTGACAATCCCTTCTCGTTCTTCTCTGATATTGAAGATAGACACACCTTGAATATAGGTTCTAAGAATGCCATGGAAGCATTCGCGAAAGATAAGCATTCTATTATTGGTCAGTGGGGTGGCGACCTTGTTCGCCAAGGCTATCAGGTTCGACTCTTAAAAAATGGCGGTTCAGAGAATGAATCGCTTTTTATGTACAAGAAAAATCTGTCTAGCTATCAGCACAAGATCTCTACTAAATCTCTGAAAACTCGAATTACTTTCATCGCGACTGTAAAAGGTGAGGGAGAGAAAGCACCTGATCGTACATTCACGGTTACGATCGATAGTCCACTCATTAACAAATACAGTCAAATCTATGAAGATGTGATTGAGGTTAATGACCAGGATGTGAAGGATGAAGTGAGCCTTCGCAAGTATGGTGAGCAGTATTACAGAACATCGCTCTGCGACATGATGGAAGATAGCCTTGAGATTGAGGTTGTCGGGCAGAGCGATGTGCCTGTTCAAATGTTCGATGTTGTGAGTATCTTCCACGAACGTTACAATCTGGACGTGCGCAAGAAGATTACTAAATACACTTACTCACCGATGGCCAAAAAGTTAAAATCTATCGGTTTCGGTCAGTTCCAGTCGGGACTTGCCAATGCGATTGGTAACGCAGTGAGTGATGCAGTCAAAGGCGAAGCTCAACAACTTCAAGGTAATTTTGAACGGCAGTTAGCAAGAGAACTCAAGAATGCTAACCTTGCTTTTGACAGACAGAAAGAAGAGTTGGTCAATCAATTTACTGATGGCCTGAATGCTACCAAAGCAAAAGCTGAAGAAGTTAAAAGAGAGCTCTCTGACAATATTGACCAGCGTTTCAGTAGCTTTAACAATGGTCCTCTACAAGAAGCCAAGCGGAGGGCTGAAGAAGCCTTGAGAAACGCTGGCGCAAGTACCCTGCTTGCACAGGAAGCCAAGCGCATTGGTTTGGACTCCATCGCTAGACTTGAAGCATTTAAGTCACAGACTACAAGCGCTCAAACGGCCTTGTCAGGTGATTTGGACGTTCTGAAACGAACTATCGCAAACGATATTCGACCGAAGCAAGCACAGGCTGAAGCTGAGATTTCCAAGCAAGTTGAAGCACTTGTTCAGACCAAAAAAGAACTGGCTGGCGTCAAATCAGCTCAGTCAACGTTTGAGCAGAGCACGACTCGCAGACTGTCAGAACTGACCAACTTGACCAATGGTAAGGCAAGTAAGTCAGAACTCACGCAGACAGCTGAGGAGTTGGCTAGTAAGCTGGCTAGTGTGCAGGCTGGTAGCTCACGAAATTATTTCAGGAATTCACGTTCAAGAACGTTAACAACAGGAGATCAAGCAACATACGACTATCGAACATTCATCGTTCCTGATTTTTGGAAAAACAATGACAGGTTCAAGCGTGATTATGTCCGCTTATCATTTGATGTGACTTTCCCTGTCGCCCTAACTAAAGATACACAAGCCAATGTTCATTTTGGTGCTCATCCGTGATATGGCTATAAACTCACATTTAAAGGTGGGACTGTCGAACGTCAACATTTTGAGTTCACGATTGACTTGTCTAGCTCTTCTGAAACCTATCAGACTAACAATGTCTTTATTCGTTTTGGGACAAATTACGGCTTTCCAGCGGATTTGCAGGTCGTCATCGAGAACGCTATGTTATCGGTTGGCAATTATTTCCCAGCCTATCAATCAGCGTATGAAGACCAAGAAGACCGTGTATCAACCGTTGAATCTAGCTTCAAGCAAAGAGCTGATGCGCTTGACGCTGGGGTGAGCCGTCTTACTGAAGGGTTAAGAACCAAAGCTGATATCAGTTTATTAAATGTGACCGCTGAGAATATCAGACAGTCTGTGAAGAGTCTTGAAACAAGTACGCAGAACAAGCTAAATCAGATGTTGAGCCTGGCTGAATTTGAAGTCCGGGCTGGATCTATCCGACAAGAAATCCTGAACGCAACTAAGGATAAGGCAGATAAGACTCTGGTTACAGCTGCAGCTGGTAAACTGCGTGAAGAATTTTCAAATTTAAGAGTCGGTGGCAGGAACTTTATTCGTAATTACGACTGGAACGGATTATTACCTCTTAATATCGCTGTTTCCGGTTGGAAATTCGAACGAGTAGAAGATCAGTTTGCTAAGAGTGGATACATGCTGAAGGCTACTTGTACAAAAGCTGGTAACGGTGGATTCCATAAGGTCTTTTTCGATTTGAGACCTGATGAATTTCAAGGCAAGGATATGACTTGGTCTTGGGATATGAAATCTAGTCGGCCGATCACCTTCTACGACATGGGATTCGAAGCAGGTGGATTAAAGAAAAATGTACCTGTATCAACAGAATGGACGCGAATTACTAACACCTTCAAAGTAGCATTCAATCGATTTTATTCATGCGTTTTTTACGCAAACGGATGGCAAGTTGGTGATGTAGTTTATATTCGAGATCCACAGTTAGAAGAAGGAACTATTGCTACGTCTCCGAAGCCTGCGCCTGAGGACACTGACGGTCTTATCACAGAAGCTAAAGCTACTTTTGAGCGGACAGCTCAGGGCTTGCGAACCGACTTATCAGCTATTCAGGAATATGTCAATAAAGACGGTCAGCGCCAAGAAGCATTGCAGCGCTATGCTCGTGAGGAAAGCTCAAAACAAGCAACGGCTGTACGTGAGCTGGTAACGAAGGACTATGTAGGCAAAGCGACGTATCAAGAAGATGTGAAGGGTATCAATCAGAAGATTGAAGCTGTTAAAACTAGTGCGAATAAAGAAATCGCTAGTCAAATCGCTAGCTATCGTCAATCTGTAGATGGTAAGTTCACGGATATTTCAAGTCAGATAACTACTTATAAGCAAGATGTTGGCGGTCAAATCAGTGGTCTATCAAATAGACTTACAAGCAGTGAGCAAGGAACCACTACTCAGATTTCAAATCTTTCAAATCGGATAAACAGTAACAAACAAGGCACAGATAATCAGATTTCAAATTTAAAGACTCAGGTTGCTACAAACAAGGATAATGCTGAACGACAAATGGGTAGAATATCTGATCAGGTCTCTGCAAACAAAGCAAATGCTGATAGTCAATTTGCGAATGTGACCAATCAACTAGCACGAAAAGTAGAGACTACTGACTTCCAGCGAGTCAAAGAAACCAGCCAGCTCTATGAGCGTATTCTAGGCAATACTGAAAATGGAATTGCGGATAAGGTTGCTCGTATGGCTATGACCAATCAGCTGTTTCAGGTTGAGGTGAGTAAGTATTCATTTCAAGGTGGACCGAATATGCTCCGAAATTCACGAGCAGATGACGGATTGAAATACTGGATAGAAGCAGATGGAAGATTAGGATTCACAGCCCATTCATTTTATTTTAACGGTCAAAAGCGTATGTTTGAATTAAGACCAGGCGCGATTGTTAAAAGTCCACGCTTCATTGTCAAGCGTAGTGCTGATTACACATTGAACATTTTAGGTTTTGATAACAATTCAAAATATTTAAAGATTTATTTTTGCAAGCGAAGAAAAGGAGTAACATCAGATTTTGAAGAGAAACAGCTTGTCTTTGATGGTAGACCTCTGTGGGTAGATGGTCCTGTTTTTAACAGTTCAAAAACAATCAAGAAATCATTCAAATTAAATACTGAAGATTATGACGAAGGTTATCTTCAATTTGAGTACGATCGGAGCAATCCTGATAAATGGGGCGGTCTATTCATGACTGAACTTGATTTTTATGAAGGCTCAAATGATCGACTCTGGCAACCAGCTCCAGAAGATGCAGTCGCAGATGCGAATGCGAAGCTTGAAGCAATTCGAACACAGATGACCTTGCTTCAAGGATCGTGGTCTGTTCAGAATCTGACAAGCGCAGGCTCAATCGTTTCTCAAATCAATGCGACCAATAATCAAATCTTGATTGAAGCTGAAAAGATTCGATTGAAGGGCAAGACCTTGCTAGATGAATTGACGGCTATTCAAGGTTACTTCAAGCGATTGTTCGTTGGCGAAGGTACGTTTGCGACTCTGAATGCGGATGTTATACGAACGAATTCTATCACAGCTGATAAGCTGGTATTTAACGAGGCTCTCGCTAATAGATTGGTCTCAAACGAGATTATCACTAGCAAATTAGTAGCAAGTAGAGCGTTTGTAAATGCCTTGAATGCCGTAACAATAGATGCTTCTCAAATCGTGACAGGTACTCTCAAGGGAGACAGGATTTACGGTGGTACTATTCGAGGTACAAATATTTACGGCGGAACCTTAACCGGGCACACTAAAATTCAACTAGGCTCTTATGGTTCGTTTGATACGGTGAATGGCGGTCTACAAATCAATGTACCTCGTGATTACAATGCCAAAGATGGCTTGGGAGTACAGTTCATTGGATCCTATGGTCGTGGTGAGAATGTCCCTTACGGCCTTTTCATTTACAAAGATTCGGATTTTACAGTAGGTGGAACTGTAGAAACAAGTAATGAGTTCCTTCTAACCGTTGAAGGTTACATTAATGCGAATGGAATCGGTTGGATGAAGACTGGGAAAGGAAGCGTCAACGGTCAAACCACTGCAACTATTGGACTCTGGAATTCAGAAAATGTCTCTCTTGATTTTGGTGGATCAGGAAATGATATCTACTATAGTTACAATGGCACAGCATACAGCTTGTGGTCAGTTGTCAAGCAGCATTTTTCAGACAGACGTTTGAAAGAAAACATCGTTGATTGCAATCACAAGGCTCTTGATTATATCCAGCAATT
>ERZ773263.2178-NODE-2178-length-10882-cov-2.629075_pt1 | contig 10882 bp, 4 predicted proteins | sample MGYA00511076_ERZ773263 | MGnify/ENA primary metagenome ERZ773263 (study PRJEB29015, sample SAMEA2738155) | human oral metagenome | biome: human oral; feature: human-associated habitat; material: saliva | place: China | collected 2195 ... | reverse complement strand
CAAATTGAATTTTATTATCCGAAAAATTACATGAAAGATATGGAAGGACTTGAAAAACAAATCAAGTCCTTTTTGTTTGCCCACGGTTTTGTTTGCTATGCAAACGCAGGCCATGTAATTAGTCCGGATCAACAAAACATAACAAATACACTCAAATTTAACTATCAAAAGGAGGATATTATTTAATGGCTACTATCGGTTTAAAGACGATTTACACTGGCATTAAATTACCAAATGGTAGCGTTGCCCTTGATGACCAAGGTGTTGACCCAACCGGTATTTTTGAAATTGATACTAAGAAAGAAAATGGAAACTTAGGTTCTAAGAGTTTCAATATTACTAACTTAACTGGTACTACAACCAAAATTGTTGGTAATAACGAAATCGTTGATACTTCTGTAGGATCAAGTTCACCAACTGTTGCAATTGATTCAAACATGATTAACCCTGAAAAACTTAACAAGCTTTTAGGACGTGTTCAATTAGGCGATGGTGGATGGGCACCAGGCAAGACAACTGTTGAAATTGGCTTGATTGGCGTAGCAGAAGATCCAATTTATCACTCACGTATTTTCTATTGCTTTGGTCGTGGTTCTTTGGCTAAGACTGCTCAAAACATTCAAACCAATACTGATACTGCACAAACTCGTGAAGATGATAACTTAACTTACACTGCTATGTCTTACGACAAGTTTAATTCAGAGCCATATGCAGTTTACTGGGAAAAGAACAAAGATTTCAGCTTGAAGAAGATGTTTGATCGAGTATTTCCAGGTCAAACTTTCGTTAAAGAACCAACACAACCAGTTGTCAAGTAATAAAAACTTGTATGATGAGATGAAGATTCTAAGAACATAGTCATTAAGCTGATGAATAACTAATCACTTAAAGCCTTAAAATCAATATCTCAACATTAAGAATTTAGTCTGAATAAAGGCTTTTTTTATTGCAAAAAATTAACAGGACAGAGACGAGAGATATGAAACGAATTTATAAGGAGAAAAAATAAATGAGCAAAGTTGTTACTTTAAATGCAAAAGATGTACTAGGAAAAGATTATCCAGTAATTGATTCATTTGAAAATGTAAAGAAAACCAGTAAAGGCCTTATTGCTATGCTCAACGCAATGGACGAAGCAGAAACTAAAGCAAAAGAAGAAAAAAGAGAACCGCTTTTGCCGGAATATGCCCTTGTCATTGACGAATACATTATTAAAAACGTAGCCAAGTTATTGAATTTAGGTGCAGAAGATACCAAAAAATTAAATGAAATGAGTAGATCTGATGTAGCTGAATTCTATGAAAAAGTTGCAGAAGACTTTTGCCAAATGCGAGTACCTTCAATGGGAGCTATCACTGGTGTCGGTGAAGAAGATAAGGAAGACGATTCAGTAGAACAACCTAAGGAAAAGCTAAAAACAGTTGACCCAAAATAGCACGCCGAAAGATAAGTTGGGAATTAAAAAATCTGATTGAGGATATTGATTATTTAGCTCAATGGAGCTTAGATCATAAAAATATTCCTCCCGATGAATTCTATAATAGTTCACTTTCAAATTGGACGGCTGCACAAAATGCTAAGTCTCGTGAAGATCGGGAAGTGGATCCACTTCAATATGCACGTCAAATTGGGGCTATTTAAAGAGAGGAGGAATAATTATCTATGCCTACAATTTCAGGCTATAAATTTGTCGTCGACTTAGAAGACCGTGGCGTAACGATGTCTTTAAGGAATATGAAAGCAGCTGCTCAAGCCTTGAAAGCTGAAATGAGAGCTAACTTTTCTATTCTACAATCTGGTGAAGGCTCTTTTGCTGCTTATAGTCAAAAAGTCACTGATGCATCACATGCTATTGAACAATACGGCAAGGTTATTACAAATTTAAATAACCGTTTGGCTAACTATGGTACTAAGCTAACCGAATTAAGAAATCAAGAAGCTGAGCAACAAGCGACATTAGATAAGTTGAAAAATTCTAATGAGCAAAATACTAAGCAATATAAAGACGCAGAGAAAGCTTTAACTAAGACTAAGAATAGCATCCAGAGCTTAACTAAAAGTCGATTATCTGATTTAAAGAACTTACAAACACAAAGAGCAGCACAGCAAAGTTTAATTGAGCAACAAAAGCGGGCAGAAGAAACTTTAAAACAACTTAGAACTGGTATGGCTGATTATCAACGTATCAGTAAGAGCGTTTTAAGCGTAAATAAGTCTTATGTTTCTTCAATGAAAGAAACGGGGCATTACTTTAAAGCTAATTCTGCGAATATTAAGACTTTAAAGTTAGCCCATCAATCGCTGGCTTCTCAATATAAAGCTGAAAAAGATGTTGCTCATCAGCTAGAACTTTCAACTACTACTTTATATAAGCGATACGATCAAGAACGTTCTGCATTAACCAGAATTAATTCGGAACGTAATCGTGCTAGAAACGAATTACGTCAGCTTACATCTCAATACGGTGCTAATAGTACACAAGCTAAAAATGCCAGAGATAAAGTTGAGCAATTAAATACTCAATATACCAATCAACAACGTAGTTTATCCGGATTACGTGAAAAGGTAACTCAATCAACAGAAGCTTACTCAAAACAAGCGGTTCAAGCTGGTAAAACAGCAGATCAACTTGTAAAGGTTCAACGTGCAACTTCTGGATTTAAAGCAACAGCTTTAGGACGTTTAACTACATCTGTCGGTCAATTTAATACTAAATTAAAGGAGTCCACTTCTCATACACGAGAGTGGGCTTCTTCTTTAAAAGGTGGTTTTGCAGCGGTTAGCGCTGGTGCTGTTGGGGTTACTGCTAGTCTTGGTAAAGTGACATCAATGGCTGGTGAAATGCAGCAAAAATGGGTAGTAGCTAAAAACCTGATGGTTACAGGTGGCGAAAAAGCTGTCGAAGTCACTAAAAATTTGGCATTAATGCAAAAAGATGCTTCCAAGTATTCAAAAGAATATGGGATTTCTCAGAGTGAAATTGCAGATCAATACACTAATTTAATCAAACGCGGTTATGATTCCAAATCAGCTTTAGGTGCTATGAAAGACGAATTGGAAGCAACTAGAGCTACAGGAGATGAGTTTAGTGATGTTGTAGATAGTGCTTCCCAAGCACTTGATGCATTTGGACTAAGAACTGATGATACCGCACAAATGGCTAAGAATACTCACCGTGTTCTTAACGCTATGGCTTATTCAGCCGACTTAACGGCAACCAGTTTTAAAGATTTAAGTACTGGTATGGCATATGTTTCCGCTCCTGCAAAACAAGCAGGCTGGGATATTGAACAGACTTCTGCTGCATTAGGTATGTTATCTAATGCTGGTGTTGAAGGAAGTCAAGCTGGTACGGGGTTGCGTAAAGTTATTGTATCCTTAACTAAACCTACTAAGGGTGCAGCTGCTGCTTTAAAAGAAGCTGGATTATCAATAAAAGATTTCCAAGATAAATCTGGTCAGTTAAAGCCTGTCGATCAAATATTCCAATCCATTAATCAAAAAGTTGCTGGTTGGGGTAGCGCAAAAAAAGGTGCATTCTTTAAATCAATTTTTGGCGCAACAGGAATGCAGGCTGCATCTATCTTGGCTCAAACTGCTGGTGGATTGAAAGCAAATGACGATCAACTTACTCAATTAATTGCTAATTCAAGGAAAGCAGAAGAAGGTTCTGGTTATGTTCACCAATTAGCTCAAAAGAATATGCAGACTACTAAAATGCAACTAGAACGTCTGAAAATGACATTCCAAGATCTTGCAATTAATATGGGCAAGCAAATGTTGCCCGCTATTAATAATGTTGCTGATGCATTTAGCAAGTGGAGCGTATCGAAAGATGGGCAAGACGCCATTAAGGGAATATCTGGTGCTGTTGGGGATGTTGCTAATGCAGTGTCTAAGCACAGTAAAGATATTATGAATTTCTTTTCTGGCATTGTTCAGGGAGCTAAGACTGCTTCTAAATGGATGCATGATGTAACTAAATCTGTATCTGATTTCTTTAACCATACACCAGTGATTAAAGACGCCATTAAGAAAGTAAAAGACTTCTTCAAATGGGCTAACACCCAAATGGGTGGAAATAAAAATAACAATGCATTTGTTCGTTTTGCTGGGCAAGCAGTTGGAGCATTAGCAATGCTTGCTGTACCTCTTTTAACAATTCGCAAAACAGCACAAGGTATACGTGCAATCTTATTGGATGTAGGCCAGTTTAAAAACTGGATTACTGGTAATAAGATTGTAGATCAACGCGCCAAAGATATGAGACGTGTTGTAGAACTGCAAGAACAATCCTTAAAGCTAACCCAACAACAAATTGATCTTGAAAAGAAAAATCAGGGTTGGGGAGATGTTACTCATAGTGGGGAACATCCAACTGGTAAGGGTTCAGCAAGTAAAACCGATATGGTTGGTGATGTTGCTGATGCTGTTGATACAGTAGCCGACCTTAAAGGTGGAGAAGGCGAAAAAGTAGCTAAGAACGTTGAAAAGATGGGCGAAAAGCATGCTCATTTTTGGCAACGTGGATTTTTAGGAAAACTGAGAGGCTGGGGTTCTAGTCTTATTTCCGCGTTAAGTCCAAGTAATCTTATGTCTAAGTTTGCTAATTTAGGTGATAAGATTGGTAGTTTTTCTGGCAAAAAGTTCGTTGCTAAATTCAAGAGAGCATTATCTAAGCTAAATCCCAAAAATTGGAGCATTATTCAGACGATGGCCAATATTGGTGATAAAGCAGGTAGTAAGTCAGGCCATGGATTTGTTTCCAAATTTAAGTCAGCATTATCCAAGTTAAATCCACTGAACTTATTCAGGCGACATACAAAAACTGTAAGTGCTGCTGCTGAAAAAGTAGGAGCAACTGCTGGAACAAGAGCAAGTTCTGGATTTTTAAGCAAGTTAAAAGGTACTAAATTATTTGGTGCTATTAAAGGTGTCGGATCTGATCTTTTCCACGGTTTCTTTAATGGTTGGTCTTTAGCCTTTGGGTTAGTAGATAATGGATTTAACATTATCAAAGGTATTCAAGAAAAGAATCCTACTCAAAAAGCTCGTGATCTTGGTTCTGGTATCGGTGGTGGTATTGGTGCAGGCGTAGGTGGAGTATTAGGCTCCGTTTTCCCAGGCATTGGTACTATGGCTGGTGCAGCATTAGGGCAAGCTATTGGTAGTACCGTTGGTAAATTCTTCCCTGAAATTGCACGTTTGGGTGCAGCTAGTTTCAAAGCTGAAACAACAACAGTTGTTGGATTTTTTAAAGCATGGGTAAAGTTTGGCAAAGGCGAATTTAAGGTCCTTGGTGATCTTATTCGTGGAGATTTTGGTAAAGCGTGGAAAGATACTTCTAAAGGTTTCCATCAATTCACCGATGGAATGGTTAGCTACTTTGATAAGCATGGTGGCAAAGGCATTAAATCGTGGGTTGGTAAATCAATTGAAACGATTAAAAAAGGCAATTGGAAAGGCGCTTGGGATAATACTGTTAATAGCGCAAAATCGGCATGGAGTGGTTTTACCTCATGGTTTGATAAAAATATTTTAGGTAAAACCAAGAAAGCAACATCAAGTTCTTCAAAGAAGTCGTCTTCCACCAAAAGCAAGAAAATTGTTAGTCTATCAAAAGCACGCGCTTCTAAACAAGATATTGCTAATATTAAAGCAATGACGGCAGCGCTTAAAGCATATACTAGTGCTTTGAGTGGCTTAAAAGCTACTGTAAAGAAAAACGATCCATCCAAAATTGTTAATAATATGAATAAATCTATTATCAACAGTACTAAGGGATGGAGTAAAGCAGCTGAACCTATCAAAAAAATGGGTGATGCATTTAAATATCTTGCCACTTTTGCCAGAGCAATGGCTAAGAAAGATGTTTTTAAAGCTTTCAATACTGATTTACCAAAGCTAGATAAAACCTTGAAAACTCACGTTAATTCATTAAAGACTAATCTTAATAAATTAGGCGATGCGTTAAAAGGTGGGAAGAAAGGCAATGGTATTGAAAAATATGCCAAAAAGATTACTGATGCTTTAGATAAGCTCATTGGTAAAGTTAAAAAAGTTAACTCTCCAATTAAGACATTAAAATCAGCATTTAGTAGCTTAAAGAGTTCACTTTCAGGTCTTGTTGGTAAAGGTTCAAAGAATACTCTTTTTGATAGGGTAGGGCGTGGACTAGATCGTATGCAGACTAAGTTCTATCACGTTTTACGTGGTAAGAACTCTATTCAAAACTTAATAGATAAGTTGGTTAAGAGCCTTAAAGACAGCAAGCTTGATAAACTTTTAACTAAGATAGAAGCCCCGCTTAAAAAGATTGCTAGTGACTTGGAGAAAATGTCCTCTCCAATGAAAAACTTTTCTAAGGCTATGAGTACTTTAAGTTCAACTATGAAGGTATTTCAAACCACTAAAGGACAAAAGAATCCTTTAGACGCAATGGTTGAAAGCTTGGAGAACTTAAAGAAAGCGTTAGCTGGTGGAAAGACTAAGACTACTGTCGTAAAAGAACTTCAAGATTTAACAAAAGCTTTTGCTGGTTCTGGTGGCAAGAAATCTACAGGTGGCTTTGTATCTGCAATCAAGAAAGTAAATGAGCCACTTAAAAAGTTATCTGGATACTTTAAAGATTTAAACAAGCCACTTGATAGCTTTAATAAATCTATCTCTGCATTTACTGGCAACGGTAAGAAGTCCAACCCATTAGAGAATATGGCTAATGGCTTTTCTGATTTAAAAAAGGTATTTGATACTAAAAAAGGCAGTAAGGGTCTAGCAGATCAGATTAAAGAAATGGGCGACGCTTTTGGCGGCAATGGCAAAAAGTCTCTTGGTCTTGGCGACAAGATTAAAAAGACTAATGAGCCGTTATCAAAATTCACTTCTGGTTTAAAATCTGTTGCAAACAACATCAAGCCAGTTAATAGTGGAATTAAATCATTTAGTGATTTACTGAATTCCTTTGCTAAAAAGAGTAATGCATTAGACAAATTTGCATCATCTTTAAAGTCATTAAATTCTGCTTTAAAGAAATACCCATTTGGGGACACAATTAAAGATGAAGCAAGTACCGCTTATAATGCATTAAAAGATTATGACTTTTCAAAGGAATTTAGTAAACAAGTAAGTACATTAAAATCTAGATTAAGTTCATTCAAATCATCTTTCAATAAGAGCTGGAAAGATTTATGGAGCAATCTACACACGGTTAGTGCTAAAGGCTTAGATAGAGTTGATACTTCACTTTATCGTGGATTTAAGCAATTAAATAGTAGAGCCAATGCATTCTATCGTCAATTTAACCGTGGTTGGAGAAGTTGGATAGATGATATCCAAACATTGTTCTACCGTGGAGTTAATAAGTTACCTGGTTATGCTAGTTCAGCAATGCAAAACGTCATCGGTAAGATGAACCGAGGTATCGGTGGAGTTAACAAGGTTATTGGTGAATTTGGCGGTGACAAGAAGTTAGGAACCATTAGATATGCTGATGGTACACGTGGAGGACATCCAGGTGGTCATATGCTTGTTAATGATTCTCAACGCCCACACTGGAAAGAGCTTGTTAAGTTCCCGCATAGGCCATGGATGATGTTCAATGATCGGAACACTTTAATTCCTAATGCTCCTGCTGGCACACAAGTACTAAGTGGAGAAGATACACATAAAGTGATGTCTTCAATGGGTATTCATCATTACGCAGATGGTACTGATAATACATTAGACCCGGATAAAGCAGAGAAAATTATGGATGCTATTGATAAGAATCCATTAGCTGAATTGAAGAAATACTTCTATGGCGCAACTAGTTTTAACGGTAGTCCATTTGTATCTGACTTCGGTCCTGCTATTTCTAATGCTTTCTTGAATGCGATTAAAGAACCATTTAAGAAAGCAATTGATGAATTTGGCGGTCAACTAGCAAATCCTGCTGGTGCAGGAGTTACTCGTTGGATTCCAGTTATCAAGCGTGCAGCCAAAGTTATGCATGTTAATTTAACAGCAGCAGGATTATCTAAGATTTTAAGCAATATGCAACATGAATCAGGAGGTAACCCAACTATCGTCCAAACAGTTGACGATATTAATATGCGACGTGGCGACCCTGCTATTGGACTTTTCCAATTTATTCCAGAAACATTTAGATCATATGCTGTTAGAGGACATGGAAATATTCGAAGCGGATATGACCAAATTTTAGCTTTATTTAATGATAGCAATTGGTTTAGTGATATTGCTCCTGGCGGTGGTTGGGGACCATCAGGTGGACGTAGATATGCTAATGGTGGTTTTTCATACGCTCATCAGTTAGCAGAAATCTCTGAAAACAATAAGCCAGAAGCAATTATTCCACTTGATTTATCTAAGAGACCAAGAGCTTACCAAATCTTGTCACAAATCATTTCAGGCTTTGCAAAAGATGAGCCAGATAATGGTGGTTTTGGTAGTGCAGGTACCTCTGTACTTCAAGATGAGATTGATTCATTAAATAATAAATTTGATACTTTGATTAGCTTAATGACAGAACTAGTTAATGGTGATCGTATAACTAATATTAATGTTGATGGTAGAACTATTGCAAGAGCTACCAATTCAGCATTTAGAGCGCAAAATGCGCTAGATATTGAAAGAAAGAGGAGAGGATTTAGTGGCGTTTAATGAAGAAATTAGATATGCGCAATTCGTAATGGGCGATCATAGTTCATTAGATTTCGGCATTCAAATCAAATATCCTTTTACACTTTCACATCCAACAATGGATGTTTCGGCTGTATCAATCCCCGGACATTCGGGCGATTTACTTAGTCGAAATCATAGGTTTAATAATTTTACACAAACAATTAATCTGTATGTAAGAAAACCGCCAGGTTATGATACCTGGTCTCGGTTAGCAGCAGATATTAATAATTGGCTGATAGGAGATACTTATCAGCTTTTTTATTTGAGCAATTTAAGAGAATGGGTATTAGAAGCATATCTAACTCAACCACTTGCTTTAGAGCCACAAAATGATCTGGAGGCGAGCGGTTCAATAACTCTTAATTGTAAGCCCTATATGAAACGAGAAGATGGATTGAATTTAATCCCATTAAATTCTGCATTGCCAATTGTCAATACAGAGGTAGAAACAGCAGAACCAATTTTTCATATTGTTGGTAAAGGAGATATCAGATTATCTGTCAATGGAGATAATTATTATTTCAATAATATTGAGGATGAAATTTACATAGATAGCGAGCAGGAATGGATTTATCGACATAACTTTAACGAAAATATGGCCATGCATGCTGTTTTTCCAAATAGCAATTTTCCAACGTTTCATCCAGGAGATAATGGTGTTTCTGTTTTTGGAAATTATAGCAAAGTTGAATATAAGGCAAATTGGAGGCGATTAGTTTAGTGAAATATCCTATTCTTTTGGAAAAATCTTCTGATTTGGGATCGATGGGATTAGGGCCATTGCGTGGTTTTACAAGCTTAACTGTTCAAAGAGATAGAAATGCAATTCCCGTTCTTTCTGGTAGCTATGATAAAGACGATGAGATGGCTAAAGAGTTAAAACCTGGACGAATTATTGTGACTTCTATGGGGCCTAAAGATGAAGAACAAAACCAAATGTTTCGGATTAGCAGTATCGGTGGAGATGAATTAACATCAATTTCAGTTCAAGCTAATCATATTGTTGGAGATTTGGCTTACAACCTCATAAAAAAGGATATTAGCATAGCTAATGCAACACCAGCGCAGGCTTTTGATGCAATTCAAGATGCACTTGTAGATCCAATGCCTCAACTATGGTTTACAAGTAATATTCGTAAGGTTGCCAATCTTGGATGGAGCTTCAAAGATGGCAAGGCTGTTACTAATTTGTTAATGGGCGAAGACCAGCAAGGTGACACAATTACCAATACAATGCAGGCTCTATATCAAGGCGAGTGGGATTTTGATAATTACTGGCTAAAATTTACTGATAAAACTGATGTGATGCGTGACACAGGTATTGTAATCAAATATGGAAGACGGCTTAAATCATTAAGTCAGGATACCAATATTGATAATACTTATAATGCGATTATGCCTTACTCATTTTATGATCCTAGTCAAGAAAAAGAAGGTAAGATCGAAGACTACGACGCTTCCGGTGTAGTTCAATATATCGGTACTGGTGGTGCTTTGACTTATGATAGTCCATTTAAAGGACATCATTTAAATGGAACAGTACAAAACGGATCGTACTATCATGTTAATAAAATTGTTACTAGCGGTGCAGTTAATGATGATACCTGGTATGAGATCGGTAATAACCAGTGGATTGACCAACATTTCTTTTCTTACGATAAGAGTAGAGCGTACATTGTCAATCCGATTAAGGCTAAAGGAACAATTAGACTTAATGATGCTACAAACGATACTCAAGGATTAATAGTTGATTTTAAGGGTGTTGGTACCATAGAATACGCAGGTAACGGCAGGGTGCCTTTATGGACTAGTCCCTTTGTTGGTGGCCATGAAAGTGGTCAATATATAAGCAATGGTAGTAGCTGGAAGATATATAAGAAGGCAATCGCCTATGATGGCATGGTTTGGTACTGTCTTGGAAATGACAACACTCAATGGGTGCCATCTCAATATTTTTCTTTACAGAAAACAGGAGACTACGCAACTACTCCGACTATTGGTATTTTAAATATTACCAAAGCTAAAAAAGAGAAAGACGATGAGGGTGTTGTGGCAATGAGTTTGCCTGGCACTGGTAATAGAGTTAACTGGAATGTTGGAGTTGGATCTAAATGGAAAATTACTCAAACTGCTAAAGATTCAAGCGATAACACTTGGTATCAAGTTAGTGCGTATATTTGGGTTAAAAATAATGACTACGTTG
>ERZ773263.2177-NODE-2177-length-10891-cov-2.664636_pt1 | contig 10891 bp, 10 predicted proteins | sample MGYA00511076_ERZ773263 | MGnify/ENA primary metagenome ERZ773263 (study PRJEB29015, sample SAMEA2738155) | human oral metagenome | biome: human oral; feature: human-associated habitat; material: saliva | place: China | collected 2195 ... | reverse complement strand
GACGTGAACGGAGAAGAACCCGTCCGGGTGGCTTGGAACCAGACCGAGAAGGGACGCGGCCTTTCCTCCTGCATCGTGCGCAATATTGCCGGCCCTACCGTGGACCCCTGCATCTGCTGCGAAGAGGAACGAGTCGTCTCTCCTGACGGGCTCGCCATCACGGTGACGTTCCTCAACTCCAATGCGGATGATATCCAGATTGACTGCTCAATGATGTTCCGTATCGATATGTCCAACATGCAGGAGATTAAGGGCGGAAGTCCGTCATCGTCTAAGGCGGAGGGGCGCGTGAGCGTTTCATCCGACGGCACGGATAGTTTCGAAGCTTCATGCAACCCCGTCGCGATTAAGGTCCACGCCCCACATGCGGCCATACGGATTACAGGAACCGATGCCACGGTCGCATGGAATCTCGTCGTTCCGGCACGAGGTGAGGCTCGAGTAAGCATTAAGGCGCATATTGAAACGTCCAATATGGTTGTCGCCTCAGCCGAGACGGAATGCCCGTGGAAGAACATCCATCTCACCGCTTCGGACACACGTGTGCAAAGGTGGGTGAAGCAGTCTCTCCTCGATCTCGACGCACTTCGCATGGGCATCCCCGGTCATCCGGATAATGAGTTTCTTGCAGCAGGAGCTCCGTGGTTCTTCACCCTATTCGGCAGAGATTCCCTCTGGGCCGCAAGATTTATGCTTCCATTGACCACCCGCACCGCCATGGGCACCCTTCGGACGCTCGCACGCTTCCAGGCGACCGAACGCGATGAGACCACCAACGCCGACCCAGGCAAAATCATGCACGAGCTGCGAGCCGAGCCTTTGGTCTCGACCGGCGCTTTCTCACCGGATGGCATGTCACTGCCTCCGCTGTACTACGGAACCATCGATGCGACGCCTCTATGGATAACGCTTCTTGCAAAGGCTCTCGAATGGGGAGCCCCGGACGATCAGGTCGAGAATCTCCTTCCCAATCTTCAGGCGGCGCTGGCATGGTTACGCGACTATGGCGATTGCGACGGTGACGGTTTTCTCGAATATCTTGACCGCAGCGGGCAGGGCTTGAGTAACCAAGGGTGGAAGGATTCCGGTGACTCCATACGTTGGCACGATGGACGCATCGCCCACGGGCCAATAGCATTGTGCGAAGTGCAAGGGTACGCGTACCAGGCCGCGATGCTTGGCGCGGACGTACTGGACCACTTCCACGCGGAAGGTTCCGACGAATGGCGTGACTGGGCGGCCAGACTGAAGACGAGGTTCAACGAAACTTTCTGGGTGCATGACGAGAACGGACGTTATCCTGCCGTCGCTCTTGATGCCGATAAGCTCCCGGTCGATTCACTCACCAGCAACATAGGCCACCTTCTGGGCACAGGTATCCTCGACAAGCAGGGTGTCTACGATGTCGTCACACGCCTCTCCGATGCAGAGATGCTCAGTAGATACGGTATCCGCACCATGAGCTCCAAGGACAATGGTTTCTGGCCGCAAAGCTACCATTGTGGTTCCATCTGGGCGCACGACAGCGCGATAGTGATGCTGGGCATGTATGAGGAAGGCTACGTAGACGAGGCACTGCGAATCGCGGAAGGCCTGGTCAATGCCGCCGAGTCGTTCGGATATCAGATTCCCGAATTGTACTCAGGAGAATCATTCGAAGGCGGACCCTCACCATATCCGGCGGCATGCCATCCGCAGGCATGGTCAGCGTCATCCTCAGTGGCAGTGGTTTCGATCCTGCTCGGCATTAAGCCTGATGGAACGATCAGCCCCGCGGATTCTCCTCTTGCCTTGGGATTGAGTCTGGAACGATAGTCGCGCATGTCACCTTCAGTCAGCTGTGCTTGGTTACCTTCTCACCGATGCGGAGGTAACCAAGCACAACGAAGGTGAACCATACGCAAAGCCTGCTACCCTCGCCAATCCCGGCTGATGATGGTTTCGTTCATCTGATGAGAAGCGCCGCGTTCACGTAGGCAATCCCACAGATACGAAAGAACCATTCGACTGTTCTGAACACGATCTTCTAGCGGGCGCTCCTTTCCCGGATAATGATTGAGAACGCCGCCGCTCGCCAGAGCCGGATATGCCAGCATGACGGGGAAGACTACTGACGCGGCTGCGGTCTTTCACGCACCTTTGCCGTGACATAGTCCGACTCGACCTTCCAGACGGTGACACTGCGGACCTGCTGGTCGGTGAATTCGATATGCTCCATGCCCGCCTGCTGTCTCATCAGCATCTCAAGCGCGAGACGAGATTCGTCCAGATCGCTGACGATGGAGGCGACACCGGTACCGACCACCGATTTGAAGGCCTCACCCCAATTGCACGGCACACGTCCCGCCACCACTTCACAATCGGTTTCCATCTCGAAGGCGACGGACAGCTTGTTGCCGGCGGCCTTGATGGCATCGATCTTACGGCCGATCGGCGCACTGTGGAAATAGAATGTCGGTCTGGTCGCATTTCCGATGCCTTCGGAGACATAGCCGAAGTTCATCGGCACTATGGTCAGCCCTTCTGCGTCCATGTAGGCGATGCGAATGATTTTGCAGGACGCGACGATTGCCGCGACCTGCGCCGGATCGGATACTTCGCGGTCGGCGCGGCGCATCATTCGGTGCGCTCCCGCGGTTGTCCGCTCATCGTTACGTCGTGCCGTCATGCCGCAATCCTTTCGACTTGATGTTTCATTCCGTCTTGTCCACGTGTTCTTGTTCGGAGCCTGTCGTCAATGTTATCCCAATCGTCATGAAGACCCATGAAGACCTCGGCAGGCTCGTGTGGCGCATGGGAAAGTTCCGGGAATTCACCACGTGCCATGCCGGTGATCAACGTGGAAATGTCGGAGACCGGCAGATTGTCCTGTGCGAAGCGGCGCAACACATCGCTGTCGGACACGAAACCGACCACGGCACCCGTTTCGTTGACGATCGGCACGACCATGAGGAACTTGACGGTGATGCCCTTCCACATGGCGCGGTCGGTCTGTGCACAGAAGCGATTCATGTGGCGCGTGAGCTTGGCGTGCAGATGCATAGATCGCAGATCATACCGATCACGTAGGCCAGCGGCCAGTTGAAGAATGCGTAGCTCCATGCGGCGGTTCCAACGTCGCCGGTGCGTACGCCGTAGTTGAGTGCCGCCATCACGTAGATCATGATGGCCGACATGATGAAGCTGAAGAGAATGCCTTCCTTGCCGTTGCGGGGCATGATGAGGTTCCTTTCGTTATGTTGTGCGGTTGCGATTGCATCCGGCCCCACTTGTCTGTCCGTTAACTCGGACGGCGAGGGGGCGCATAACGAATGGTTCGAGATGGCGACTTCCTGGCAGGCGGATCGGCGTTGTTCACGTTGCATCCGTACGTCGGGGGCCGCTTGCAGGTTCCGTATTGTTCGCTGGGGGTTGGACAAGATCGTCGTGTCAAAACCGCACGGAATGGAAGCATGAGCGCATCACACATGTCCGAACGAGACCATCCCGCCATACCGGTAACCGCTCATAATCGTTGCAAATATTACTCTTAAGCGGTTAATCACCATGAATTACAACTGTTATACTACGCACTTCAACAGTTATCATGAGTTGTGATACTGTTATATATAACAGCAGAACGGCAATCCGGTCGTTTGACCCTGTCACCAACAAAAGAGGCGCAGATTGAAACCGATCATCTCATCCACGTCAGGGGAACCGATCTACGAACAAATCAAGAATCAGATCCGCTCGGCGATTCTGTCGGGCGAACTCACGGACGGAGAGACACTCCCCTCCCTGCGCACACTTGCTAGGGAACTGCATGTCAGTGTGCTCACTATCACCAGGTCGTATGGCGAATTGGCCGACGAGGGGCTTGTGGAGAACGTGCAGGGCAAAGGCACCTTTGTAAAGGCCCATGGCAACGAGTTGATCAAGGAACGCGCCCGGGAGCGTATCATGCAAGTGCTCCGGCAGACCGTCACCGCCGCCAAAGCCGCGGATATCGAACTGATCGACCTTCTTGGCATGTTCGAGAAGGCTTACAGGGAACAGTCATGAATGACGCCTTGCCTCTGGTCTGGCGCGGACTTCGGATGTTCGGTCCGAGAGGAAGGAACCGCACCTTTTCCGTTCAAAGCCGCCGCGGGGCGTCATGAAAGTCAAACATGACGCCGTCCGCGAGCTCGCAGATCTCGGACCAGTCGAGGTCGGAGGAATCGTCATGCATGGCCCACACCTTCATACCGACCGATTTGGCGGATCGCATGCCGACGAGCAGGTCTTCGAACACCGTGCAGTCCTTCGGCATGATACCAAGACGCGAGGCAGCCAACAGGTAGACGTCCGGCCGATCTTTGCCGACGTCGCCGGCATCGTCCACGCTGACGATCTCATTGAAATAGTCGAAGATTCCAACGTGCCGCATGGCCGGTTCACGCAATGCTGGCGGAAGCGAAGTGGCAACGGCCAGTCGAGCACCGCTATCGCGCAACTGCCGTAGGTATTCGCAGGCGAACGGCTTGGCCTCGACCACGGTGGAGTACATGACACGTGCCATGTCATCCCATTCCTGCATCAACTCTTCGGGAGTATCCTGCAGGCCGAAGCGTGCAATGGTGTATTCGGCGATCTGACGAAACTGCATGGCGGCGACTTTGGTCATGTAGTCATCGGGGACTTCAATGCCACGGCGTGACAGGAAGTCGATATCGACCTGATCCCACACACCCATGGAATCAAGCAACGTGCCGTCAAGATCGAAAATCGCCGCCTTGCCCCGATTGATGCCAGTTTCAGCGGTTGCCGCCATGTCCGTTCTCCCCTCGATTTCAGTTCCCTACGCGAATTACGATTGCCCGTCTTGCCGCGATGCCGCATGCCTTTTACAGCACCGATGCCCGCAACAGCTCCTCGGCATGGTCGAGCGACGCTTCACTTTCGCTGCCCGACAGCATGCGTGCGATTTCGTGCACCCGCTCGTCTCCGCTGACCTGCTTGATGGTGGTGACGACACCGCTCTCCCCTGCCGGCATGCCTTTGGAAACGACGTATTGCTCATCAGCCCAGGATGCCACCTGCGGCAGATGCGTGACGACGATGACCTGCGCGGACTGTGCGAGCTTGGCGAGACGAGCGCCCAGCTCAACGGCCGCCTTGCCGCCGACACCCGCATCGACTTCGTCGAAGATGAAGGTCATGGGAGGTACGGTCCCGCCAGCCACCACATGTCGTTCGGCGGCAACCAGTTCAAGTGCGAGCATGAGACGGCTCAGCTCACCGCCGGATGCGCTCTTGCCCATCGGCAGCCGCGGGGAACCCGGGAACGGGGTGAACAGGAATTCGATGTCGTCGCAACCGTTGGCATCCAATACGTCCGTCGAATCGGACCCACCGTCGGCGCGGGAATGCACACAGATTTCCAGCTTCGCGCCTCCCATGGCCAACGACGACAGTTCCTTCGTGACCTTGCCGGCCAGGTTCTCGGCGGCCGCCGCACGCAGTTTCGACAATGTCCGCGCCGCCTTCAACGCCTTACGGAACAGTTGGGCTCGTTCCGTCTGTAGCTGCTCGACTTTTTCAGGAGATGCGTCAAGATCCTCCAAGTCGAATACGGCCTTGTCACGCCATGCGATGACGTCGGCAAGCGTCGGGCCCCAACGGCGAGTCAACTCGTCAAGTTCGTGAATGCGACCGTTGATGGAGTCAAGATCATCCACACTGCTTTCGTTGTCCACCTCACCGGAGAGCGTGAACACCACATCAGACAGGTCGGCGCCGATCGAATCCAACCGGTCGGCCAGATCGGAGAACACACCCTCCACATGAATGGATCGCAATGCCTGCACCGCACGATCGATCAGTTCGGCGGCACTTGCGGCGTCGACGTCGTCACCGACCTGAGATGCATCCAACGCCGCCAACGCCGTGGCGGCACCCTGTGCGATTTCGGCTGCGTTTTCGATGCGGTCGCGTCGAGCGTGCAGTTCCTCACTTTCCCCCGGTTGTGGGTCGATGCGATTGATGCGTTCGATGGACTCACGAAGATAATCGGCCTGCTGCCTCATTGATGATTCCTGACTGGACAGTCGTTCCAGTCGCTCATCCATGGTGCGCAAGGCCTCCCACGCCCTGCCATAGGCGGCCATCGCCTCGTCGTCACCGGCGTAACGGTCCAAGAATTCACGCTGTCGGGCGGGAGAAGCGATACGCAACTGGTCCGCCTGCCCATGGATGGTCACCAATTCGGACGCGACCGAGTCAAGCACGGACCTTGGTACACTCCGGCCCGACAGCATGCTGCGGGAGCGTCCGGAAGCCGGCACCTTGCGTGACAGGAACAGTTCACCGTCTTCCGGTTCGAATCCGGCCTCGCGAGCGGCGGCCACGGCCGCAACCGACGCGCCGACCTCGAACACGCCCTGCGCCCATGCCTCCTCGGCACCCACCGACACACGGCCTCCATCGGAAGGGCCGCCGGAAATCAGGCGAATCGCACTGAGCAGCATGGATTTGCCGGCTCCCGTCTCACCGGTGATGGCCGTCATGCCGCCGGCCGGGGCAATCAATGCGGAACGGATAGGGCCAAGGTTGCGAATCTCAAGTTCTTCAAGCATGATCCGGTCTCACTCGCCGCCCGTCATATCCGCCATACCGTCAGCATGCTCCGTGCAGGCCGAGCCTTTCGGGAATACATGTCCATGATGAACGTCGCCGGTCTTACGGGCCTGTTCACGCCAGCCGACCACCGGCAGATCGAATTTCGTGACCAGACGGTTGGTAAAAGGCACTCCGGAAAGCCGGGCCAGCCTTAGCGTGCCCTTCGATTCACGCACTTCGATTCGGGTGCCCTTCGGCAGGGCCCGCTGCCGACGGCCGTCACAGCAGATCCAACCGTCCGACATGGAGTCGTCGAGAATGTCAATGGCGAACGTGGAGCCCGAACCGATGATCAAGGGTCTGGCGAACAACGCGTGGGCCGCCAGCGGAATCAACTGCAGTGCCTTGACGTTCGGCCACATCACCGGCCCGCCCGCCGAAAACGCGTAGGCGGTCGACCCCGTCGGTGTGGACACGATCACGCCATCACAGCCGAAAGAGCTCATCTCCACGCCATCCACCCGAATCGACAGCTCCACCATTTTGCCGCGATCGGCACGTTCCAGCGTAATGTCATTCAGCGCCCAGTCCTCGATGGGCGCATCCGACCCCGGCAGCCACACGTCGGCATGCGCGATCATGCGCTCGTCGATGGAATAATCATGATCGGCGATTCTGCGGATCGCCTCACTCATCTGGAAGCTCTCGAATTCCGCGAGAAAACCGACATGTCCCAGATTGACGCCGAGAATCGGCACATCGGTGCAGTGCACCAGTTCGGCCGCACGCAAAATCGTGCCATCGCCACCCAGCACCACCACGATCTCCGTATCATCGGGCACTGCGGGAGGTTGACTACCGAAATCAGGCGCTTCCACGTTGTCGATGATCGACACCCGAAAACCGGCCCGTGCAAGCTGCTCCACCGCCTCCTGCACCACCGTGCCGCTTTCGCGCAGACGACTATGCGTCACCACCACCGCATGCCGGGCATCGACCATCACAGACCCTTTCGACCAGAAGACGTCACCGACTCCAATACTAATCGAACAAATGAACGAAAACGAACGATCCGTGCCTGAAATTCGTGCGAGACCGGTCAGCGGGTCGCCCATTCGTCGCACATATGCCTACAATAGCTGATGAAAAGACGATTCCATATACATGCCGAAGGAGAGAGGAATACATGTCGAACCTCGTCTTTGACGAGTCCTCCTCCAACCGTGAGGCCTCGCATGGCTACGCCTGGTGGTTCTCGGGAGACACCTTCGAGAAAGCCATGGCAGAAGACCGCAAGCCCCGCAAACGCAGTCTCATGCACCGGCTGACCGCGCTTCCGGGACGGTTGACCATCATCTACTTCCTGCTACTGGTGGCAATCTCCACCAGTCTGCTCCTGACTCCGATCTCCACGCCACGGGGCGATACCACCGACTTCACCACCGCATTTTTCACCGCCGTTTCCGCAATCTCCACCTGCGGCATCTCCATCGTCAACTCCACTACGCATTGGACCACCTTCGGCCAGGCGGTGCTGATCTTCTCGGTGCAGATGGGCGGCCTGGGCGTCATGACCTTCGCCTCGCTCATCGCACTGGCGGTGAACCATCATCTCAAGGCTACGCAACGACTGCTCACCGCCAACGAACTCGGCACCACGAAACTCGGCGAAATCAAGGGCGTACTCACCGTGGTCATCACCACCGCATTCGTCATCGAAGGCATCACGTTCATCGCACTGTTCCCCGGCTTGTACAAAATCAACCATGGCAATGTCCGTCACACATTGTGGGAATCGCTGTTCTTCGCCGTCATGGCATATAACAACGCCGGTTTCACGCCGGACGGCGCCGGTCTGCATGTCAACAACTGGGCCGTGGGACTGCCGATTCTCGCCAGCGCATTCTGCGGTACGCTCGGCTTCCCCGTCTTGCTCAATCTCATGCGTTCCTGGCGCATGCACAGGCCACCCAAGCGCTGGAGCCTGCACACCAAGCTCACCCTGATCACCACCTTCTGCATCGTAACCGCCTCACTCACCTGGTTCCTCATCGTGGAATGGAACAACAAGTCGCTGTTCCCCGGCAACAGTGTGGAACCCCGCTTGTGGCATGCCATGGTGGCGGCCGTCATGCCGCGAAGCTCCGGCTTCGACCTGTCGTGGATGCCACAAGTGAGCGATGCCACGAAAGTGTTCCTGAGCATCGTCATGTTCATCGGAGGTGGCAGTACCTCCACCGCAGGCGGCATCCGCGTAACCACCCTTGCCGTGATTCTGCTGGTATGCCGTGCCGCATTCACCGGCCGAAGGGAAATCAACGCCTTCCACCGCCGTATCCATACCCAGGCCGTCATGACCGCGGTCAGCGTCAGTACCGCCTGCCTCACCTTGGTGACCGTGGTATCGATGACGCTGATGATCATTACCGACTGCTCGCTATGCGACGCGTTATTCGACACATGCTCCGCTTTCGGTCTCGGCGGGTATTCCCTAGGCGTGGCCGATGCCGGCAATCCGGCGGCACTCTATGTGCTCGCCGCCACCATGTTCATCGGCAGACTCGGTCCGATGACCATCGCCTATGCCGTGTCGCGTCCACGCAATTTGGAGGCGGTACGCTACCCCACCGAGCAGATAGTGGTCGGCTGACGCAGACCATCCATATACTTGGACTTCGCAGAACACACAGTGGAAAGGGACACACGAAGAATCATGGCGAACAGCACCAGAAGCGTACTCGTGGTCGGATTGGGCCGTTTCGGCAGCTCCGTGGCCACCACGCTGGACATGATGGGTCAGGATGTGCTTGCCGTCGACAAGGATGGCGAACTGGTGAACCGCTGGTCATCGCAGATTCCCACCGTGCAGGCCGATATGACCGATGTGATGGCGTTGGAACAGATCAACGCCTCAGATTTCGACACGGCAGTCGTGGCCATCGGCGATAGCGTTGAGGCTTCCGTCATCACCGCCGGAAACCTGCTGGATGCCGGCATCTCCGATATCTGGGCGAAGTCCGTGTCGAAGGAGCATGCGCGTATTCTGCAGCGCATCGGCGCACGGCATATCATCAATGCGGAAACCGATGCCGGCAAGCGTGTCGGACATCTGGTCTCCGGCAATTATCTGGATTACATCGAGTTGGAAGGCGCCTACAACGTCGTCAAGATCCATACTCCCCCGCACGTGGTCGGCTATACCATCGGGGACGCACGCGTGCATGAACGTTTCGGCATCACCGTGGTCGGCATCAAATCGCCAGGCAAGGAATTCGAATACGGCTCGAAGGAACTGATCATGCATCGTAACGACGAGCTCATCATCATGGGCAAGCAGGATCAGATTGACCGATTCGCTCGCGGATAGTCTATGCCCGACTTATTTCACGGCATATAGCAGGTATTCGACGTTGCCGTGCATACCTTCGATCGGCGAAAGTCCGGTCGCGCGCACGTCAAGTCCGTTGGATTTCGCACAGGCAATGACATTTCGCAGCGCCTGTTCGCGTAGTTCTTCACTTTCGACGATGCCGTTCTTGCCGAGATTGCCTTTGCCGACCTCGAATTGCGGTTTGACGAGCAGTACGATCTGCGCATCATCGGCCGCGATTCGTGCAATCACCGGAATGACATAGGCCAGTGAGATGAAGGATACGTCGGAAACGATCATTTCCGGACGAAACGGCAGATCACCGACTTCGACGTCCCGTATGTTGACGCCGCTCATTTCGATGATTCGGCCGTCGTTCGCGATTGTCGGATCAAGTTGCCCATGCCCGACATCCAATGCGATGACCTGTGCCGCACCATGACGGAGCAGCACGTCGCAGAATCCTCCGGTAGAGGCGCCGATATCAAGGCAACGCAAGCCTTTGGGAGGACGCAGCCCATCCTTGAAAAACAGATCGAAAGCGCCTACCAGCTTGTAGGCGCCACGCGAAACGTAGTCATCTCCCCTATCGGCGGCAATCACATCGTCGTCCGAGACCTTTGCCGATGCCTTGGAAACGACAACGCCGTTCACACTGACCTTGCCCTGGACGATCAGACGCTGAGCTTTCGACCTGCTGTCGGAGAGCCCTCGGTCCAGCAGGGCAAGGTCAAGGCGGACGGCATGTTGCGAATCGTTATGCTGCACTTGCTGCCAATCGTCAGTCGATGTGAAATTCCGGTACGGTGATGGCATTCAAGTCACGGCCGTTGTCGGCAGCTTCCCACATGGCGTTGCAGGCTGCACGAAGGCCGTCCACACTGGTGGCATCGTCGACTTCGAGTGCATTGCCGGCACATCCGGCCCATACGCCACCAC
>ERZ773263.2172-NODE-2172-length-10908-cov-18.851654_pt1 | contig 10908 bp, 10 predicted proteins | sample MGYA00511076_ERZ773263 | MGnify/ENA primary metagenome ERZ773263 (study PRJEB29015, sample SAMEA2738155) | human oral metagenome | biome: human oral; feature: human-associated habitat; material: saliva | place: China | collected 2195 ... | reverse complement strand
CCAGTAGCCGCCCCGCCTCAGACCACGCGCAGCCCGACGGCGCTGGCCAGAGCCGGGGCGAGCAGCGGTAGCTGGCCGGGCTCGATGGTCGCTCCCCGCAGGGCGGCCGCGTCGTCGATCTCCGTCAGCGCCGCGATGTCGAGGCCTCGCAGGTCGACGTCGGCGAGCCGCGCCCCGCGCAGCCGGAGCACCCCGATCCGGCAGTCCTCCAGTCGCACCCGGATGAGCGAGGCCTCGGTGAGGTCGAGCTCATCGATGCGGCAGCCAGCCACGACGACGTCGAGCAGGGTGGCGCCCGAGAGGTTGAGGAAGCTGATGCGGCAGTCGGCGATGCGCGAGGACCGGAGCTCCGAGTCGAACATGGTGAGCGCCCCGATACGGGAATCCACCAGTTCGACCTCGCGCCAGGTGCTGCGCTGCGCCGTGAGCCCGGAGGCGCGCAGGCGGCTCAGGCGGGTCTCGCTGGCGCGCCAGTCGGTCAGCCGTGCGTCATCAGCGGTGACATGGGCGAGCTCGCAGGCGTCGAGCTCGAGTTTGTGGAGGTCGGCTCCCGCCAGCTGGGCGCCGGTGATGCGGACGAGGTCCAGGTAGGCCTCCGCCCGCAGGTCGGTGGCGCTGCGGGGCTCAAGGCTCGGCAGGGAGAGGGGTGGGACGATCGGCGGGCGGGGCCCCGCGGGAGCGCGGCGTGGCATGGCCCGACGCTATCGCGGCCCCGTGACAAGCGCGCCCCGGATCAGCGAGGGGGGGGCGGCAGTGGCCGCTTCGGCAGCAGCCGGGCAGTCATCCCGGCGATGGGCACCCGCGCCAGTCAGAGGCGCGGAGCCTCGGATTCCCACCCCTTGAGCGCCACGGCCACCTCGTCGAGGAACTCATCGACCTCTTCCCCGTCGTACCCCGCTCGCATGGGGACGCGCACGATGCCGAAGCGCATGTCCACCAGCTCGCGGGAGGTCAGGATGCTCCTCCCGGCAGTGGCGGCGCTCATCGAGGCCATCATGGTCGGCGCGTGCCTCGCCTCCCATGCGCGCAGTGCCGCCGTCGCCCGCGACATGGCGTCATCGACATCGTCGACGTCGTAGCGCTCGCCGAGGCAGATCTTCTTGAAAGCCGTCTGTGCGACGTCGTCACTGGTGGGGGAGGGAGTCATCAGGGGGCCAATCGGGTAGGGAGGGGATCGGGCGCCCACGAGTATAGGGCCGGGCGTTTGAACGGACCCCGGCCCCGATCCTGTCCGTGGGACCAATGATCGGGGCCGGGGCCGGGAGCAGCCAAGACTGGGGCAATCCGTCGGGGCGCTAGGCCTCGCGGGCTCCGCGCAGTCTGCTAGTCGCGCGTGGCGATGTGGAGGTCGTCCATGCGGCGCTGCGTCCAAGGGGCCAGCGCGTAGAGGGCGAGCGAGACGAGGATCGTGATGGCGCCTAGGCCGTAGTAGTACGTCGAGTCGGAGATCCCCGAGGTGCGCTCGATGACGACGGCGGCGACGCCCTGGCCCGTGGAGGACGCCAGCAGCCACAGCGCCATCGCCTGGGAGGCGAAAGCCTTGGGGGCGAGCGCCGTCGTCGTGGACAGGCCCACGGGGGACAGGCACAGCTCGCCGATGGTCTGGACGATGAACACGAAGGCGAGGAACCACCAGGGCGACAGCTTCCCGTCGCCCGGCCAGGTGGCGAAGCCGAACCCCATGAGGAGCGCCGAGACGCCGACGAGCAGCACTGCGGAGGCGAACTTGACAGCTGTCGAGGGGAACTTGCCAGCCCTGCGGGTGAAGATCCACCCCGCCACAGGCGCCAGGATGACGATGGTCAGCGGGTTGACCGACTGGTAGGCCTCGGCGGTGAAGGCCAAGCCGAAGAACGGCGTCTGCCCGTCCGTGTTCGAGTCGGCGAAGGTCGCCATCTTCCCGGAGGCCTGCTCGAAGATCATCCAGAACAGGACGGCGCCGATCCACAGGGGAACGTAGGCCCGCAGGTGCACGCGCTCGGCGGCGCTGACCTTGGAGGAGCGGAACATGACGACGAAGTAGGCGATCGAGGAGCCGGTCGCCACGAGGAAGAGCGTGTAGGCGATCGCCGTGGACAGGTTCTGGGTGATCGCGAAGATGAGGCCCGCCAGCGCGATGAAGCCGATCACCGCGCCCGCGCAGCCCACGAGGAGGCGGTTGAGGGCTGAGCCCCGGATCGGGTTGGGCACGTCGAAGGCGAAAGCCGAGAGCTTGTGCCTCCCGTAGACGAAGGCCACGAGGGCCAGGGCCATGCCGACGGCGGCCGCCGCGAAGCCGGCGTGGTAGCCGTAGTGGTCCTTGAGCCATCCGGTCACCAGCGGGGAGAAGAAGGAGCCGACGTTCACGGACATGTAGAACAGCTGGAAGCCGCCGTCGCGCCGCGGGTCGTCATCGTCGTAGAGGCCGCCGACGATCGTGGACAGGTTCGGCTTGATGAACCCCGTCCCGACGGCGACGCAGACGATCCCGACCCACGCCAGGGGCGCCACGGGGATCGACAGGCAGATGTGGCCGGCCATGATGATGAGGCCGCCGTAGAGGGTGGACAGCCACGGGCCGATGACACGGTCGGCGAAGATGCCGCCGGGGATCGCCAGGAGATAGACGGCGGCGCCGTAGGCGGCGAGGATGACCTGGCCGGTGTTGTCGCTCAGGCCGAGGCCGCCGTTGGCGAGGGTATCGGTGATGAAGTAGAGCAGGATGGCGCGCATCCCGTAGTAGGAGAAGCGCTCCCACATCTCGACGTTCAGCATCCACGGCAGTCCGTGGGGGTGGCCGAAGAAGATGCCGCGGTCCTCCCGGGACGGGCCGGTGCGCAGGGTCGACGGCGTCCATCGGGATGCGATGGGCGCCCGGCCCTCTGTCGCCGAGGCGGTGGTCTCGGTCGTCATGGTTGTCTCCTCGAGGGGGTGAGACGGCGCGGTGGCTCCCGCCTTGTGGGCAAGAGTCGCCGCGCTGCGACGTCGGACCGCTGATGTTCCAGCGGCCCGGCCTCGAGCGAGGCTTTCTCAACCGGGTCGTTGCCAGGATGCCGATCGGCGAGGGCTGCTCGAGTGCCTCAAGTACGGTACCCCTGGGGGAGTAACGAATTCGTTTCCCCATATGTTGGCGTGAGAAAGAACGGGCGATGGCGCTGGCCCGGGGCCTCGGTGGCCCCGGGATGGTTCGCAGCCGATGGGTCTCTCAGCGACTGAGAGAGGCCTCCGCCGCGGCCACCTGGGCGCGCACGGGGACGAGGCGGGTGAGCTGGGTGACGTGGCGGGGCTCCAGCTCCTCGATGGTGGCCACGCCGAGCAGGCGCATGGTGCGCACGATCTGATCGTCCAGGATCTCGATCATGCGATCGACGCCCGCGCGGCCGCCGGCCATGAGCCCGTACAGGTAGGCCCGCCCCACCAGTGAGAACTTGGCGCCGAGCGCGGCGGCTGCGACGATGTCCTGGCCATGCATGATGCCGGTATCGATCATGACGGTGGTGTCCTTGCCCACCTCGCGCAGGACCTCAGGCAGGAGGCGGAAGGGGACGGGGGCGCGGTCCATCTGGCGCCCGCCGTGGTTGGACAGCAGGATGCCGTCGACGCCGAGGTCGACGAGCCGCTTGGAGTCCTGCACGTTCTGGACTCCCTTGACGATGATCTTGCCCTTCCACATCGAGCGGATGACCGACAGGTCGTCATCGGAGATCGTGGGGTCCATGACGGAGTCGAGCAGCTCGCCCACCGTGCCGCCGGTGGAGGACAGGGACGCGAACTCGAGCTTCGGGGTGGTCAGGAAGTCGAACCACCAGCGCGGGTACATCGCCGTGTTGAGGACGGTCCCCGCAGTGATCTGCGGTGGGATGGAGAACCCGTTGCGCTTGTCCCGCAGGCGGGCGCCAGCGGTGGGCACGTCCACGGTGAACATGAGGGTGTCGAAACCGGCCTTCTGCGCGCGCTCGACCAGGCCGTAGCAGATGTCGCGCTGGCGGGTCACGTAGAGCTGGAACCAGTTGCGCCCGGCGGGATTGGCCGCAGCGACATCCTCCATGGATGTGGTTCCCAGGGTGGACAGGCTGAAGGGAATGCCGGCGGCGCCCGCGGAGGTGGCGCCGGCGATCTCGCCCTCGGTCTGCATGAGACGGGTGAAACCGGTGGGTGCGATGCCGAAGGGGAGGGAGGAGCGGCCTCCGAGGATCTCGCAGGAGGTGTCCGTCTCCGGCGCGGGGCGCAGGATGTCCGGGTGCCATTCGATGTCCCGGAAGGCCTGGCGGGCTCGGCGCAGGGAGATCTCCTCGTCGGCGGAGCCGTCGGTGTAGTCGAAGGCGGCGGCGGGTGTGCTGCGTTTGGCGATGGTGCGAAGGTCCCAGATCGTCTGTGCGGCGGCGAGGCGCCGACGGCGCGCGTTGAAGTCGGGGGACTTGAACTGCAGGAGGTCGAAGATCTCGGACGGTCGGGGGAACTGGCGCTTCACCACGGGGCTACCTCTTTGTCGGGTGATGGTGCCGCGGCTGGCGGCTACCGCTGCGGCGATCGGACGATGCTGGGACCTTGGTCTAGGCCTGGCGCACGCCGAAGTATGCTCCCCCGACTCCTCAAAAAGCAAGGCAAGGCTTACCTGAGCTTCTCATCGGTGGAAACGCGTGCGGAGGCCCTGGCACCCTCTGGGACAGGGATGAGCGCCAGGGCCTCCGGTATCACCGCCAGCCGAGGAATCTCATCCCGGCCGGCGGGGCCATGGGTGGGTCAGTGCGCGATGACGACCCCCAGGTTGCGGGGCCCGTGGACCCCGTTGACGCGGATGAGCTCGATATCGCTGGTGGCCGACGGCCCTGCGACCCAGGTGGTCGGGCGGGTCGGGTTCTTGCCCAGGATGTCGACGGCCTGCGGCACCGTCGGCTGGATCGACTCGCGCTCCAGGATGATGACGTGGCGGTCCGGCACGAGGGAGATGGCGCGGCGCCCCTGGTCGGGCTCGCCGTCGAGGCAGATCGTGCCCGACAGCGAGATCGCGGTGCGCGAGCAGGTGACGACGGCGTCGATCCCGTCGAGCTCGAGCGTGGGGATCGGGGCCTGGCGGGAGTCCTCACGGACGGTGCGGCCGTTGCGCGCCGCGGCCTCCTTGTAGGCCTCCGGGAGCCCCGCGGGGACCACGACTGTTGTCGCGTCGGCGAGGAGGGCGTCGATGGCGTCGAGGATGCCGGCGTCCTTCGCCTCCACGCGCACGGTGGCGTTGTAGTCCTCCAGCTTCTCCACCATCTCGGCGACGACGGGCTCGGAGCCGGGAGGGTTGGCGCCCACGCGCGTGTAGGCGCGCGGGACGGGGGCCGCCGGAGCGGTCTGGGATCGGGAGATCGCCTCCCGGGCGCGCGAGAGGATCACGCTGCGGGCGTCCATCACTTGGCCTCCTTGCTGCTCGCGGTCGACGTCGGGTGCGTGCGCTTCCACCATTCGCGGAAGCTCTCCGCCGGGGCGGCGGGCACATCGCGGGTGCCCGTCCACATCGAGGCGGGGAAGGGCAGGGAGCCGATCTTGCCGTCGCGGTCGATGAGGCGCGTCGCCTTGATGGCCTTCGTCGCCGTGGCCCAGACCTTGCCGCTCTTCATGACCGGGGTGGTGGCCCCCATGGCCACGTCCCACATGTCGGGGAGGATCTTGCGCTTGACGTCGACGGTCCTGGCGCGCAGGTGGACGAGGATCGTCGGGATGTCGATCTTGACGGGGCACACCTCGCCGCAGGCCCCGCACAGGGTGGAGGCGTAGGGCAGGGTGTGGACCGGATCGTCGTCGGCCAGGCCCTGCGTCAGCTGGGGGGTGAGGATCGCGCCGATGGGCCCGGGGTAGACCGAGTTGTAGGCGTGGCCGCCCGTGTGCTGGTAGACGGGGCAGATGTTCATGCACGAGCCGCAGCGGATGCAGTGGAGGGCCTCGCGCCCGATCGGGTCGGTCAGGACCTTGGTACGGCCGTTGTCCATGAGGACGAGGTGGAACTCCTGGGGGCCGTCGCCCTCGGTGACGCCCGTCCACATGGAGGTGTAGGGGTTCATGCGCTCTCCGGTGGCCGAGCGGGGCAGGAGCTGGGAGAAGATCTCGACGTCCTGGAAACGGGGGACGAGCTTCTCGATGCCCATGAGGGTGATGAGCGTGTCCGGCAGGGTGAGGCACATGCGCCCATTGCCCTCGGACTCGAACACGGAGACGGTCCCGGTCTCGGCCACGCCCATGTTCGTGCCGGAGACGGCGACCTTGGCGTGGAGGAACTTCTTGCGCAGGTGGGCGCGGGCGGCGGCCGTGAGCTCCTTGGGATCGTCGGAGAGATCAGCCGGGGCGTCGCCCATGCGGTCCAGGAAGATGCCGCGGACCTCGGAGCGGTTGCGGTGGATGGCCGGGACGACGACGTGGGAGGGCATGTCGTCGGCGAGTTGGACGATCATCTCGGCGAGGTCGGTCTCGTTGGCGAAGATGCCCTCGGCCTTGAGGTGCTCGTTGAGGTTGGTCTCCTGGGTGGCCATCGACTTGATCTTGACGATCTCGTCGACGCCCTTGGATTTGATGATCTCGGTGACGATGGCGTTGGCCTCGGCGGCGTCGCGCGCCCAGTGGACGATTCCGCCCCGGGCGGTCACGTTGGCCTCGAACTGCTCGAGGAGCTCGGGCAGGTTGCTCATCACCTCGTTCTTGACGGCGGAGGCGGCGTCGCGCAGGTCCTCCCAGTCGGGCATCTCCTCCACGCGCATGGCGCGCTTGCCCCGGATGGTGCGGGTGGCGTGGCCGAGGTTGCGGCGCATCTGCGTGTTCTGGAGCGTGCGGTGCGCTCCCTTGGTGAAGGTGGTGCCCCAGCGCAGGGGATCCGTGGGGACGTCCACGGTGGTCACCCAGCCGCCGGTGTGGGGGTGGTCCTCGGGGCGCTGGTCCGCGCCCGCGGGCATGCCCAGGAATGTCTGGCTCATCGGGCCACCTCCGCATCCGCCTGGAAGGCGACGTTGCCGATGAAGGGGGCGTCCTTCGTCGAGGCGAGGATCTCCGCGAGGTGCATGATCCGCACCCCGGAGTTCAGGCGGGACAGCCCGCCGCCGATGTGCATGAGGCAGGAGTAGTCGCCCGCGCACAGGATCTCGGCCTTGGTGGCCTTCACATTGGCGACCTTCTCGGTGAGCATCGCCGTGGAGGTCTCGTGGTTCTTCATGGAGAAGGTTCCGCCGAACCCGCAGCAGACGTTCGCGTCGGGCAGGTCGACGAGGTCGATGCCCTCGACGGCGCGCAGCAGCGTGTAGGGGCGGTCCCCGACCTTCGCGATGCGCATCGAGTGGCAGGTGGGGTGGTAGGTGACGCGGTGGGGGAAGTAGGCGCCGACGTCCGTCAGTCCGAGGACGTCGACGAGCAGCTCGGATAGGTCGTAGGTCCGCTTGGCCACGGCATCGGCTCGCATCGCCAGGTCGTGGTCGCCCACGTGCTCGGCCACGAGGGCCTGCTCGTGGCGGGTCGCCCCGGTGCAGGAGCCGGAGGGGACGACGATGGCGTCCCACTCGCCGTCGAGCACGGGCTCGAAGGTCTTGACGTGATTGCGGATGAGCTTGGCGCCCTGCTTGAAATACCCGGTGTTCGCGTGCATCTGGCCGCAGCAGACCTGCCCCTCGGGGAAGACGACCTCATGGCCGAGCCTCTCCAGGAGTGTGACGGTCGCTTGCGGCGCCTGCGGGAACATGGTGTCCGCGATGCAGGTCGCGAAGAGCGCGATACGCACGATGAGGACCTCCCTGTCTTCTGTACTCGCGGCGTCGTTGTCCGATGTTGCCCCCACCCTAGGGCCTTCGTCCCTGCCCTGTGACCGCGATGGCCGGGCTTCGGGTCCGGGCGGTCGGCAGTGAGGGCGGGAGGCTTGCTGTGCTGCGGAAATCCGGCGCGAACCCGGGGTGAGAACCGGCAGCGGCAGGGGGCTGCGGGTGCCGACGGCGGTGCCTCCCGCGCGGGTATTACGAACGCGTGTCGTGTGGTTTTCCCGGGACGGCCCTCAATGAGACTGTCCCCTCGCGCCGGGCGGCGCGAGGGGACGGGGAGCAGGAGCGCCGCTTGGGCGCTGTCAGGGGAGGGGGATCTCCTGCCCTGTCGTGTTGTCATACCAGCGGCGCCGGTTGTCCTGGACGACGAGCTGGACGTCCGCGCCCACCGGCAGGGTGTAGATGCCGATGAGGGCGGGCTCGATGGCGCAGACGGTGTTGAAGTCGACGACGACGAGGTTGTCCGGGTTGGCGAGGAAGTCATCGGTGTCGGCGTCGGACAGGATGCGCCAGCCGTTGTCGACGGGGTTGGCGGAGGGCTCGCGGATGGCCCACTTGATGTGGCCGCGGCTCTCGAGGATGTTGCGTGAGACGAGGCAGCCTCCGGCGTTGTGGATGAACTCAGGCGCGGGGGTGGTCATGGACGTACTCCTTCATGCGCGCGGTGAGGGTAGCGCGGTGAGGTCGGCATTCGGCGAGGTCGATGGGTGTGTAGCCGAAGACGTTGGGTGTGGTCAGGTCGAGGTTGGGTTGTGAAAGGAGGAGGTCGTAGAGGTCGGAGAGCTCCTCGTCCGTCCCGCCGTTGATGAGGAGCTCGCAGAAGGCGACTGTCCCCCGGTAGTCGCGCGCGTTGACGTCCACGCCGTGGTCGATGAGCCAGCGGGCGATCTCCAGGTCGCGGCTGAGGTCGCGATCATAGTGGCTGAAGAGGACGTGCAGGGAAGTGTGCCCCTGCGGTCCAGGGGGGCCGATGAGACAGTCTCGGCCGATGAGGAACTCCGCGATGGTGTAGCGGGTGTGGGCGTCGCCGTTGCCTAAGGCGTACAGAAGCAAAGACCTCCCGTTGAAGAGTTCGTGCTCATCGCCGGACTGATATATGGCGAAGAACTCCTCCGGGGAGTGCTTCATCCTCGCGGTGAGGAATGTGTTCATGATTCCTTCTCAGGGTGAGGGTGCGCGTGTGATTGGTAGTTGCTGGCCAGGGCGGATTGGGCGCGGGGGCAGGCCAGGAGACTCGCATGTCGAGGCGTTGTGGATTGGATGCCGTCCTCCGCTGCGGCAGCCCTCGGTGTGCTGAAGAAGTGCCGTCCCCTCGCGCCGGGCGGCGCGAGGGGACGGCTGGTGAGGCAAGGCGGGCGGCGCCGATGGCGTGCTTGTGGGCGCCTCAGTTGATGGGCATGTACGCGCCCATCCAGCCCTGGGAGCCGATGAACACCAGGGCGCACAGGAGCAGTAGAAGGCCGATCGAGTACGGGGCGACCTTCTTGAGGATCTCCGCGTCCGAGCCGGGCTCGTCGATGGCGGTCGACGCGATCGCCAGGTTCTGCGGGGAGACGATCTTGCCCAGCCCGCCGCCGATGGTGTTGGCGGCCAGCAGGATGCGCGGGTCGAGGGCGGCGCCCTGCGCGGCGGTCGCCTGCAGTTTGGCGAACAGGGCGCCCGCTGAGGTCGCGGAGCCCGCCACCGCGGTGCCCACCCAGCCCAGGATCGGGGCGAGGAAGGCGAAGAGCGCACCGGTGTTCGCCAGAGCCGCGCCGATCGCGGTGGTCTGCCCGGAGAAGTTCATGACGTAGGCCAGCGCCATGACGGAGGCGATCGTGAGGATCGCCAGGCGCAGGTTGTGGATCGTCTTGGGCAGGACGGCGAACATGGCGCCCACGGACGTGCGGTAGCGCCCGCCGGAGGAGATGGTGCCGTAGACGATCGCCACGATGATTCCGGTGACGAAGATCCAGGTGCCCGGGTTGGACAGGATCTGGAGGGTGTAGGTGCCCGAGGGCGAGGCCTTGCCATCAGCGGCAAGCAGCTGGCCGTGGACGCCCGGCCAATGGATCGGCAGGTCCTTGGACTTGAACAGGGCGGGCAGGTCCACGCCGAGCTTCCACAGCTTGGAGATGGCGATGATGACGACGACGAGCACGTAGGGCAGCAGGGCGAGCGCCACACGGGACCCGTCGGGCTTGTCCTCCTCGGCCACGGAGGTGCGCAGCTCCTCGGGCGTCGTCGGCGACCACACGAGTAGGAAGACATAACCGGCGGCCAGGCCGAGCAGGGAGGCCGCCACGGCGGTGAGCTCGTAGGAGCTCGAGGAGACGAGGAAGTGGCCGGCGCCGGTGGCCAGGCCGATCGCGATCGCCAGCGGCCACAGCTGCTTGATCCCGCGCATCCCGTCGAGGATCTGCAGGAGGATCAGGGGGATGAAGGTCGCGAAGATCCAGGTGAGGTGGCCCATCCGGGTGGCGACTTCCACGGAGTCCTGCCCGCCGAGGGTGGCGGCGGTGGTCACAGGGATGGCCATGGCGCCGAAGCCGACGTTGATCGCGTTGCCGACGATCGTGGCCACGGCCGCCTTGATCTTGGGCACCCCCAGGCTCACGAGCAGCGCGCAGGTGATGGCCACGGGCGCGCCGAAGCCCGCCAGGCCCTCCATGAGGCCGCAGAAGGAGAAGGCGATGATGAGCGCCTGGGCGCGCTGGTCGCCCTTGCCGATGACGTTGAAGATCGCTTTGAGATCGGCGCTGCGCCCGGAGGACTCGGTGAGGTTGTAGAGCCAGACTGCCGCGATGATGATGTAGACGATCGGCATGAGGCCGAAAACCGCGCCCTGGGTGGCGCTCATGATCGTCAGGCCCGCCGGCATCCCGAAGAAGAGGGCGATGGCCATGGAGATCGCCAGCGAGATGAGCGCGCACCAGTGGGTCTTGACCTTGAACACCCCCATGAGGATGAAGAAGGCCGCCAGGGGCACGAGTCCCACGAGGGCGGTGAGGTAGACGCTGTTCCCGACGGCGCTCGTCGACGGCGTGAAGCCCGTCGCGAGAACCGCTGGGATAGCGCTGGCGGGGAAGGCGGGTGCCATGAGGACCTCCGGCGTCGTTGCTGGTCAGTAGTGGGCCCGGGGAAAGGGGCGCGAGCGCTGCGCCGAGCGCCCCCG
>ERZ773263.2165-NODE-2165-length-10929-cov-41.185948_pt1 | contig 10929 bp, 10 predicted proteins | sample MGYA00511076_ERZ773263 | MGnify/ENA primary metagenome ERZ773263 (study PRJEB29015, sample SAMEA2738155) | human oral metagenome | biome: human oral; feature: human-associated habitat; material: saliva | place: China | collected 2195 ... | reverse complement strand
TTTTCATGAGTTTGACCAAGATTCTCTAGGGAAAATCCTTGAGACCGATAAATTCGCTGTCTATGCAGAAGAGCTGGATCACACTATTTTCTGTGTTGGTTATCGTGTCATGCAAAAGGACCTAGAAGGTACCTTGGATGCTGAAAAACTCAAGGCTGCTGGTGTCCCATTTGGCCCACTTTTTGGGAAAATCAAAAACGGTCAGGACGTTGTTCTCGAAGACGGTACTGAAATCAAGGCAGCTGACTATATCTCAGCTCCACGTCCAGGTAAAATTATCACTATTTTAGGAGACACTCGAAAAACGGATGCCAGTGTGCGTCTGGCTGTTAATGCCGATGTCCTAGTTCATGAGTCCACTTATGGCAAGGGTGATGAAAAAATTGCTCGTAACCATGGCCACTCTACTAACATGCAAGCTGCACAAGTAGCGGTAGAAGCAGGTGCCAAACGCCTCTTACTCAACCACATCAGTGCTCGTTTCCTCTCAAAAGATATCAGCAAGCTCAAGAAAGATGCGGCTAGTGTCTTTGAAAATGTCCATGTCGTCAAAGACTTGGAAGAAGTGGAAATCTAAAAGATTGAGAAAGGAACAGTATGTCAACTATTCTCATTACCGGAGCTAGTGGTGGCCTAGCCCAAGAAATGGTCAAACTCCTGCCAAATGACCAACTCATCTTGCTTGGTAGAAATAAGGAAAAATTAGCTCAACTCTATGGAAACCACCCACAAGCAGAATTGGTTGAAATCGATATTACGGATGATTCAGCCTTAGAATCTCTGGTAGCAGACCTCTATCTCCGCTATGGCAAGATTGATGTCTTGATTAACAACGCTGGTTACGGTATTTTGGAGGAATTTGACCAGATTTCTGACCAAGATATTCATCAGATGTTCGAGGTTAATGCCTTTGCACTGATGAATCTGTCTCGTCGCCTTGCGGCTCGAATGAAGGAAAGTCGAAAAGGCCATATCATAAATATTGTTAGCATGGCAGGTTTGATCGCTACTGGCAAGTCTAGTCTCTACTCAGCGACCAAGTTTGCGGCCATTGGTTTTTCAAATGCTCTGCGCCTCGAACTCATGCCTTATGGTGTTTATGTAACAACTGTCAATCCAGGACCAATCCGTACAGGATTTTTCGACCAAGCCGACCCAGATGGAACCTATCTCAAGTCGGTTGAACGCTTCCTGCTAGAACCAGATGCAGTGGCTAAAAAAATTGTTAAGATTATAGGAAAAAACAAACGCGAACTCAATCTACCGATTTTGTTGAACTTAGCCCATAAGTTTTATACTCTCTTTCCCAAGCTAGCTGATAAGTTGGCAGGGGGAATCTTTAATTATAAATAAAAAAGTTGTTCCTACAATGGAGCAACTTTTTTGACGATTAGAACAAATCAATACCAGTCTTATTTAATGAATGGCAATGATAAGTGAAGGCATTGATAAAATTAGAGTAGTATTGCTGATCAATAAATTTTGCACTTTGAAGATAATTGAATAGATTTTTGGCTAAGGGAATAGCCTCAGATTTATTCCATCTAAATTGATTGTAAACATGTTCAACTTCTAGGAACATGAGGGGAATAGCCAGATAGCCTCGTTCGAAGGTCTGAAGTGATTTAATTTTTTTGATAATATCATCAGCCTTTTGATAGTAACCCAGTTCAGAGAAGTATTTTACAGAGAAAGTAAGAGCATTTAAAATACGGATATAGGTGTCAGTATTGGCACTTTCTTTGTACATAAGTAGTAATTGTTTGGTCATATGATCAATAAGTTCCATTGGACAATGATTGACGATGACACGATAAATTTCAAGTTCGATACTATTAAAGACATCTGATTTCATTAAATGATTGATAATGTTTTGAATTCTAGCAACGGTTTCTGGACTCTTTGCTATGGTTGGGTAATGTCTTAATTTTATGGCATTTAGCAACATCTCTGCCTGTAATGGATTATCTTTTAGATAGACATCAAATAATTTTTCGTATTCTTCAATGTAAGTGAGAATATCCTCTTCATGGACCACATGTTTGCCAAATTCAATAGCAGGTAATTCTAAGCAGTTTCCACCTTTATTTGCAAAGGCGAGAACAAAATCATTCCATTCAACTCCAATAACAATTAACAGTTTAGCAAAGTTTTCAAGTGAAATTCCTTTGTCTCCTTTTTCAAATTGACTAAGGAACTGTGGCGATACGATATCTGATGCTGCTTCCTTTAGGCTGAGTCCTCGTGCTTCGCGTAGGTACTTAAATGTAGCTCCAAATGGATATAGGTTTTCCATAAATAGTCTCCTTATATACTTCTAAGACTATTATACAAAAATTTAGAGTAAAAAATGGAGAAAGAAAACTATAGTTACAAAATATTAGAATTCTATGCTATTTTTTGTTTTTATGAACAAGATTGAAACTATAGTTTAAATGGCTAAAAAATTAAATATCTATTATGGTATGATAAGGGAGAGAATAGCTAATAAAGCTGGCTTGTTATACTAGTATAACAAGGATTGACTTACCACTCAATCCTATTCTATTAGCCATCAAAGGAGAAAATGCTATGGGGAAAACTTAAACACTTGACACTAGAAAAATATCATATTTACTTTTAAGGTTATAAGACAATTATCAAAAATTTTTAGAAAAATAGAAATATATAAGGAGTTTTGTTATGAAAAACAGAAAAATGTTGGCCTCTTCTTTACTAGCTGGTGCTTTATTGTCAGTAGGTTATGTAGCTTCTAAACCGACAGAAGTTCACGCTTTAACAGATATGAGTGTCAAGGATACTCAAAATCCCTTGAAAATCAACTTGGTAGCCACTACTGGGAATCCGTTTTATTCAGGAAGTGTGCTGGTAGATATTCAAAGAAATTCTTCTAATGATAATCCATCTTTGTATTACGATTTAGTTAATGAAGATACAGGGGCTATTGTATCTAGTTATAACTTTAATAGTTTTGGGGATCAAACTAGAAGTCAAGACCATGTTTGGTTACTATATGCTGAAGATGGAAGATATCATATTGATGTTTATAGTGAAAAAGACTTTGGGAAAAGATATTTTGGTCGGTCAGAAGTCTTTAAAGTATCAAATCACGGATATGTACCTATAACAAATTCAGAAACACCAACAGCTACTGAAACTCCAAAACAATCTACTAACTCTAACTCAGGTCAGACTGGCTGGTCAGGTTCTTCTTACTACAAAGCTGGTGTGAAAGTAGTGAATCAATGGATTTTTGATGTTCAGTACAATTCTTATTTCTATCTAAATGCGTCAGGTAACTTTGTTCAAAATGCTTGGTCAGGCAACTACTATCTTAAATCAGGTGGCTACATGGCTAAGAGCGAGTGGATTTACGATAAAAACTATAGTTCATATTATTATCTAACATCAGAAGGAAGCTATGCCCGTAATACTTGGGTAGATAGCTATTACCTCAAATCAAATGGTAAAATGGCTAAGAGCGAATGGGTCTATGATAGCAGCTACCAATCTTATTATTACCTAACTTCTGAGGGTAGCTATGCTCGTAATACATGGATAGGTGATTACTATCTCAAGTCAAATGGTAAGATGGCAGTCAATGAGAGTACACCAGATGGTTATCAAGTAGATAGCTCAGGTAAGTGGGTGAAATAAGGAAAAAAGAAAAGGAAAATCAAAAAATGGGATTATTTACAGACTCACTAAAAGTTAGTTCTGGTTTAACACTAGGACATGCAGCAACAAAAATAGGTATCCAAAAAACATTGTCAGCAGCTGAGGAGAGAGCAGCTACAAAGTTTAAAAATTATCAAGCTAGATTTTTTGACCCAATTATACGTGAAGATTTGTGTCATTTAGAAGTCGATGGTCATTTAAGAGCTAAACACTACCCTTTCCCTGAGAAAGCTAGTGGAATAAATATTTCCGTATTACAAAAGGATGTTCAATATTTAACAAAGGAATTTAATGGTGAGAAACTAGTGAACTTTATTAAAAGACATCCATTATTTACAGCTTTTATCGTCTTGTTATTAAGTGTTCCAATCGGCTTATCAGATATTGGTTCGGTATTAGGATTTTCAGCGTTTGTTTTTGTAGTTAGGTTGATATTTGCACGACCTAAAAAATTTCAAAGATTATTGATAGAAGACGCTAAACAATACTGGAAAATTAGGGAGTATATAAGACATGCTTTAGAAGTGGGAGAATTAACACCACAAGCAAGTTTGAAAAAATTATTAAAAGCTAGATTAGTGCAACGTTTCCCAGATACTATCGAAGAAATTGAAGCACATGCATTTAATTACAGACACGGATTGTAAAAACTAAAAAACCTCAAAAACTAGGGTTGAAAGCTAGTTCTTGAGGTTTTATCACCTATTACAATACTGTAAGAATATTTTCAGAGATTGCTGAGTTTGAGAAATTTAATGTTGCTCATTCACATAATCAGTTTTTTGTAATATTAGGTATTGTGTTCCATATTATTTGAGTAATTATCAATATTCTATTCTATCCGTATGTATTTTCTTACATTTTTAAAGTAGTCTCAAATATTATTCCAAAAGGATTTTTCTTCAGTTTAATGTTTAAGCAAAAAGGTGCGGCCTATAGAGAAGAAATGGATAAAGAGGATATTTATTTACATTAGAATCTATTATGATTATCGTGGATATCCTACATCCATTGAACCAGTATATGATAGAGCAATTGATCGTGCCCTTACTGCACTTGGTAATATGTTTGCTATCCAGTTTGGAATTAGGGTTATATGTATTAGTCTTGGGATAGTGGCTTTATTTGCATCATGTTATTTTATCATCTTTTATGGTTGGATTTTTGCTATTAAATATAATCGTCAACATCCTCCAAAAAAAGAGTTAAAATGAATCAGTAAAAATGCCTTCAATGCAAAACGTAAATTCAGTTCCTGAAGTACAGGGGAGTGAATTGGACTCTGAAAGTCCAATATCGAGTGATCATAGAAGTCAAGAAATGTCTTCGCAAAAAAGAAAAGTGTCTGATTTATTAACTCAAGAAAGGGTAGAAAAGGCTGGGAACATTTTGGAAAAACTTCTATCAATCTTAATTAGAATTAGTATTAGATTTTTCATGGTTTAGAAAGATATTAAAAAAATGACAATATATAAAGTAGGAACAAGTTTTAGTGCATGGTCTTTTGGAGAAGCTTATTCGAAGGCTAAAGATGGGGATATACTTGCATTTGAAGAAGGTTTTATGCTTGAACTACCAGCAGGAAGACATTATAAGATAGAAAAAAGTATCAAAATAGTTGGACAAATTTCTGGGACCGAAGATGGAGGAACACTTTATCACAATACTATAGCAGCGACTCTGAGAATTATGAACGGCGTTACAGTACAGTTTGAAAATATTTGGTTTCAAGTAGATGACCACCGTTGTGCTTTAGTAATAAAGGGGAATTCAAATGTAGTTCTAAATACTGTATACTTTAATGAACAATTAGATAATAAAAAAGTTTTCATATTGGTTGAAGGTAATTCAAAATTGTTAATTGAAAATGCAGGCAATCAATTATATAATGGTTCTTACAGTACAACATCAATTAAAGTTAGTAATTCTACCCTTGAACTAAAACGTGCTGAGTTAAATATAAAATTGAAAGCAGATGAGGGCTCATCTATTCAAATGGAAGATACAGTGATTGAGAGATGGAATTCTAATATATTAGATATACAAGATTCATCAGTAACTTCCATAAATACTGTCTTAAAAGGGGGGGACGCTGAACAAGATTACCCTGCAGTTTTTTTAAGCCGTTCGACTGCGAAATTACAAAATACAGAAGTCATTCAACCATTTTATCAAGCGGCTGTTTGTCTGAAAAATAGTGCTAGTCTTGAATCAATTGGATCTTCTTTGACATCTATAAAGGCAATTAGTAGTCGAGTCTGTATAGAGCAAACAACTATTAGGGAATCTCTTTTGTTAGAATCCAATTCATTTTGTAGGATTAGTGATTTTGTTGATATCATAGGTGAGAACGAGGAAAAAATTGATATTTATTGTGGAGCTTCTGTCTTAATAGCAAATACAATAAGATTAAATCGTAATATTACCCCAAATATTCGACTTTCAGAGAATTCATACCTAATTGCAGATACTATTCTTAAAGAATTTGAAGATACGAATGGTATAATATGGGATATTTCAGAAAATAGCTGTAAAATTTTGAATGAAGAGAGTACAAATTCTGAACCACAAGAGGAAATCAGTGAGATTATCGAACGCGATTATGAGGAAGAATTGTACAGCTTGATTGGGTTAAATAATGTAAAAAAAGAAGTCCAAAAATTACTAAGAACAGTCGAATTCAATCAAAAAAGATTATCAGAAGGTCTTCCAATTCAAGAACAATCTCTACATTCTGTTTTTACAGGAAATCCTGGTACAGGGAAGACAACAGTAGCAAGATTGTTAGGTAGACTTCTCTTTGACAGAGGTGTTCTCCCTGGAGATGAATTTAAATTTATTGAGGTTTCTGAGTCGGATCTTATTGCAACTCATATTGGTGAGACAGCAGTACAAACGCAAGCAATATTGGAAAAGGCTAAAGGTGGTATTCTTTTTATTGATGAAGCATATACTTTAAATAAGGGAAAATCATCTCAACATAATTTTGGACTAGAGGCTGTAAACACGATACTAAAGTATATGGAAGATTACCGCAATGAAATTATGATTATATTTGCTGGGTACACTAAAGAAATGGAACAGTTTTTTGAAACAAATCCTGGATTAAAGTCACGTGTACCAAATACATTCTTCTTTGAGGACTATTCTGGTGATGAAATTGTAGAAATGGGATTGAAAAATCTTCAGAAATCTGCTTATCAGCTTGAAGATGAAGCTTATTATGCTATGAGAGTCAAGCAGGCCTATAGTCGCTCGTTAGATCATAGTAATGGACGATGGATTCGTAATTTTAATGAACACTTAATGAGAGCTTTAGCCAATCGTGTTGTTGAGACGCAGGTTGATGATTATGTGACAATTATCAATGACGATATAGATGATGTTCTTCTTCAAGGTACTCAAAAACCAGAAGAGAATCAAAAAGATGCTTTGGAACAATTACAAAACTTGATAGGAATACAGAAAGTTAAAAAACAGGTTGAACAATTTATTTCATTAGCTGAGCTGAATAAGAAGAGGGAAGAACAAGGCGCTGCTGTAAGCGAGTTCTCACTTCATTCCTTATTCTTGGGAAATCCAGGGACTGGTAAAACTACTGTAGCTCGCATTGTAGGAAAAATTCTTTATCAAAAGGGAATTATTCCTCAAAATAAATTCATTGAAGTATCTCGAAGTGATTTAGTAGCTGGGTATGTAGGCCAAACGGCTATCAAGACGCAAGAAGTATTGAAATCTGCTCTAGGAGGAGTTTTGTTCATTGATGAAGCATATACGCTATCAAATTCTAATGAAGATCGATTTGGTAAAGAAGCAATTGATGAGATTCTTAAATTCATGGAAGATCATAGAAGAGATATTGTCATTATCTTTGCTGGATATACAAAGGAAATGGAAGAATTCCTCTCAGTAAATTCAGGACTACCAAGCCGAATTCCAAACACTTTTGATTTTGAAGATTATACAGCGGATGAAATTATTAAAATTGGTTTATTAGGCTTAAAAAATCAAGGTTACTTTGTTGATGTGGATTATTATTCTAAAACAATTGAATCTTTGTATAATAAAATCAATGACTGTAGTAATGGTCGCTGGATTAGAAATATCAATGAAAAAATCATTAAGAATTTATCAATTAGAGTATCACGTGAGAACGTGACTGATTTATCGACAATAGATAGAGTCGATATTGAGAGAATGATGCTAGAATATGAGAGATTATAAAAATATGGAAAATCGTTTGAAATTACTAAACAAACTACTGGTGGTGGTTTGTTCTATATTAGGCTTATTTTCATTGGTGAATTCAGTCCAAGCCGATAGTACTGATTATAACCAACTATTGCCACGAATTACTGAGAAGTGGGAGAGTAAACATCTATTTGAAAATAATGCTAATAGACTTGGTTACGCTTTGCTGGATATTGATAAAAATGGGACGGATGAGTTATTAATCGGTCTAACCAATGGTCAAAAATGGGAACTGTTTGAAGTATACTATATGAATGGTAATACTCCAACTCCATTATTTGATAGATTTTGGGATATAAGTCTCAGGATGGGGACAGTTATTAATACTTACACAGATGGTAGTATTACAGTGTTCGAAAGTTCTCCAGGAATTATGTCATATAGATTGTTCCAACTTTCTAAAGAAAATAAGGAGCCAAGTTTAATTAAAAAAGGTGAATTTAGATCAGGAGAAGGTGACTTAGATGACTTAAACCTTGACTCTAAAACAAAGATAGACACCTCAACTATTGAATATACTTCCTTAAATCTCCCAATCATTGGAGATAATATGGATCCGAATCCTCCTATGCCCAAGTCCCTTGTCGATGCCAAAATTGGTGATGAAATTCCTCTCCCATCCGAATTAGTAGGTACTTGGATTAATAAAGAGCCAAATAATGGTAGTAATCCTGGTAGAGCTTCATCACTTATTTTAGGAGAGGATGGAAGCTATACTGGAACCTTTAAAAATGGAGATATTAGGGGAAAAATATCTCGTCTTAAAAAAGTAAGTGAGCATGGATTTATTGTCTTAACAGAAAATCAAGAGGATGATTTTTTCTCTTTAATTGTTGGTTTAGGTGGAGGCTTGCCTCCTGGTCATCGACTCGAACATGGTATGGTACTAGAAGGACGTACGTTATATAATGTAGCGTGGGTAGTAAAAGAAGGGGAGGAAGACTATTCTAAACCTTCCAAGCTAGTAACTTTTGTAAATCCAACTTATGGTCCTAAGAAAATTGAGAAAAAAGCAGAACAGGAAGTAGCGAAACAAGGCGATACAGTGGCAGAATCAACTCAAGACAGTAGCGAGGAGACAGAGCCAGAACAAAAACTATTTGAAAACATTCCAGTATTTGGACTAGTTGTAGGAGCTGGATTTGTCCTTGTTTTAATCCTATCTATATTTTGGTTTAAAAAATAAGATTTTATAAAATCCTTTTGATTTACTATTAGAGAAAAAACCTCAAGAACTAGGGTTGAAAGCTAGTTCTTGAGGTTTTTAGCTTATTGGATTTAGAGGTATTCTCATACTCAATGAAAATCAAAGAGTATCAACTATCAAACTGAACTTCTTCTAGTAGATAGTCGATAAAGCGTTCGCCCATCTTAGATAGGCTGGTTTTCTCATGCTGGATATAGACCAGCTCAATTGGGTCATCAATATCCAGTGGGATAGAAACGATATTGTCTCCGTTGAGGTTGCTGTTCAGAATCCCTGTCGCAATGGTGTAACCATCTAAACCAATCAAGAGATTAAAGAGGGTGGCACGGTCGCTGACTACGATGGATTTCTTATGGTGTTCTTGAGAAAGAATCTCTTCTGAGAAGTAGAAGGAGTTGTGGGTCCCTTGGTCATAGCTGAGATAAGGGAAATTTTCCAAGTCAGACAGTTTTACCTTGTCTTTTTTTGCCAGAGGGTTGGTCTTGCTGACAAAGATATGGGGCTGGGCTGTGAAGAGATGGTGAGCCAGCAGGTGGTTGTCATCCAGCATTTTGGTTAAAACATCACGGTTGTAGCTGTTTAAGAAGAGGACACCGACCTCACTACGGAAGTTCTTGACGTCGTCGATAATCTCCCAAGTACGAGTTTCACGAAGGAAGAGCTCGTATTTCTCCATATCACTTTTCTTGAGCAGAGAGACAAAGGCATTGACCACAAAGGCATAGTGTTGAGAGGAAACGCTAAAGAGTTCACGGTGGGCGACAGGATTTTTATAGCGTTCCTCCAGAAGCTGGGTTTGCTCGACAACCTGACGGGCATAAGAGAGAAACTCCATCCCATCACGGGTCAAGGTGATCCCCTTGGGATTGCGGATAAAGATTTCAATGCCCATTTCGTTTTCCAAATCTCTCACTGCATTGGAAAGACTCGGTTGGGTAATAAAGAGTTGCTTGGCTGCCTCATTCATGGAGCCAGTTTCGACGATTTTGATAATATAGTGTAATTGTTGAATTCTCATGTTTTTATTGTACCACACTTGCGTCAGAATCGCCAAAGAAGATAGGAAAATCAGGAGCATTGTGTGAGTCTCTGTAAAGTAGTTAAGAAGAAATTTCTAAATAATTTAAGAAATAGTGTAAAAAAGTAGCTGAGCAAGAGATTGTTCAGTTGTCTCTTTACTGAGAACTATAAAAATTTTACTCAAAAATAAGAAATTTGCACGATTTACTCATTATTTACCCAGTACTAGAGTTTATACTAGTTACTGTAAAGATAATCATCCAAAAGAAGGAAGGAGGCAACCTTATGGCTAAAAATACAAATCGTTCAGAGATTGATTCTCTAAGTTTTGAGGTTGAAAAGCAAGAATTTTCTGCGCAATCAGAAGCTTGTGGTACACAGCTTTTAAAATGACACTAGCAGGTCTCTGTGGATTGTGTTTCACCTATTCCTATGAGTGTACGAGAAATAATGTTCGCTGTTAGATAAAACAAAAGGAAAATTCTAGTGTTTTATCACAAAACATTGACAACATTTTGATTTGGTGTTATATTTACGGGAGAAATACAAATAAACCAAGACAACTCTGAGATAGATTCTTTGAATTATGGAAATTAATAGCCAAGAATTGGATGGTAAATCTGTTGCTGGGTGGGGTACGGCTGTTAGATTAACAGCACAGGGGCACTGTGGTTGGTGGTTTACATATTCTTATGAATGTATTTCGCCAAACGTGAGTTGTGGATAAAACTCTCTATTTTTTGACAGGAGGATAAAATGGAAGGAATTATTGG
>ERZ773263.2161-NODE-2161-length-10947-cov-2.534613_pt1 | contig 10947 bp, 13 predicted proteins | sample MGYA00511076_ERZ773263 | MGnify/ENA primary metagenome ERZ773263 (study PRJEB29015, sample SAMEA2738155) | human oral metagenome | biome: human oral; feature: human-associated habitat; material: saliva | place: China | collected 2195 ... | reverse complement strand
AAGAAAATCGCCCAAGCCGCAAACGCGAAAATCGATCCCAAGAACGGCACCCTCACCTTGGACAGCAACCAATACATGATCGCCCTCGCCATCGCGAACGGAGCCAAAATCGACGACAAGACCGGCTACCTCAAAGGCGACAACTCCGACGCAATGAACAAATTCCTCGAAACGCAAGGATGGAAACTCAACGACAAAGGATTCATCGTCAACGCGGACGGCTCACCCGCCATGAACGTGCTCACCAACCTGACCAACTACCAGATAGCCGACAAATACTTCCAAATCCACGGAAGCTACGTCGACGCATCCGGAGGCACATACTCGGGCCAAGGATATCGTCCGAAAGGCGCCACGGGCAACATCCCAACAGGAGCCACCGGCGGCATGTACGACGGCAACCAATTCCGATACGCCAACGGAGGCATCGCCTTCAACGGCTACGTCAACCCGACATGGGCCCCCGGCACGGCAACCAGCGACAGCGTCTACCTCGACAACGCGCGCATCGCACGAGGCGAATACGTCCAAAACGCGCTCGCCACCAGCTACTATGGCGTGGAATTCATGGATGCGCTGAACCGAAGGACCATACCTCGTGAAGCATTCGCAGCCATGCCGCAGCAACAGATCGTCGTGAAAGTCGAAATGCCGAAGAACGTTGGCCAAACGGTCGTGAACATGCCCCAAAGGATCGTCGTGGCCGACCAGCCATCCGTATCCGGCGCCATCATCGGCAGCAAGGTACTGACCACATTGAGGGGAGTGAGATGAGCGACGTCATATTGCAGGGAAACAGAAGATCCATCATCCTGCATGGTGATGGATCCTACCAGGGGCCCGGACTCGCTCTGACCGGTATCACGGGATGGTACCAGACACCGGACGCGAAGGTCACAACAAGCTCACGCGGACAAGGAGACGGCGGCCATGACATAGCCGCCGATGACATCATGTACGAGGCGCGCGTAGTCATCATCGGCTATCGCGCGCTCGCCGGCTCCGACCGCGGGGAGGCATTGCATCAGCTCGTCCTGCTTGACAGGCTCGTGCATGGGCTCGTGTCCTGTCGCGTTATGGACGTCGGACAGGACACTCGCTGCTCAGGAGGCTACTACGTGCGGTCGCTCGAGCAGAAGACCCAGAATCCGCTCTGGCAGAACGTGACCGGAGATATCACGCTCGTCTTCGAACGTCCTGAACGCCTGTCCTCGCTGGCACATTCCGGCGAGGCTCGCGCGTCGGTGGTGCAGTCGGGCGGACTGAGCTACGGCTCGTCCAACGCTGGACTGGCGTATCCGCTGGGTTACGGCGTCACGTCGGATGGTGCGACGGTCATGCGCCTGCCGAACCAGGGCACCTCACGCGCCTACCCGACATTCGTGCTGAATGGTGATTGGCCGGAAGGCTGCGCATTGCGTCTGGCCTGTGATGGCAGGACCTCGACCTTGGGATTCGGCGAAGCCATCCACGCCGGCATTCCCGTCCTTCTTGATACCCGCTCGCGCACGGCGACCATGGGCGGCGTGGATGTGACCTCGGGATTGTCTCGGCGTGGATGGATGACGATTCCGGCCGGCAAGGCATTGACGGTCAATCTCGCGACGCCCGGCAGCGGATGGGTCACATGCGAATCACACGACACATACATGTAAGACATCGTTCGTTTTGGAGGTGCAATTCATGGTTACCGCTTTGGGCATCCGTCCCGACGGCAAGAATCAGGGCGTGAGCCCCCAGGTGCACAGGCACATCATCAGCTCGCAGTGGACGAGCGACGGCATCATCTATGGTCTGAATGTGACCGGCGGCACCGGACTCTCCTACACGGTGAGCGCCGGCACCGCGCTCATTCAGCCGGACGGGCAGAATGGCGAGGCCGTGCTCGCCTACCATCCTGGAGGACAGACGCCGACGGTCACCGCCGGCAATGCCGGACTCCCCAGATACGATGTGGTGTGGCTTCGCGCCCACGACCCGGACAAGGGCGATGACGACAGCCAGCTCGTTCTCGGCGTCACGCAAGGCACTCCGTCCGTCGATCCGGATCCGCCACTCGAACAGGTGCCGTCCGACGTGGCCCGTCTGGCCGTCATGTATGTTCCCGCGGGCATGACGCAGACGAAATCATGCTCGTCCGACGGTGCGGAACGCTACGCGATGCCCTATGGCGCGTCACGCGGCTGCATCGCACGCAACGTCCGTAACTACGAGGGACCCGCGAACATGTCGGACAACGGCAGGGACTATTTCGAACAGGATACGCGATTCTATCTGCCGACCGACAGGTTGATCGAACTCAGGTACACCGCGACGGCTTCGGCCTGCTGGCACGATGATCCGTCGAAACCGACCGAGAACGCGACGCAGATGGCCTGCTGGTACGTCGGATTCCAGTTGGACGGACAGGACGTGGAAGGTGGAGGCGGCCAGTTCCAGGTCAGCCGCGCGTGGCAGCAGGTGCACCTGAACGCGCTGGTCAGCATCCCGGCCGGATGGCATACGGTACGCACCAGAAACCACCGTATCCCGTGGGGCGAGAATGTCTATTTCATCTGCCATTCCGATTCGAAGGAGCGATACCCCGGCCGTACCTTGGAGGTCTGGGACAGAGGCGTGAACGTCGGCTGAAGGAGGATTCGATGAGCTGGAGGACATATGCGGTCGACACGATCAGCGGGCGGATCCTCTGTCCGATCGACCTGCCGAATTTCAGCTGGTCGGTGAGCGTAAGCGACTCATCGCTCTCGACAACCAAGTCGAAGGGTGCGGGACAGGACGAGGTGAGCGGCCTGAAGGTGCCATGGACGGCGGTACCGGCCAATTCGCCGGACGAACGCAGCCGCCTGCTCGCACCCGACCGGCGCAGCATCGCATTGTGCTGGACGAGCCCGTTGGACGACGAAGACGAGATAGGCACGCCGATACTCTGCGGTCCGATCGGACAGCGCAAGGACGGGCCGCTCGACACGGACTTCAGCCTGAACAGCATCTACGGTCTGCTCGGCGACAGATACCTCGTACGTGAAGGCGTCTACGGTGCCGGACAGGGGAGCACGAGTACCGACATAATCAACCTCTCGAATCTTTCCCTGCGCGCCATCGCCGCCGAGGCCGGATGGCTGTGCACCAACGCCAAGCTCGGCGGCGGTCTGCCAATCGACTGGCATTACAGGGGGGAGAGGGGCTCGCATCAGCGTGGGTATGACAGCTGGGACATTCAGAATCTGAAATGCTCCGACGTGTGGGACAAGATCGCCAACGTCGAAAACGGCCCTGATCTACAGCTTCGTCCTAGGCTCTCGGGCGACACGATACGCTTCGACTTCATCGCCGGATCCGACGTGGATCCGGATATCGCGCAATCCACGGTCATCGAACTGTCCAGTTCGCCCCATGGCGGCACGCTGGAGAACATGACCATCGACCACTTGGGCGCAGTCAACCGCGTCTACGCCTCGGGCTCGGGCACGGACAAGGCTCAACTCTGCCACCTTTCCGAAGACCTATCGCTCGTGAACGGCGATCATGAGCCATTTCCGCTGCGCGAGATTACCTACAGCGACACCGACGCGGCCGACGTGACGCTACTCCGCCGGCATGCCGACGGCATTCTCAACGCCAACCGCAGGCCGCTCATGCAGATCAAGGGCGAATTGCACGCCAACGATGCGGACACGAACGGCACGCCCCTTCACCCGCTCGGCAGTTTCTGGCCGGGCGAGACCATGAAATTGGACGTCCAAGGCTTTCCGAGCCTGTCGGATGGCGTATACGAGTGCCGTCTCATGCAGATAAGCGGCGACCAATCGGACAAGGTGAGCCTCACCTTCGATGCCATGGAGGATCCCATGGCCTGACATCTTTGGAGGATCGATGTCTTCACATGTCGAATTGAATCCCGATGACGACATGCTTGGGCTGTGCCTGGGCCTTAAGGCCATGAGCCTCGCATCAACACAGAAAACGCATAAAACCGGTACGATACGCATCCCTACCTCCACCGGCAAGGATTTCATCGCCGGTGAGGGTGCCGAGGATGGGGCGAACTGGATTGACAGCGAGGGCGTGCAGACGCCGCTGGTGGATACCGCCACGATCTATAAGGCCGTGGATGGAATCTCGGCGAAGGCCGATGCCGCCAGTGCGAGTGCGGATAAGGCGTATGAGGAGGCGAAGAGGACCGGCCAGTTGGCGGTGACCGCGAGCAGGACGGAGTATGCGACTTCGACGGACGCGACGGCTACACCAGCCGACGGCTGGTCGGAAACGCCAACAGCCTATATGGATGGCCAGTACACGTGGCTGAGGGTCACGGTCACTTATGGTGACGGGCATACGGAGCTTTCCAATCCAGTCCTGATGACCGGGCCGAAAGGCGGAAAGGGCGAGACCGGCGAGACCGGTACGGCGGGCGTGTCGGTCACTTCGTTGACGACGTTCTGGCGGCTGGCGGCGGACACTCCGGACACTCCGAGCGGGGCCGATGATCCGTCCGGGTGGAGCAGGACGGAGCCGAGCATTCCCGACGGCTACGATGGCAGGCTGTATCGGACGATTCGCACGATCATGTCGGACGGTACGGCGACATGGACGAGCCCCGACGTGGATAGCATGTTCGAGTACATGGCTCGCACGTATAGGACCGCTTCCGGTGCGGTTACCGTGTCGAGTGAGGCGAAGCGGACGGCTGAGGGCAATGCGGAGACGATCAAGCAGGTCGGCGCCACCGCCAATGATGCGCTCAGTAAGGCGACTACGGTCGAGACGAATTTCGCCGGTTTCAAAACCGAAGTGAGCGAAACGTATCAGGCCAAGGCCGACATGTCCTCGTACAGCACGAAGTCGTATGTGGACGAAACGTCGAAATCGGTCGCTCTTGGCGTCGTGCAGGATTACAAGGGTGCTGACGGTTCGGGGCTCGCCACGAAGTCGGACATCAGCGTGTCGAAGACGGAAATCACCAGCGAGGTTTCCAACACGTACGCGACCAGGGATGGCGTCAGCGAGGAAATCAGTTCGAAGATCACGCAGAACAACAGTTCATGGGAGCTGAAGTTCGCGACGAAGACGGAGGCCAAGAGCGCGCAGGACGCCGCCAACACGGCCAACGCGGCCGCGGCCGACGCGCAGGGCCGCGTGGGGAATCTGGAACCATGCATCCGCATGACCTCCGACGGCGTGAGGGTCGGCAAGCGTTCCGGCGACAGTTTCACCGGCACGAGCGCACTGGTCGGCACGGACGGCACGTTCGACATCCTGGACGAGCATGGCGAGCGAATGCTCGAAATGTCCGACACCGGCCTGCGTCTGCCGGTCCTGAAGAACAATACGGCGTTCAAGATCGGACGATACCATCATCCGACATACGATTCCGACGTCGTGTACATCGGCGACGATTATGATTCCAACGTCGACTCGCCGGCCCGGATCGAATTCAACAGGAACAGCATCAACCTGACCGCGAGACTGCTGAACATGAACCTGACCGACAGTCGTTTCTACGTCAACGGCCATCCGATGGGCAAGGCGAACGACATCAAACAGAGCCAAAGATGGTCGAACATCAACATGCAGGCATGGAATTTCGGCAACCTCGGCATCGTCAACATCCTGCACCCGTCCGGAACCAACGCCCACATCATGGGCAACGACGATCCCACCGAGATCGGGCGCATCAGCCCTCTGAACGCGCCGAGGGATTACGTGGGCTGCACGCTGGCCGCCTACGACAATACGACCCTGTTCGCCGAGGTCACGCCGGCCGGACTGGTCAAATGCTTCACCGCGTTCGGCGGCCAGCACGACTGGGATTATTTCACGGGAACGATCGTGTTCCCATTGACATGGTAAGGAGCAAACGACAATGACCGATGCGACCATTCTGGATGGCATCCTCGACCTTCGTCCGGACAGGAACACGATCACGTTCCAGATGCTTCGTCTGGGATTGCAATACGAGGGCCTCACCGACTGCAACGAGGTGTGGAGCAACTACGGCATCGGCGTCGTGGCCGCGTTCCCGCATGAGGATCCGAAAATCGTGACGGTGACGGATGTCGACATCAAGGAGTCGTTCCACATTCCCATCGAACGGATCCCCGAGATCAGACGGATCAAGACATGGCGTTCGGATGGTTCGGAGATGCTGGGAGATTGACGATGCCACCGTTCCAGGAATTGTTCAATTCGCAGGAGTTCTGGTCGGCTGTCATCATCAGTCTTATCGGCGGTGGCGGCATCGTCGGTGCGATCATCACCGCGTGGAGCAACCGAAGGTCGAAATCACAGGAGGACCGTGACAGTGCCGAAGCGGACAAATTAGCCACTGAAGCCGCGCAAGCCGCCGTGCAGATACTCACGGATTCGGTGATTCAACCATTGCGTGAGCAGGTGGATAAACAAGCCGCCCAAATCCAGCATTTGGAGGAGAAGCAAGCCATGCAGACCCAGAATCTGGAGCAGACGCAGCAGGATCTGAAGGAGAAGCGGGAGGAGTATTTCGCACTCGGCGCTTACACGCGGAGCCTGTTCCATTGGCTTCAGGAGTTTTGCGAAATCATGGAGCCCGATTTTCTGGCCCGTCATCCGAAACCACGCTTGCCGGACAAGCTGCGACCAGACATCGCACCGGAAACCATTGGCAAGGAGGGGTAATGTGATCAGGTTCCTCGTCTTTGCCAGCGTCCCGCTTGCATCCCTGCCCCACCGGGCATAAAACCGACCATTTTCCTGGGCCACACCATGCGGGGCGGCCCTTTTTCATTGCCCCATCGGGGCGGAAGGGAGGCGTCATGGCCGACGAAACAGTGGCGATGACTCCGGAGATGACACCGCAGGGCGACAGTCTGCCGCCCGACAACATCACGGTCGTGTCCGAGGAGGATGCGGCCAAGGCCGTCGAAGGATTGGAGGAGGCCTAGACATGGCAAATGTAAACACTTTGGTCAATCGGATGCGCTACTGGTGCGCCGTAGCCAACCTCGGCTATTCGCAGGCCGACCGGTGGAACTTCAATCCGCAGGCCGGCAACTGCGACTGCTCATCCTTGGTGATCCACTGCCTGAAGGAGGCGGGCTTCGACACGGGAAGCGCCACCTATACCGGCAACCTGTCGAGCAATCTCGTGGCGCGCGGGTGGAAGCGCCTGCCCGTCGACGGCCGTCCGCAGGCCGGCGACATCCTGTTGAACGACGTGCACCACGTCGCCGTCTACTTGGGCGGCGGGCGGTTGGCGCAGGCGTCGATCAGCGAGAAGGGCACGGTGTCGGGCAAGGCCGGCGACCAGACCGGCCGCGAGACCAACATCAGGGGCTATTACGACTATCCGTGGAACTGCTACCTCCGCTACGCTGGCGGCCAGTCTTCCGCTCCGTCGTCTTCCGGCGCTCTGGCCGTGGACGGCAACGTCGGCCCCGCGACCGTCCGCCGTTGGCAGCAGGTCATGGGCACCACCGTCGACGGCATCATATCCGGCCAATTGGTCCCGGACGAGAAGACCTACTGGCGTCCCGCCATCGACTCATCCGTCGTGCGGTACGGCGGCACCGGCAGCGACCTGATCCGTGCCGTCCAGAAGACGCTCGGCTGCGGCGTCGACGGGCTGCTCGGCCCCGCCACCATCAAGGCCATCCAAGCCCACTACAACCTTACGCAGGACGCGAGCTTCGGGCCCGCCACCGCACGAGCATTGCAGACCGCACTCAACGACAACCGATTCTAAGGAGGATCGATCATGGCAGAACATGTCGCGGAAACCATCGAAAACAATCTCACCAACGAACGCGAGGACGGACAGGACAACACGTCGTACACGCCGGTGTTCAGCAAGCAGGTACGCACCGTGGTCTACGTGCTCGGCCTCATCGCATCATGCGTGGGTCTCGGCTTCATGACCTTTGGCGACGCCGCGATCGGCGGCTACATTTCGACTGTGGCCGGTTTCATCGCGTCCGGTCTCGGCGTGGCCTACAATCCCTTGCGCCGTAATTAATTTTCGGGCATGAGAATCAAGCTCGCATCCGAAAATCAACTTCGCGTGGAAAAAAATCATGCATTCGGGTGCTTGTGGAAAATCTTGCACCCGATTTTTAATATCGCCCCTCTCTCGGCTTCGGCTGGGGGAGGGGCGTTTTCGTGTTTTCAGGCGGTTGAAAGTCGTGCTATGATTACCGGTATGCCCGCAAGGGCGTGCTCCCCGCGCAGGCGGGGATGATCCCATGAATAAGTTGGGATGCGTAGTGTTCCCCACGTTGGTGGGGTTGTGGGGGGCTGGCTCGATTTGTCAGCCCCTCTACTTTTTCAGATGCCGGAGATACGGTATTCGTGCCATTCGCCATCGGTGGGCAGGTGCAGTCCGGCTTCCTCGAAGTGGGCGATAGTCCACTCAGCCAGTGGGTCGTCGCTGAGATTGCTGAAATAGTCGGCTGGCCAAGTCTTATGCGCGATCTTGTCGGCTTCGGCGCAGATTCTGCGGAGCAGATGCTGCTTGTCGTAAGACCAGTAGGCTTCGTCGTGCAGTAGACTGTCCTCGCCGAGAAGGATTTCGACTGCCTTGTAATTGACGCCTGCGCCGAGCATGAGGGTTGCGATGGTGCGGACGAGGTAGAGGTCTTCGGCGTCTTCGATGTCTTCCTGGCTGGTAGCGGTACGGAAGTGTTGGTGGTATTCTCGTGCGACTTCGATGGCTTTGGTGGCGGCTTCGGCTAGCGTGCTCAGGGTCTGGTCGAGTTCTTCCTTGAGTGCTTGGTGGGTGAGCGGCTTCATTTTGATCGTGTCCTTTCGTTTGCTGACATTCTTATATTATCTCAACCGGGATAATAATGCAAGTCGGTGTGTCTTACAGTTCGCCGTAGAAATCGTCCAACGTCACGCCGAGCACGTCGGCCAACGCCTTCGCGGTTTCAATGCTCATACGTTTCGGGTCTCGCGCCCAATTGGGCCTTGGCGTCCTGCTCCACGCCTCCCAGCTCCATATGCGGCTGATCGCATTGAGTCCCGCCCGCCTTTGCAAGTCCTGCTGCGATAGTCCGACCTTCTCGCGTAACGTTTTGATGCTCATGGTCTTCCTTTCCGTAAAAGTAAGGCCCCGCTCGGCCAGAGCGGGGCTGTTTGCCGTTTTTACCAAGTCTGCGCGTAGGCTTCGATGTCTTCGGCGGCGAAGAGGCGTTCGGGGATGCGTACGTCGTCGCCTGCCTTGCCGAAGAAGTATTCGACGTAGATTGCGGGGCCGTCTTCGCTGACCGCCTGATCTCGGTCGATGGTTTCCCATGCGCCGTCTTCCTCGTGGGCTTCGAAGTAGTATTCGTCGCTGTTCCAGTAGTGGTCGATGTCGGCGTAGGTGCGGGTGTTGGCGAAGGTGTTGCTGGTCATTTCGGTTTTTCCTTTCTCGTTTGCTGACATATCCATATTATCTCAAGTGGGATAATAACGCAAGTCGGCGTGTCGCACCTGTATACTGAGACGTGTCTTGTTTGCTGACACTTTCAGGACGGAGGCGGTCTGCACAATCAGGCCGCCTCTTTTATAATTGGCCATGTCAGCAAAGGAGACCACATGGCCTACACGATTCGCCCTTACGACACCAAAGGCGGCAGAAGGTACGAGGTGCGCTACCGCAAACCGGACGGTACAGCAACCGGCAAACGCGGATTCAAACGCAAAATGGATGCGGACGCGTGGGGCGCGGCCAATGTGACCACGGCAAAGACCACAGGAGCCTACATCGACCCACAAGCGGGAAGGCGCCGCGTCAAGGACTTCTGGGAGCCATGGATAGCCGCGAAAAAGACCGAATCGAAAGCCTCCACCATCGATCTGATCGAACGTAGCTGGCGAGTCCACATTGAGCCGAAATGGGGCATGAGAGAGGTGCAGTCCATCACCCACGACGAAGTGCAGGTATGGATAAGCGAAATGGCCACGACGAAAAGCGCAAGCCTGGTGCGTCGCACGACATTCACGCTCCGCGCCCTGCTCAAAAAGGCGAAGGCCGACAAGTGCATTCACGAAAATCCATGCGACGATCTCGCCTTGCCTCGCATGGTAAGGAAAAAGCACATCTATCTTACGATTAGCCAATTGCTGGCCTTGGCGGACGCTTCCGGCTGGCATAGGCCGATAATCCTCACCCTCGGCCTATGCGGGCTTCGGTGGGGCGAACTGGTCGGCTTGCAAGTCGGAGACGTGGATTTCACCCGCCAACGCATCCATATCGTACGCACGGCCGCGGAAATCAGGAGCCGTATCGTGGTGGATATTCCGAAAACCGGCGAGACCCGCACCGTCATATTTCCGGCACTGCTCAGACCATGCCTAGAAGAGGCTTGCAAGGGGCGTCAGCCGTCCGAACTGCTTTTCCCTGACATTCGTACCGGCTCATTCCTTCGGAGGCCGCATGGAACCCGCAAGGGCAATTGGTTCTACCGTGCGAAGCGTTCCGCGCTCAGCGAGCAGGCCGCGGGGTCGATGACGATTCATGATCTGCGCCATACGTGCGCTTCACTGCTTGTGCATGCCGGAGCGAACGTCAAGGCCGTGCAGAGGCAGTTGGGGCATAAGAGCGCGGCGATGACCCTCGACGTGTATGCCGACCTGTTCGACGATGATCTGGATGCCGTGGGCGAGGCGATGAATGGGCTTCTGATCCGCGCGATCGGGGAGGGGCGGGACTTAGCTGCCTGACGTGGGCAAAATATGGGCACGCAGTCATGTCGTTGGTGTCGATTACGCGTGATTCCGCCGATCTCGGCGTAGTGTGGCATGTACTTGCAGAACTCCGCATCGCAGGTGCTGTATATGGATGTCGCCTCGCAGTCGCATCCGGGATCGTTGAACCTTGCCGCGTCGCTCAACTCCATGTCGTTCAATATCGGCATCGCTCTCGGCTCCGCTGTCGGCGGCGTGGTCAACGGCCATGTCGGTCTGATGTGGCTCGGCCCCGTCGGC
>ERZ773263.2160-NODE-2160-length-10950-cov-20.411565_pt1 | contig 10950 bp, 7 predicted proteins | sample MGYA00511076_ERZ773263 | MGnify/ENA primary metagenome ERZ773263 (study PRJEB29015, sample SAMEA2738155) | human oral metagenome | biome: human oral; feature: human-associated habitat; material: saliva | place: China | collected 2195 ... | reverse complement strand
GGAAGATGAGGTTGTGCATCGGGCAGTTCATGGCCTTGAGGTAGTACTCCTGGCCCGCCTTGGTGACGTTACCCTCAGCGTCGCGTTCCTCGTCCACGAGCATGGGCGGGAACATCGTGTCCGCGTAGTAGGGCAGGTGACCCGACGTGTGGAAGAGTCCGCCCTTGGAGATTTCGGGGGTGTGCACGAAGTCAAACCCGGCCAACTTGTGACGGTCGGTCACGTAGGACTCGATCTCGTGGCGCAGGATGCCGCCCTTGGGGTGGAAGATGACCAGGCCGGGGCCGATCTCCTCGGGGAAGGAGTACAGGTCCAGCTCGGCTCCGAGGCGGCGGTGGTCGCGGCGCTCGGCTTCCTTGATGCGCTCCTGGTAGGCGACGAGGTCCTCCTTGGAGGCCCAGGCCGTGCCGTAGATGCGCTGGAGCTGATCGTTCGACTGGTCGCCCTTCCAGTAGGCGGCCGAGGCCTTGGTGAGCGCGAAGCCGTTGCCGATCAGCTTGGTGGAGGGCAGGTGGGGGCCGCGGCACAGGTCCTTCCAGGCGACGGAACCGTCGCGGCGGACGTTGTCGTACATGGTGAGGGTTGCGCCGCCAACCTCGACGGAGGCACCCTCGGCACCCTTGCCCTTCGTGGTGACGAGCTCGAGTTTGTAGGGCTGCTCGGCCAACTCAACCACGGCCTCGTCCTCGGAGACCTCGCGGCGCACGAAGCGCTGGCCTTCCTTGACGATGCGCTTCATGCGCTTCTCGAGTTCACGCAGCAGCTCGGGGGTCACCGCGTCGATGTTGCCGAAGTCGTAGTAGAAGCCATCGGTGATGAACGGGCCGATGCCGAGGTTGACGTCGGGGAAGACGTCCTGAACAGCCTGCGCGAGCACGTGCGTGGCGCTGTGGCGCAGGATGTTCAGGCCATCCTCGCTGGCCAGGGTGATGGCCTCGACGGTCGTGCCCTCCTCAAAGGGGGTCGCGAGGTCACGCGGCGTGCCGTCAACCTTGATGGCGACGACGTCACGGGACTTTTCGAACCACGTCGTGCCCGTGGTCCCCGCTGGTACGGTCTGGTTTTCTCCGTCGATGACGAGCGAGATGTCGGGCACGGTGTCTCCTTTTTCGATTCGTTCGAGAGCTTTAGACGCTAGTGGGATTCTAGCCCTGCTGACCCCGCCGTTCAGGAGCGGGCGTGCCAGTCCTTGACGGCTTTGGCTGCACTCAAGGCGCGATAGGTGCTCTTCTTAATGGGCATATCCCAGCCGCCGGGCACGTCTGTGAAGTGCGAGGCAAAGGCGCTCTTGTACTTGCCGACGCTGTAGAGTTCGGGGCAACGCGGCGAGTGCGCGCCCATAAGATCGAATTCGCGCACGCCGTCGCGCGCCAGGAATTCGGCTGCCAGGAAGTCCAAAACGGGGGGCTGGCGCAGGCGTCGGCCGGCCTCCGTGGAAGCACCGTATTCGGCCTGTGCACGAATGCCCTCAACCAGGCAGAAGTCCCAGCATAGGATGTTGCCGTCGGCGTCACGCATCGAGAAGATGCGCGCGTGCTTGGGGCCGAGAGTCGTGAGCAGGCTCATGTAATAGTCCTTGGGGTGAGGACGGAAACCATCGCGCTCGGCGGTCTCTTCCATGACGGCGTAGTACTCGTCGATGACCTCGGCGGCGTTGGCTGTGTCCTCATGGAAGATGATGCCTTCGGCTTTGCCCTTCTTCAGGCCGGAGCGGATCGAGCGCTTACCGGACTTGGGCATGGTGGCCAGAATCGCGTCCTCGGTCTTGCCGGAGGTGTCGATGACGACGGTGCGGTCGTAGGAGATGGTCTGCAGCGGCATGACCAGGTCGGGGTGCTGGTAGATGGCGTGCAGGCGCACGAAGACGACGGACTTGTCCCGCTCCTTGATCTCGCGCACCAGGTCGGCGCGCAGCGCGGCCTCACGTTCCGGGCTGGCTTCCTTCACCCACGCGGGACCCCACTTGGCCCACAGGTAGTGCACGCCGCGCACCGTGTACTTGTAGAGGGTGATGAAGGCGACCTTGGTGTCGTCCTCGTACCAGGCGTAGCGTCCCCACACGCCGTGTCCCTGCGACTTTTCGAAGGTCTCCCACACGCAGGTCTGTTCGATCGGCAGGGAGCGGTCCTGGAATCCGGAGACCGCGGCAATCTTGTCTTCTTGAGAGATGGGCACGAGTGAGGTGGTCGTCATGGTGTCCTCAGTTTGTTGTAAATGTCTGTCGCGTGTAGGTAGGTGGTCAGTGTAGCAGGGGCTGCTCCCCCGTTGACGAGGTCGTGGCCGGGTCTCGGGTGCAGTTCCCTCGGGCGGGTGACCGCCTCAGTACGAGGTTTCGGTGGGCTTCGGGTAGTAGCGCGCGAACTTGCGGCGGTGGTTTTGCTTCTGAAGCCACACGGTCAGGTTACGGCGCGGGTCCGTCTCGGTGGGGTTCAGGAGCAGGTCGAAGCGGCGTCCCTCGCGGATGATGCGCTTGACACGCGCACGCAGATCGGTGTCGATGATGTAGCGCAGGAGCAGCGAGTCGGGAACCAGCGTGTAGAGGATCTCGTCCTTGGCCTGCGTCTGTTCGCAGGCCTGGCCGTCGATGAGGTCAGCAACCATCGGGATCATGGGGTTGGCACCGGCGGCGGCCATGTACCAGTTGTTACGGCCAATACGGGGGTTAACCTCGAAGAAAACGGCGCGTCCGTCGCGCGGGTCGATCTTGACATCGAAGTTCGCGAACCCACGGTAGCCGTTCTCGGTGAGGAGCGTGCAGGCGTCCTTCCACAGCGTAGGGAAGTTCTCAGTGATCATGGCGACAGGGTTACCGATCATAGTCGGAGCGTGGTCTTCGAGGAGCACGCGGGCCGAGCCGATGAGCGTGACTTCACCGCGCGAATCCACGTAGGCGGTAATCGAACGCATCGCGGTGTTGTCCCCGGGGATCAGTTCCTGGACGAGGAACGTGTCGCGGAAGCCCGCATCCTTTAGAGTCTTCCAGAGCTGAGTCAGTTCCTCAGGCGTGTCGATGAACCAGATCTTGCGCTTGCCCTCAAACTCGAGGACGTCGTAGGGTTCGCCGTTAGCGGCCTTGGCCACCACGGGGAACGTAAAGGGGATCTCCGGGGCCGCCCAGGCCTCGTCCGTGGCGTTGGAGAAGTCCACCTCGACCGTACCGGGCGTGTCGATGCCGGCGCGCTCGCAGGCGCGCGCGAACTCTGCCTTGTCAGTGAGCCTCTCCATGACCTCCAGGTTCGGGAAGGGCAGCGCGTAGTGGCGCGAAAGCTTGTCCATGTTGCGGGCCACGAACGCGGAGAAGATGTCATGGTTCGCCATGAGGATGAGTTTCTTGTCGGGGAACTCCCCCGCGATCATCATGAGCGTGTCGAGGAGCTGGGCGTCGGTGGCGTGTGCGCTCACGTGGCGGACATCGAAAAAGTGTGACCGTGTGATCGATTCGGTCGGCTGGGACCCCACACAGATGCAGCGGCACCCGAAGGCTTCATTGAAACAGCGGCCAATTCCGTATACGCCGAAGTCCCCTCCGATGATCACAGGAAGGATGTCCTGGCGGGGAGAGAGCGGACGTGGCCGAGTCAGGTAGTCAATCGTCATGCCACCAGCCTAGCGCCTGGTAGGATACAGAACGATCCCTGAGACTTGACTCACCTACCCGAAAGTCCATCATGAGTGCCCAATTCCCGCCCAACAATCGCCAGCCGTATCCGCGCCAGCCGATGGGCGGATACCAGCAGCAAGGCGGCTACCAGCAGGGCGGATACCAGCAGACACAGCCTCAGCAAGGCGGCTACCAGCAGAGCGGATACCAGCAGCAAGGTGGCTACCAGCAGGGCGGCTACCAGCAGGGCGGCTATCAGCAAGCAGGCCCACAGCAGCGCGGGTACCAGCAGGGCGGCCAGCAACGCTACGGCGCGCCCATGCCCAGGCAGCCTCGACCCGCCATGGCACCGATGGATGATTCTTCGGATGACAATACGAGAAAGATGATGATCGCTGCGATTATCGCTGGCGTCTTCGTCATTACGCTGGTGTGCGGCTATCTGCTGAAGGACTACTTCTTTTCCGAAGTTGTTGTCTCGGAGGCCTCTCACCAGACGACATCGGAAGCCGTAGCGAGTACGCAGATACATCCATTCGTCGCCCTCACAACGCCTGCTGCCTCCTCACAATCCCATGTTTCTGCGCTCTGATCTTCTGCCTGCCGCTCGTGTCGATGTCGACCCGTGGTGGAAAAACGCGGTCCTCTACCAGGTGTATCCCCGCTCTTTCCAGGACACGAACGGCGACGGGATCGGAGATCTCGACGGTATCTACAGTCGCCTCGAGTACCTGGCGTGCCTCGGGGTCGACATCATCTGGATCTCCCCCATCTATCGCTCGCCGCAGGCCGACAACGGCTACGACATCTCCGACTACCGCGACATCGACCCGCTATTTGGCGACCTGGCAGCCTTTGACGCCCTCGTCGCGCGCGCCCACGGGCTGGGTATGCGCGTGGTGATGGATCTGGTAGTCAACCACACGTCGATCAAGCACCCGTGGTTCGTTGAATCGGCGTCGGGGCGCGAGTCTGCGCGCCGCGACTGGTACTACTGGCGTGATCCGCGCCCGGGCCTCGAACCGGGCACGCCAGGCGCAGAGCCGACGAACTGGGAGTCTTTCTTCGGTGGTTCTGCCTGGGAGTACGACCCAACCTCGGGCCAGTACTACCTCCACTTGTTCGCCCGCGAGCAGCCGGATCTGAACTGGGAAAACCCGCAGGTGCGCGACGCGGTCTACGACATGATGAACTGGTGGCTTGATCGCGGTGTCGACGGCTTCCGTGTCGACGCAATCGACGTTATCTCCAAGCGCCCGGGCCTGCCCGATGGAGGCCCCGCCCGTGCTCCCTTCGGTGTCGGTCACGAGTGCTTCGCTGATGGCCCTCGCCTGCACGAGTTCCTCCAGGAGATGCACGAGCGCACGTTCGCGCTCCACCCCGGCACGTTCACGGTCGGCGAGGCTTCCAATGCCTCCCCCGAGTCCGCCCTCCTGTTCTGTGATCCGGCCAGGCGCGAGTTCAACATGCTCATCCAATTCGAGCACGTGAACCTCGGTCAGGAGAACGGGAAGTTTTCCCCGCGTCCCCTGGCTGACGGCGAGTTGGCCGACGTACTGACTCGCTGGCAGGAGACCCTGGGCGAGCGTGGCTGGAACGCCCTGTACCTGGAAAATCACGACCAGCCGCGGGCGGTGGCGCGCTTCGGGGATCCCCAGAACGCCTGGTTCGAGTCTGCGACCGCCCTAGCAACCGCGTATTTCCTGCAGCGTGGTACACCCTTCATCTACCAGGGCCAAGAGATCGGCATGCTCGGCGGGCAGTTCACCCGACCAACCGATTTCCGTGACGTCGAATCCCTGAACTACCTGCGCGCCCATACCGGCGATGATGTGCCCGCCGGTCTGGCGGCTATCTCGCGCGACAACGGACGCACCCCGATGCAGTGGGATTCCTCCCCTAACGCCGGGTTCACGAGTGGAACGCCTTGGATCGACGTGCCTGCCTCGGCCTCGCATATCAACGTCGAGGCACAGCTGGAGGATCCCTCCTCCGTTTACGCGTACTACCGCGCGCTCATCGAGGCACGCCACCGAGTGCCGGCACTGACGGTCGGCTCCTTCGAACGTATCGACGCTGGCGATCCTGCCCTGTTCGTCTATCAGCGCTCCTGTGAGGGGTCCGCTGTTCTCGTTGCCGTGAATCTCTCGGGACGCGCAATCACCCCGTCAGGCGCTCTCATCGACGAGGCTTTCCCTTCTTCGCGCTGGAACCTGTACCTGGGAAACACAGGGGATTCCCACTCCGACACCGAGCAAGAAACACTGAACCCGGCACCGGCCTCGTCCATGGCCCCCTGGGAGGCGCGCGTCTACCTGGCAGCACGCTAAGCGCTGACGGGTACTGAAGACGCAGACACGAGTGGGTGGGAGGAACATTACTCCTCCCACCCACGTCAGTTATGCGCGTGCCGCGCAAGAATCAGCGGTGGCGACGCTTGGCTGCCACGAACGACAGGCCCACGATCACGACGATTCCCGCCAACACGCCCAGCCCAGCGGCATCGGTACCCGTCGACGCCAGGTTCGGCGTCGACGACGGTGTCACCGAAGGAGTCGGGGCCGGGGTGGAGGGCGTCATCGAAGGAGTCGGGGCCGGGGTGGAGGGCGTCTTCGAAGGTGTCGGCGACGGCGTGGGGGCCAGCGTATTCGTCAGGGTGAGCGCGAAGATGTGGTCATCACTCAGTGTGAAACTCGCCTCTCGGTTGTCAGCTGCCAGCGTGACACCATCGGCGGTCTCAAACACACGACTCTCCGCATCATTCCAGGTGATCTCGGCAGCCTCGGGCAGATCACCCTCGGACACGCTCACCTCGGTGCCCGGCGGCAGTGGCGCAGGGTAGGTGTAGGTTTCGCCAGCCTTGATGGTCGCCTCGAAGGTCTTGTCCACCGTGGGGTCAGCGGCGTTCTTCAGCGTGATCTCCAGCGTATAGTCGAGGTCCTTCGCAGCTTCCGGCAGGTCACCCTCAACCTTCTTCGTCACCGAGAACGTCTGGTGAGCGTTGGCGTCTGCGACCGCACCGTAGCGCAGTACCTTCGTAATCGGGTCGACCCTCTCGCCGGGAACGTTGTAGGTCACGGTGTTGGAAAACTCGCCAACAACATCACTGGCTCGCTTAGCACCCTCAACGCGGGCAGGCAGCAGGATGATCGCCGACTGATTTGCGGGGATCTCGCCGAGCGCGACCGTCACCTTGGTGGGCGTGCACTGGATCTGAGCAGCCGCACCGAATGCGCCATTGGACGTGTCCTTGTCACGGCGCAGGCCCTCAGAGGTGGTCGGGTCGGTCACGAGGTAGGTGTGAGTCTTCGTGTACTCGTTGACCGTGTCACAGTCAAAGCTCCAGCTGGAGTCGGCGGGTGCCTCGTCGACAATGGATGCACCCGTCACAGCCGTGTCACCCGCAGGCAGCACGACGCGCCACATGATGGCTTTGTTCTCATCGCCGTCCTCAGAATCGGACAGGTTAATCCAGCCGTCCTTCTGGTAGCGGGCTTCACCGGGGGTACGGCGCGTCATCTCGAGATGACGCGTAGCCTTTCCACCGATCTCGACGACGTAGGTCTCGCCCCCGGGGCCGGAATAGCTGGCCAGGCCATACGTCGTGACCGTGCCGTACCACTGCGCAGCGGATTCGACCTTGTCATTAAAGATGACGGTCACCGTCCCATCAGTGGCCCAGGTTCCGCAGCCGACGGCGACGTTGTCGTGGGAGTACACCGTAAAGGCACGCGCAACATTCGGGCGCAGAACGGTCTCGCCCGTCACCTGATTGACGACATTCGCGTTGTAGGTGAAATAGTCACCGGCCTTTACGCGTCCCTCGGTCTGCCAGGGAAGTTTCACTCCCAGATCCCACCAGTCTCCCACGGCGTGGACCTCGTGCCCCGCGTGATCAACAAGCTGGGCGTTGTCCCAGTCCAAGGTAACCTTGTCGCTCACATTCGTCACCGGTGCTGGACAGGCCGGCGCGTCGGCATGTGCAGGGACCGACGCGGAGACGATTTGTGTGACGCCAAAGAAACTCAATACCAGTGCGCATATGGCAAGAAGGGCACCAAAGTGACGGTGCTTCAACGCAACCATGGAAAACTCCTGTCAACGGGATGCGCGACGATGTCGCTTCACACCCCGTCAGTGTAGGCCATTACCCTGTAATTAGGTCAAGATACGGTTCAAACACCTCCCCACAACCCCCAAAATTAGGATTCGTAAGGCGTTTTATCCGTGTATTTACGCTATTTATATTGCTAGTGTCAATTTTGAAAGTTCGGGCGTGTCGAAACGGCGGGTGCCGACGCGCGACCAGCACGAATGATCAACGACCGGGCACACCTATTTGACTGTACTAACCGACTGATAGGGTTTTAGCCTTTCAGGCGCTCACAGATGATGATTACCTGGAACAAACACCCTTACCAACCCGTCAAACAAGATGGCCCACACGAGTGCGCCGCATGTCATATTCGCCCATTGTGCAGCAGGAACACCAGTCAGCCAGTCCCCCTTCAAGCTCGCCACATACACCCAAGTCGGACAGCCAGAACACCCGCACAACTACGAGTGGTATTCATCACCCCACACACGGGTAAACCCGCCTGGCGGAACCTAGGCGTGGCCACCCAGCCGCCAGCAGATGGGTTAATGAACGCATATGCTGGTCGAACCCGCCTGAGAGATCCTTGAAATAACGTTGTTGCAATTCCAAGGTTTGGGGCTATTGGACACGTGGTGTTGCCGTGTTGCATCGCTAGATGTCGGGTCCGCGCACGGTCTGGTGCTCCACTCGTTGTTTGCGCTGTGGCCACGGGGTATCAGCTTTGGACCTGGCCACCGTTGGGCACTGGAGCTGCGATCTCGCGCCCTGTGGTACCCGGTGTCTGGGTGATTTGGGGGTCGTGGTGGCATGAGAAGCATCGAATCGACGCATCACCAGCACGCGCGGCACTCATAAGGAGCATGCCGCCCAAAGTGCAGACCACCTCGCCGAAAAACGGCAAAAATGGGCTGTTCTGGGTGAGGTGGTCTGCGATTTGGGCAAATCCGGGAACACGGCAAACACGACCACCCACAACCGCGACTTTCCCGCGCAACACAGCCGACAAGTCACCACCCCAGCAACACGATGTGTCCATCCTTCGGCTTATAGGACATGTCGTGTCGCTGGGGTTCGTACCTTGCATGCCTTGGTATGCCCTTCTCGTCCGCACGTGGGCCTGCTATTCCGAGCCTGGGCAACCCCGCCCACGTACGGAACAGCGGGTTAACGTGCGGAACAGACGGCCCACGTGCGAAACAGCGGGTTCACATGCGGGACACGTTGAAGCCCAGGCCGCTGTCGCACACAGCCAATCCATGACGGATCACGGGACAGCCACACACAGGCCCGCGATGCAGCATTCACAGGAACGAGGCAAACACGACCACCCACAACAGCGACTTTCCCACGCAACAAAGCCAAAAAGTCACCACCCCAGCAACACGATATGCCTATCCTCCAAGTTGGCTCACACCACCTTCAACACCGACTTTTTCGCACCAACAAGCCAAAAAGTCACCCTTTCAGCAACACGTAGTGTCCTATCACCCAAACTTTCACCCATCCCAGATAAACGCTGCAATTCCAACGCTCTCATGTCACAACTCGACAAGAACCACAGGGGAATTACGTGCAACATTGTTGGGGAACCACGCCAACGCAGCACTAAGGACCGCGTTGAGGACGGATCGCCCCAAGAACGGACCCAGTACGGTCTGACCCGTCATCCACGCGGATAGGAAACGAGCAGGCGGATAGGTTACTGCCTCACGGATAGCTTAATATCCTATCCACATACACATAACCTATCCATGTAGCCACTTCCTATCCACGTGCAGCCCGAATGAAGAGCATAGAAGCACTCGAAGGCACCCAGAACCCAGATGGTCGCCACCCCCGGGCACCAACACACACGCGCACACGCGCGCACACGCGCACACGCGCACACGCGCACACGCACACACGCACACACGCACACGGGCATAGCAAAAGGGGCCGACGTGAGCCGACCCCTTGCGCGTGATGTTCTCACTCGTCCATGAGAGACACCTTAATGCCGCCCACCAGGGAGGCGACGACGTTGTAGAGCATGGCACCCAGCGTCGACAGGGCGGTGAGCAGGATGACGTTGATGACGGCGACGATGGTCGCGTAAGAAATGACGCGGGGCAGGCGCGCGTAGTCGAGGAGGTCGACGAAGCGACCGGCACCGACGGTCTGGAGGAATTCTTCGATCTGGCTGAAGACGTGCATGGCGTCGACCATGAGCCACAGGACGATGGTGGCGATGACGAGCGCGATGCCCAGGGCGACTGACAGAAGGAAAGATACCTTCATGACGGTCCACGCGTCGATGCGCGCGATCGCCAGGTCAACTCGGCGGGGAGCGTCTGTGCGGGCGCTCGTGACGTGGTCACTCATGTGATTCCTTCCAGGTCGCACTTCCTATAGCCAGGCTACCGTATCGCCGGGCCCCGGCGCAGGGTCCGCGCCGCTTTGGAATGTTGATCACGGGACGAGGGCAGGCCTCGTCCCGTGATCGTCATTTACTTGTCGTACTTGTCGATGTCGTCGGCTGTGTCGCCGCCTTCAGTGGGCACATCCGTCTCGGCGAGGGTGTTCTCCTGGGGAAGATCCTCGGTGGAGGCGGTCTGCGCGGAGTCAACCACGGTCTCGTCACCAGAGTCGTCACTGGAATCGTCGCCGGAGTCGGGGTTACGGGTGATCGCGATGATGCGGTCGCCTTCGTCCGGTCGGGCAAAGATAACGCCCATAGTATTGCGGGTGGTGGGTCGAACGTCGGAGGCGTTGACTTGGACGAGTTTACCGGATTCGGTGATGACCATGACGTCTTCGTCGGGGCGCACGACGAGGGCACCGACGAGGCCGCCGCGTTCGTCGACGAGCTTGCCGACGCGCACGCCGAGGGTGCCGCGCGACTTGGTCGGGTATTCCTCGACGGGGGTGCGCTTGGCGTAGCCGGAGTCGGTGACGATGAGCAGGTCGGTGCCTTCGCGCGGGACTTCCATGCTGAGCAGCTCGTCGTCGCCGCGGAACTTCATGCCGCGCACGCCGGACGTGGAGCGGCCCATGGAGCGCAGCTGGTCGTCGGTGGCGGTGAAGCGCACGGCCTGGCCGTCGCGGGAGACGAGGATGAGGTCCTCGTCGGCCATGATGGTCTGCGCGGAGACCAGCTCGTCGGGCTTGCCGTCCTCGTCCTCGCGCAGGTTGATGGCGATGATGCCGCCGGAGCGGGGCGAGTTGTACAGGCTCAGCGGGGTCTTCTTGACGAGGCCGCGCTTGGTGGCCA
>ERZ773263.2147-NODE-2147-length-10985-cov-6.994145_pt1 | contig 10985 bp, 2 predicted proteins | sample MGYA00511076_ERZ773263 | MGnify/ENA primary metagenome ERZ773263 (study PRJEB29015, sample SAMEA2738155) | human oral metagenome | biome: human oral; feature: human-associated habitat; material: saliva | place: China | collected 2195 ... | reverse complement strand
GGTTGTTGTATCCACTGGTGTCTTGTATTCAAATGTAGTGCCACTTGGAAGGTCTCCGACGTTACCAATTGATTTCTTAGGATCTGGAGTTTCACCAACATTGACTGTTTGATCCTTAGGTGTTGGGGTGTTCTTATCCGCATCAGTACGAGGATCTACTACCTTAACTGTGACAGGTACTTCATCCTTAGAACCATCTGGGTAAGTCACAACGACTGTTGTACTCTTATCGCCTGGGGTTGTTGTATCCACTGGTGTCTTGTATTCAAATGTAGTGCCACTTGGAAGGTCTCCGACGTTACCAATTGATTTCTTAGGATCTGGAGTTTCACCAACATTGACTGTTTGATCCTTAGGTGTTGGATCGTTCTTGTCTGCATCCGTTTGTTTAGCCTTGATTTCAATCGGGACATTAACTGTTTCTGTTGTGCCGTCAGGATATGTGACTTGCATTGGCACATTCACCAAACCACTGCTTGCATTTTCAGCAATCTTACTAGTGATAGCACCTGTCGCTTCATCAACTGACACAGAAGTGACACCAGCAGGTAAAGTTCCAGCTTTGAAGGTTGTTCCTGAAGGAACTGGAACAACTTTTCCTTCCACATCACGAATCAGTGGAATTTGAGGTTGAGTGGTTTCACCAGCAGTCACAACTGCTTTTTCATAGCTGACATCATAAGTTTGGTTCTTAGGTGCATTAACAGTCAATAAGTTCGTATCAAGGAAGGCATTGGCATATGAACCTTGATGAACACCTTCAATGTTACCCTTCCAACTACGTTGGATAGCACTCAAGTTTGGTTTAACGCCACGCTCCATCCATTGTTCAAAGAGGAGCATACCATTGTTTTTCTTGATTTCTTCATTCAATTTCTTAGCTAATTCAACTGAATCAATTGTATCTTTGAATTTGTACGAAATAGTGTATGAACCAAGTTGTCCTGAAGCTGTTCCAAGAATATTCTTGTCAATATAACTACGAACCTTATCAACATCACTTTGTGATGGATTAGATTTTGTCGCAATACTAATTGCATCAGTATTACGTGTATCAAGTTTTCCTGATGCATCCATCACAACCTTAGTTTTTTGAACGCCACTGACAGCAGATCCATCTGCATCAGATTTATAAATATATGTTTCGTTCAAGTCTAGGTATGGTAAAAGACTCTTAGGCAATACTTGTTCAATGTATGGGACAGATTGGAAAGTATTTGAACTGAGGTTTACAACACCCATTGCTGCAGAAACTTTCATGGTGTAGACCAATTCAATCGAATCTGCCTTACCATCACTTGTAAAGCGTGGAAGCACTTTTAAGGTTGGTTGAGTATTCACGCCAGTACCAGGTGTACCTGTAAAGGCATTTGTTAAACCATTATCAGAAGCTTCTTTTTTCTCATTGCCTGCCGCGATAAACCATGAGTTGTCAATACTTTCACGAACTAATTTGTTTGGAATAACTCTTCCATAATCCTTACCTGTTACCCAAGCAGAAGAGAAGGAAATTGGAGTATTAGAAAGACCAAGGTCATTCAAAGTTTTTCCATTCTTTAAAGTAATGGTAATAGGATGGTCATAGGATGCACCAATTCCTCCTGATGCTACCGTGTTATTTTGAATCGGAACCGACCAAACAGAGCCGTTTTCATATTTAGTAAATTCTTTTGCAGCCCCTTCATAAGTTGGTTTGATTGTAATCTTCTCGATATTTTCATAGAAAGTTGGATTTTGGAAGTTCATAATCATATGAGCGCCAAATGGGAACTTCTTATCTTTAGCCCATCCACCTGCTAATCGTGTCCAAGAAGTTCCTGTCAAGGAAATGCTACCATCTGCATTGACCTTGTTAAATTCCACTCCGGCATTCTTCACAACATAAGGAGCTTCTTTATCTGTCGTAATCCCTGTGGAGTCAAATTTATTTGCAATGGTCAGAGATGAATCGGTAGGTTTAATGACACCGTTCACTGTAGTTGGAGAAACATTCAATTGTTTAGTGACTGTTTTCCCGGATTCATCTGTTACAGTTGCTACTACAGTTCCACCTGAAGAAGGGCGTTTAAAGGTATAAACCCCATTAGAACCACTGATAGAAACTGCTTGCCCATCCACAGTGACAGTAACAGTCGCAGCCGCATCTGTACGAATAGTTACATACTCATCACCAGCTTCGATAGATGCAGTCAGTTCTTTTGGAGCTTCTGCTGCAGCTGGTTGAGCAGAGGTGTCACGACGCGAACGAACGCGAGGTGTTTCCGAATCTGAAGCAGACCGGTTAGCTGAACCAGCTTCTGAATTCCCTTGTTCGCTTGGGTTTTCTACAGAAGAACCTCCACTTGTTGGAAGAGCTGCATCTGCTGCATAAGCAGTTGGTGCCTCTGTATTTCCAGTACTTGCATCGGCAGTTGTCGGAACCATTGCGTTTGCTGAAACTGCATCCGTACTAGCCTCATTTTCATCAGCAGAAACAGTCTGTGCTCCAGCTAAGAATAGTGCCGTACCTAACAATACTGAGCATACCCCAAAACTGTATTTTCTCAATGAAAAACGTTGACGTCTATTAAACATATCTTTCATTTCCCAAAAATCTCCTATAATTTCATTTCATGTTTCCATGATACCTTTATATTGTACTTCTCACTACCTAGTAATGTCAACACTTTTGAATAATATTTTCAAAAATATATGATTCTCCTATATTTTTCCCAATTTAAATGCTGATTCTCTTTGAACTTAAGCAAATCATCATATTTTTTCACAATACGTACATTTTTTAAAACATTTTTAAATATGAACTTCTCTCTATATATAAATAGGCCATTTTTTCTTAGTTTTTTCAATAACAAACAAAGAGGCCTTGCTCTTTCGAGCAAAGCCTCCTCCTGTTGAATCTAAAATTATCACTTCATCAACAAGCTTGCTGATGTCACCTCAATTTTAGTCTTCGCGTTTTTTGCGTTTTGCAAGACCCGCAAGTCCTACCATACCAAGTGCTGCACCGAACAAGGCTGCTGAAACGGATTGATCCTCACCAGTTTCAGGAAGCGCTGGAGCTTGTGGTGTCACAGGAGCTTCTGGCTTAGCTGGTTCTTGTTTGACTGGTTGCGGTTTTACAGGTTCTGGTTTTACAGGTTCTGGTTTTACAGGTTCTGGTTTTACAGGTTCCGGTTGTGGTTGTGGACGTGGCTGTGGTTGAGGTTGAGGTTGAGGTTCTGGTTTTGGCTCAGGAGTTGGAGCTGGGTTCTTCGTATAGAGAACAGTTGCTACAACATCTTTACTTTCTGCTGTCAAACCAGTCACTTCTTCCACAACCAGTGGATTTGCAGTATAGCCTTCAAGAACAGGTGATGTTACCGCATCAAAAGTAGTATCAGCATTTTCTGCTGTCCATTCGCCTGTGCTCAACACTTCGTTTGTCACAGGATTCACCACTACTTCACGATGGAAGGTTACTTTGTCCTTGTGTTCTGGAGCTAGTACTTCTCCTGTAAGTGCATCCTTGTAGAAGATTGTTTCAGTAACCACTTTTGTTTCCTGACGGGCAACTGACTTCTGTTCCACTACAATCGTTGTATTGCGTCCAATTGCATTTGGATCTGCAGGATCATTGGGATCTACTGTCCCAGCTGTTGTATCATAACCAAAAACTGTTTGACCGTCTTTGATCTTGTAAGCTGCTGGAATTTCTGGAACCGGAGTCACACCAGCTCTTGTTGCATCCGTTGGATCATTCTTATAGACTACTTCTGAAAGAATCTTACCGTCTTTATCCACTAATTGAATGCGTCCAAGTTTATGATAGTATACATCAAAATTGTAATCCAAGGTACCATCAGGATTGATTGTGGTAGCTTCAACTTCTTTTACAAGTGTGTACTGTCCTGGAACCACTGGAGAAGGAATTGGAGGAAGTACAGCTTCTGTAGTTGAACTAGTATCAGCAGCCAAAGCAGTTACCTCTGTTTCTTCATCCTCTAAACGTGCACTACGTGCGCGAAATCGTGGGGTATCACTCGCAAGACTTGCTTCTACACCACGGGGAGCAATTGCATCTGTCAATGCACGACGTGTACGAACAGCCGGTCTGTTCGCTGCGTCATCTTCGATTGGAGTTGCACTTACAAGCTTCCATGCTTGAGGAGTCATTTCTCCAGTCACTAAGTTGACAAGTACAATACGTTCAAATACAACACGTTCACGAACTGGTTTTGGTACAGCAACGCCATCTTCTTCAACAAAGTAGCGAACGGTACGTGTACCAGAAATACGACGTGGTTGAATCTTATCTACTGTCTTCGGCCAGTTTGGTGTATTTGGCTCTGTTGGATCATAAGGAGTCTCTGGAGTAGGATTTGGATCATTTGGTCCTACTGGAACAACACGTTCACGAACAACAACAGTAAATTCTTGGTCTACTTTGGCATCAAAGTCAAAGTTCTTGTTGGCTGCACTTGTGAAGCCATCACTAACAAGTTCAAATCCTTTGCGGTGGAGCTCATCAATCTTAGCAGTCGTGCTATAAGCGATTGCTTCACCTGATTTACCATTGACTACATCACGAGTTACTTCTGTATTGCCTTTTTCGTTGACATACTTGATGATCGCTTTTTGAGCATCTTTCACATATGTTACAACTTCTTCAACGTCTGCTGCTCCAGCTTTAACACCTGTGACTTCTGGTACTACCAATTTATTAGCAGTGTAACCTGTGATAACTGGAGATTTCACTGCATCGAAGGTATCATCACTTGTAGTCCATTCACGATAGTCGATGTGGCCTGTTACCAAGTTAACGTATGCGAAACGTTTGAAGTGAAGAGTTTCTTTCACATCATCTTTCGCTTTAGAGCCATCTTCGTAGACGTATTTCACAGTACGTGTTACATCGTCTTTGTTCACCAAATCTTTAACTGGATCTGGCCATTTTGGTGTATCTGGATCTTTTGGATCAACTGGTTGATCTGGATTTGGTTTTGGTTTGTCTGGATCGATTGGTTCGATGCGTTCGCGAAGGGTAACTGTGAACTCTTGGTCTACTTTGGTATCAGAATCGAAGTTCTTGTCCGCTGCATCTGAGAAGCCATCGCTGACCAATTCATATCCTTGGCGACGGTAAGATGAAATCTTATCGTTTGTGCTGTAGTTGATTAGCTCGCCTGATTTACCAGAAACTAGATCACGGCTCAATTCAGTATTGCCTTTTTCATTGACATATTTAATGATGGCTTTTTGAATTTGCTTGGTGATGACAATCTTAGTATCTCTTCCAATTGCATCTAGGTCATCTTTATGGTTTGGATTGACCGTTTTACGAGTTTCGTCATATCCATAAATGGATTGACCTGGTTTAATTTCCCAACCTGTTGGTACAGATGGTACATTTGTGAACCATGCACGAGTTGGATCAGATGGGTCGTTAGCGTATTGGTTTCTAGCAGATTCTTCCTGTTTAGAAGTTACTTCACCCGCTGGAGTAATATAGTTACCTTGTTCATCTACATAAGTAACATAACCAAGCTTTTTATACCAGACGTTGAAGACATAGTCGTCAATATTTGTCGGATCAACAACAAGAGCTTCGATACTAGCTTTGTCTGCATAAAAACCAGGAAGAACTGGTGTCATGACCTTCTTAAATTCATAGTCAGGATCAGTTGATGTCGCGTCCCCTGCAGCACGGAAGCTACCTCTGCGATTGTAATTGCGACGACGAGCGATATAAGCTTCTAACGAAGCACGGAATTTTTCTTGTGCTTCCTTTGTAAGCTGGATATCATATCCTCCATTAGGATTGACAGTTGCATTTTCCAAGTCCAAACCTGGGACTTTTTTATCTACAACAATCTTATCTTTTACTGAAGGTGCCGCTGTTTCGCTTGCTTTATCTTCTACTGCTTCAGAAGCTTCCGCTTTTGCTTCCTCTGAAACTACTGCTTTGCTTTCAGCCTCTTCAACAGTTGGGGCAGACTGGCTTTCTTTTTTCGCTTCTTCTACCTTGGTGTCGACTTTAGCTTCTTTTTTAGCTTCCTCAACTTTAGCTTCTACTACATTCGCTTTTTTCTCTACCTCAGCAACTTCTTTCGCTGGTGCTTCAGTAGTTTTTTCAGAGGCAACTGCTTCTTCATTCTTTTCTACTGGAGTCAAGCTTGGGGAAGGAATTGCTGGTTCAGCAGTATAGGTAGCAACTTTCTCGGTCTCCGCAACGGGAGCAGCTTCCTCTACTGGGCTTTCTGAGGCAACTGATGTTGAAGATGAAGAAGCTTCGTCCACTTTCACTTCTGTGTCAGCAGCTGCAATCGTAGTTCCTGCCAAAATAGTACCAATCAAAACTGAGGCTACTCCGACAGAATATTTACGAATTGAGAATCGTTGTTTTCGATCAAAACTCATTTTTTTCTCCTTTTTATTTCTATAGTGGCAAATGGATAGCTGTAACTCCCCATCAAAAAGAGTACAACTATGCCATTTACCTAGTTCCAAACTTTACTAAATTTTCGGTGGACGACGACTGGATCGACCACGAGTCAAGACACGTTTTCCAGTATAGACTGGATTAGTGACAGTTGCAGTTGCTTTTGGCGTGTTAACACGAATCGCAGTTGTAGGAGCCACTGGTTGAGGGCTAACTTCTGTTGAAACCTCTGGTTGAGGGGCCACTGGAGTCGCTATTGGCTCTTCAGGTAGGCGCTCTACACTTGCTTCAACTGTTGCTGCTGGTCTTGGCTCTTCTGCTACAGGAGCAGGAGACTCAACTGGAAGATCTTCGTAATCCTCAGTAGAAGCAACTTCGTATTCTGCTGGTAGACTTCTTCTTACACGACGGTTAGCTACTGCATCTCCAGTAGTTGCTGCTCCATTGACTGGCTGAACCGGAGTATCAACGTCTACAACTTTACCAATTCTCCATGAAGAGTATGTAATATTACCTGTTACTAAGTTGATATAAGCTGTTCTTTCAAAGGTTATCCGACGTGTAATGGTCTTGAAGACTTCTTTACCACTTTCTTCTTCTCTGAAGCGGATGGTTTGCGTTGCTGTACGTTCCAGCTCCTTCATATCCTTGACTTCTTTTGGCCAACTAGCTGGATCCTCTGGAGTTACTGGAATACCTGGAACTGGTTTCGGATCTTGTGGTGTTACTGGTTCAATCCGTTCTTCAAGAGTAACGATGAACTCTTGGTCAACAGACACATTTGTATCATAATGCTTGTCCGCAGCATTCGTAAAGCCATCTTCAAGAAGTCGATAACCCGCTTTCTTATAAGCAGTAATTCTATCAGCTGTACTGTACTCAATCAGAGCTCCACCACGGCCTTCCATCTCATCTTTTGCAAGTTCGATATTTGAAGTGACGTTAACATATTTAACACTTGCTTTTTGCTTATCTTGCTTATAAACGACAACTGTCTCATAATTCGTCAATTGGACATTGTCTACAATGTTCCGCCAGTATGTTTCTGAAACCGTACGACGTCCACCATGAGAGACAACAATCTCATCTTTAATTTCACTAGGATTGAAGGTTACGGATACACGAGATGCTTTTGTTCCGACTGCTAAACCAGGTACGTTAGAAGAAAGAATTTCAGCTTTATAGCCTTCAACTTCAGGCGAGACAACAGTATCATAGGTTGCCTTACTATTTGTAGTACCCGCAAGTTGCCAGCCAGTGTCTCCAATGCCATCTCCGTCAATATCTTGAATGCCATATTCTGCCTTGGCATATGCTGCTAGGAATTCATCCCCATTCGCTACGCTGGAACTCTTCAGTACCTTCTTGAATTGATCTTGATCAATTGCCACTTCTAATAGACGTTTCCAATCCGATGTTTGAACAACAACTTTTGGTTTTCCATTTGCATCTAAAACAGGTGAACCATCTTCGTAAACGTAACGAATCGTATTTGTATGGGTTGCATGTGGATTAATACTTGTTCCATTTGATACCCAGATATTTTGGCGGTTTGCTGTGACTGGATCAATTCCATATGTCTTATCCGTTGCAAGAACTCCACCTGAAGAAGAACCTGTTTGAACAGAGGTGGATGAGCTAGGATTGATTTCTGGTTTTCCACCAGGTTTAAAGCCGGCAATACTCATTGCCCCACCTTGGATATCTGTCCAAACTGAACTCATTCTGTTTTTGCTCACAACATCTCGACCATCACGGTTCAGTGAGTACACTGTATAAGTACCCGCACCACGGTTTACACGAGTACCAGTTGGTCCATTAAATTCAATATGGTTACCAGATTCTCTTGAACCATTGGAAATATAAAGAATGTTACCATGACCAATTTGTTCTGGATTGTTTCCTTGGGCAATTCCAAACGGAAGCTTACCTGTAATCTCTCCAGCCGAGCGTCCTTCAGAATTTGTGTAACGCATAAAGGAAACATAGAGTGGATTATTGAATTGGAAGACTACATTCTTACTTGCACCAAGTGGCACCGAAATGAGCTCTGCATAATAGTCCGTATTATCATCGCGAACGTCAACAATTGAACCTTTATTCGCTTGGAATAACGGCTGATCTTTCCGACCATGTTTTGAATCCAAGTTGATGACATCATCCCAAGGATTGGCTCCACGATTATCCATTTGAACACGGAAAGTTGCATAATCATCTACTAAAATAGAGCCATTTTCATTCAAGCCAATATAGTTGTATGCATTGTAACTTCCTGAAGGTCCTCCACCACTCTTAGGACCTTTTCCTACAGAGTGGAAGGTATTCGTTGATTTCTTACCAAATACAACGCGTGAGTTGTCTCCAAAATCAATAGCTGTTCCACGCCCCTTGTTTTCAAAACGAACGCGTGAGTTCTCTCCAGTTGTGAAGGTTGCGTTATTTCCAAAAACCAATCCATCACGACCAGTGAAATTGAAGCTTGCATGTTCTCCAATGGTAAGACTACTCTTTCCATTTCGACGGAAGGCATTTCCTGTTCCGTAGCCTCCCCAGCGATCTAGGTGTGTTAAACCATCTGCTGGACGTCCCATTCCAAGTGAGATAGCCTGACCAATGCTTGTATTTAGAGTAAGTTTCGAATCTTTACCAGTTACGACCGTTCCTCCATGTTCCATGAAGATCCCAGCATTATGGTAACGAGCACTTTCCGTTCCATTGTTCGTATTCATGTTAATGGTGAGGCTTGCTCCATCATTCACACGAACAGTTGAACCACCTGCAAGGTTGATACCGTCCCCTTGTGAAGAACGATTCAAGGTCAAACTCGCTCCGTCAGCAACTGTGACAGATTTAGCATCGTGAATATTTGCTTCACGTCGCAATACTGAGTGCCCAGCAGATCCAACATTCCGTTGCACATACTGAGTCTGACCGTTTACAGAACGGTAGCTATCACTAACAGTCGAACTTGTTTCCCCTTTTACAATGACGTCGGTATTCCCGCCACCACCATAAAGGGAAGAACCTTGACTTTTTACATTTTCAAATGTAACAGTATTGGCACCTGTTGTTGAAGAAAGATCAACAGCACCTTTTGAGTTACCTGTAGCAAGTTGAAGATTCTTAAAAACCAAATTCCATGCACTTGAACCTGTAAACTTCAAGCTATTTGATAAAAGATCCAAGCTTGCTTGATCATTTCGACCTCGGATAACTACATTACGGCCTTGTGAGTTGATCGCAACTGTACGGTCAACCGAATTCACACGACCATTATCAGTATTACCATTGTCTCCAGTCGCTACGACGTTTCCTGAAATGGTGATATTCTGAATAGAATTATCATTCAATGCAGAAACAAAACCATTCCAGTTAGAAACCACACGTGAAGTTACTTCACCACTATTACGAAAACCGCTCGTACCTGTAGCTTCATGAGATACAGTTTCAGTTGGCTCAGCTGTAGCTTCCTCCCCTGCTTCTTTAGCACCCTCATGTTGCGAATCAGTAGCTACAGAAGGTTGTACAACTGCAGCAACATTGTACGAAGTTGGGGCAGACAATTCCCCTGTGACTGGTTTTGAAAGAGCAATCTCTTTGTCCGATGTCGCCTCACTAGAAATTACATCTGAAGACGAGTCAGCAGGATTTTCAACTTCATCAGCCAAAACCGTCTGAGAACCAGCTGCAAACAAGGCCGTTCCCAACAATACGGAACAAACGCCAATAGAATATTTCCGAAGGGAAAACCTTTGACGTCGATTGAATATATCCCTCATATCCCTAAAACTCCTTTTAAAAAATATTTTTGTTACAAAGTAATTTTATCAAAAATAAACTTTCAAATATCAATGTGTCGTAATTATCGTGAAATACATCGTAATATTGTCTTTTTTTGTAATTTATTTGCAAAAAACATAGAGAAAACACGAACATTTTTTGTGATTTTTTTCATTTATGCACTTTGAGTTCACCTTTTTAAAACATGTATTTTATAACAATTCTTTTGCCTATTTCTCTATACTTTTTAGAATATCCCCTTTATTTTACCAATACTTATTATCTTGAATTGGTGATTTCTAGTTTTTTCTGACTCCACCTATAGAAAAGCCTAGTTATCGATCTAAAATAAAACTCTTTCCAAAACAAAACTTTATTCTGAAAGAACGAAAATTTTGGCAAAGACAGACCTCTTTCCATTTCTCTCATCTAGCTGGGGAGTAGCTTGTTCTCCTTTTCTGTTTGTTAAATAAGAAGAGAAAGAATAGGGATTCTGTGTTTCTCAAAAGAAAAACTTCAATTATTTGAAAAATAGGCGCTATTCGCCCATCAATACAAAAAAGCAGCCGGGAAAATCCCGACTGCTAAAAAGAGCGAATCATTTTCATCACACTCTCATTCGGCTTTCTGATCTAAGAAATGTGATTTTATTCTAGTCTTTTTCTAATGAAGTCTAAATTGTTCTGAGGAAACCCTTAGAAAGACGCCAGTACTTTCAAATTAGTCTTCATTTTTTTTGCGTTTTGCAAGTCCCGCAAGGCCAACCATACCAAGTGCAGCACCTAAC
>ERZ773263.2145-NODE-2145-length-10994-cov-3.324344_pt1 | contig 10994 bp, 8 predicted proteins | sample MGYA00511076_ERZ773263 | MGnify/ENA primary metagenome ERZ773263 (study PRJEB29015, sample SAMEA2738155) | human oral metagenome | biome: human oral; feature: human-associated habitat; material: saliva | place: China | collected 2195 ... | reverse complement strand
TAATCGAGGCAATTTTGTCACCCTCGACAACAGTGTAAGCAATTGCACCAACTTTGAGACAGCTAGTAGCCAGCGGCGCAATCGGCTTCTCCATTTTTTCAGTAGAAACCTGACCGGAATCACGAAGAGTAGTGAGGGAGTTATAGTTAACATTAACAACTTCTGATGAAGCTAAGCTAAGATTACTGGCAAGTTCGGAGACGACGTAAAATTCGGAGAACTGGTCAGTTGAGACAGCATAGTCTTTTTTTGAGATCGATTGAAGATTTAGATTATTTATCGATTCGTCTATATGTTTATTCTTTGAGCCATAATTAATAAGTCCCATGGTTGCGAGAAAAACAAAGAGATATGGAATAATCTTCAATTTACTTTTTAATTTATTGCGTTTATTCTGTTTTTTCGTTGTCATAACTTGCCGATATTTCCACCTAGAGTCCTACGTTACAGAGTTTTTGACAAAAGTCACGTTTTTTCTGCTCGTGCTCAGTATCGGTTACACTATAATACATCTTTCCATCGTCTCCTGTCAAGAAATAATACATAGATTTCATATTTTCATCTGGCTCAGCAACGGCTAAAAGTGCTGAAATAGATGGACTGCAGATAGGGCCTGGAGGCAGACCTGTATGCTTTCTAGTATTGTATAGACTGTCGGTTTCAAGGACAACAAGATTATTATTAGGGTCGTTTTTATTGCGATTTGGGTTAACTAGGTCGGCCGCATAAGTAGCAGTGACGTCTGAACCTAAACTCCAGCCACGGCGTAAACGATTCTGGAAGACCATTGAAACCCCCGGCATATCCTCCGTATGTGCTTCTTTTTGGATAATTGAGGCGAGGATAATTCCCTCCCTTAAGGTGAGCCCACGCTTCTCAAACTTCTCTTCTAGCTTATTTAAATTGGCAATATTATTTAGCTGATCAATCATGGTTTTGAAAATATGCTCTACCGTTTCACCTTGATAGAATTGATAAGTCTCTCCATATAGATAGCCTTCGAGTGCGACGCTCTGCGGCTGCAATTGGTTTTCTAAACGTCCTTCAGAACTATATAGACCTTTTAGGATTGGACTATCATATTGTTTGGCCAAGGCAGCATCAATTTGAGTGTCTTGATAACCGAGTTTGATTAATTTCTGACGAACGTCAGTGATTGTCTCGCCAGGCAGGACAGTGAGATTAAAAACATTATTAGAAACTGTGCCCTGCTCAAGTAGATCTGCAATTTGTGGCGTGGACATGTTAGTACGTAGGTGATAGATGCCGGATTTAATCTTTGAAGACTTTTGGTTCAGTTTTAAGTAAAACTTGAAGATTTCGCTTGAACGGATCAAATTCTGTGTTTTTAGGCGCGCAGAAATTTCGTTAATCGTTTCATTGGTCTTGATTTCAAATGTTTGATAACGACAATCTGCATCCTTCTCTTCTTCAGTCCCAACGGCCGCTTCGGCTGGAGAATTATAGAGACAGTTGAGATTTTTTACGGGCAACAATTGTTGCTGGTACCAGTGATACGCCCCACCTACACCTATACCTCCTAGCACAAAAATAATAAATAGACTAATTACTACTTTTTTAATAAAGGAATTCTTTTTTTTAGGCATCTTTTCGTCTTGTTCTTGAGATTTTAAGTTTGTCTGTTCACCTTCGATGACTCCAGTAGGAGTAAATTCAACTGGTGCGAGCGTTTGCTGATTGTTCAGAGCAGATTGCAGACGCTCTACAAAGTCCTGCAAAATAATAGCAGCAGACTCGGCATCAATTTCGCCTTTCTGATAATTATTTTTTCGACTTTTTAGGCGGTTTTCGGCCTCAACAGAGGTGAGAGACTCATCTTGAAAATAAATCTTTAAGCCAGGAATTGTGGCGGCAATACGTTCGGTAAAAGACTTCACAAAATCCGACTGCGCCGTTTGATTACCATCATTACTGCGCGGCATGCCAATAACGAGAACATTTGAGTTATGAAAACTTAGCTTGCGCTGAATTTCCGAAATTTCTTGACCGTTTACATTAATGTAGCCGTCAGGAATAGCAATTTTAGTTGTTGTATCAACACGAGCAACGCCAATACGCACTGTACCAACATCCAGTCCAATTATTTTCATCTCACCACCTTAGTTTTCATCAATTGTAATATTTACACTAACTTTATTAATATCTTCCGGGATGCTGCGTACCCATGGGAAGGAAGTGTCAACCTTAACTTCACTAACGCCATTGATGGACTTAATTAAGGTAGTAACTTCACCAATTTTCTTACCAAGGGATTTATCAAGAACAGTTTTCTCCGTTACTTCTGGACCAGTTTTGACAATGGCTTTAAGTTTAGCGGAGTTCGCATTATTTTCTTGGAAGCGTTCAATAAATAATGAACCGATTTCATAAATTTTCTGATCTTCCCCAAGGCGACTACTGACAAGAGTGCGGATATATTCTTCAATTGCTGACTTATCAAGGACATTTACCTTATAAGTAACTTTTGCAAGCAACTTAGCTTTTCCTTCCGCAGCGACCTCCCCGATGGCAGGGCTAGAAGTAGTTTCACCAAGAGTCTTTTTATAGCTTGCCTCTATTTTTAGTTCGGTTTCCTTAACCTTGGCAAATAATTCTTCTTTACCGTCGTCAATTTGATTAGCCTGATTCTTAGCCTTTTCAACGTCACTTGCGGTAACGATTTTAACAATTTTATCGGTACCACCAGTAAAGGCGCTGGAATTAAAGGCATCAACTTTTTCGACTGAAGACTGCCAACCAGAAGCGGTCGGGTCGATATTGAATCTAGTGCCCCCTTCAAAGGCAACTACGTCAACGGTCTTACGAATCTGACAGGTATTAGTAGTACGTACGGTACAGCTAGTAGTGGAACCATCCCAACTAAAATCAGTACTGACAATAGTGAGGTAATTAAGGTTTCCCTTCGCAAAGGCACTGCCGATTGGTACTGAAATACGGTCAGGATTACTTGGAGAAGCAGTTGAGGTGGAAAAACTGAAATTAGCAGTGAGGGTCAGCTTACCACTTGCTTTTTCGCCATCATTACGTTCACCGGTGGCTTGAAATTCAATGGAGCTTTCCTTTTCAAGAGTTTCCGACTCAAGCAGAATTTTACCTTCTTTATTAACAGCTTGGTCAGCTGCAGTAACTAGCGTAATATTCTCAGAGAAATTATCTGGTGTGGTTTTAATCTTCACCATAATCTTAGCGGCTGGTGCAAGGACGAAGGCCCAGACGCTACCAATAATTAGCACAATGAACAGGGCGACACCTAATATGATCCATTTCCTAAGTGACTCAAAAGTCGGAATTTTCTTGACGGATTTTTCATCACCTTCTTCTGTGGCTTGCTCAAGTTCGTTAGAATCTAGATTCTCTACTAGATTTGACTTCGATTTGTCCGCTCGGGCTAAATTATCTTTTGTAGAGTTTTTTGGTTCAGCTTTTTTAACTGGTTGAGACTCAGTAGTTTTTGAAGCCTGGGGGACACCTTGTTCAGACTCTTCTACCTCATCGAGTTCGCTGATGTCCTGATTATTTAAGCCAGATTTATTAGAAATTGGAGTATCTTTATATTCGCTTGGCAGAACTGGTCTAGATTGAAGGTTTTTGGAAAAAGGTAAGCCAGATACGGCTGCTAATTTCATTAATACTGGATCAAGCGTAACGATGACGACGGCTTTATCGAGATTTTTTGCTGTTTTTGCGATTAATTTTAAATTAATAGCACTACGCAGAACGTTAAGTTTTTTGGGCGGAACGAGAGCGACCACTTTTTGTTTTGACGACTTAAGATGATTGATAATATCGGTAATATCATCCTCTGGCTCTATATAGTAGGTGTCCTTATTCATGCTCCGATTTTATCACATTACATAGTTTTTATGTTAAAATTTAGGCAATGAGTATTTTTAACTTGATTAAGAAAAAGGAGCCAATTAACAACGGACAGGCGCCACAAAATCCGGCTACAAGCACAGCACAGTCGGCTAATCTTGCTAATTTAGTATTAAATTCAATCGACGAAGGCGTAATGATTGTTCATTCTTCTGGAATTGTGGTATTAGTAAATCCAGCTGCAATGAGACTGCTTGGGACGAGTGATCCAAATATGGTCGAAAACCTACAACTTGCTTCAATTCTTAGTCTTGAAAACTCTGAAGGTACGAAGATTGAAGATGACGTTAATCCCGTGCTTAGAGCTGTGATGAACGGTGAAAATTTTGAGACTCGCGATCTGATATTAGTGAGTGTTCAGGAACAGAGGAGGCCGGTAGCAATTTCTGTAGTTTGTACCACCACTGGCCAAAATGAGCGAATCATCACACTGCGTGACATTGCGCGAGAACTCGAGGAGGAAGGCGAGCAGGCAGACTTTATCTCGACAGCGTCACATGAAATGCGTACACCAGTTGCTTCGATTGAGGGGTATTTGGGGTTAGCTTTAAATCCAAAAACTGCAACCATCGATGAGCGTGCTAGAAAATATCTTGAGGAAGCCCACGCGTCGTCGAAACACTTAGGTCGATTATTTAAGGACTTACTCGATGTTACAAAATTGGATGATAAGAAAATCCGAGTACAGCTCACCCCTGTTGAGATGGCCTCAACAGTGCGATCGATTACAAATGGCCAAGTACCAATGATGAGCGAAAAAGGCATTCATTACACTTTTGGCGCCAATGCGGCAAGATCGGATAATACAGCTAGAGTAGTTAATCAGGAAGTTTACGCAAGTGTTGATATTGATTTTCTACGTGAAGCTGTAAATAATTTGGTGGAAAATGCGATTAAATATACGGCCTCTGGTGGAGGTATTTGGGTAAATGTACGCGGGGATGATGACCGTGTTTTAATTAATGTGACCGATACTGGAATCGGGATTTCCCCAGATGACCTTAAGCATGTTTTTCAGAAATTTTATCGTGCAGATAATTCACAAACTCGAACAGTGGGCGGAACTGGTCTTGGGTTGTATCTGGTTAAGCAGAGAGTTGAGGCAATGGGGGGTAAGGTTTGGGCGGAGAGTTCGTTTGGCGAAGGCTCCACCTTTTACCTTTCATTCCCTCGCATTACAGCTGAAGAATACCAACGCCGAAAACAGATTGCCTCTAATATCGAGGCAATGAGTCAGAACACACAAACGCTTCCTACTCAACCAACGATGCAGGATCCACAACCGGCTATTTCTCAACCAATAACGCAGCCGACGACGCAACCTGCGGTTGTACAGTCACCCATACAACAAACCCCACAACCTATGACCGTACTACCTACACAACAAACTTCACAGCCTACGAACGTACAATCACCTACACAACAAATCTCACAGTCTTCAATAAAGGAGGCCACTCCAGTACAGTCATCACAGCCAGTAGTACCCCCAGTATTACAATCAGCTTCGCAGCTGACTATGCAGCAGCCAGCGATGACGCAGTTCTCACAACCAGCTACACAGCAGTCGCCCGCCATACAACAACCGACTTTGTCACAACCAGTACAGTTACCGCAGCAAAATATGCAACCTTTACAACCTCCGCAACAACCTTTACAGCCTCCGCATCAGCCTTTGCAGCCGGCAGCAACGCAGCCATTAAATAGCCCGCAACCTACAAGCAATAATCAACAATTACCAAATAATAATTAAAGGATAGATATGGCAAAAATATTACTTGTCGAAGACGATCAAAGCTTAAGAGAAATCTATGGAATTCGCCTGACGGCGGAAGGTTATGAGATTGTACCAGCTGGAGATGGCGAGGAGGCATTAGCCGTTGCGGTACGCGAAAGACCAGATTTAATCATTTCAGACGTTATGATGCCAAAGATTTCAGGATTTGATATGCTAGACATTCTGCGTTCGACTCCTGAAACAAAGGATATTAAGGTGATTATGATGACCGCACTTTCTTCAGATGACCAAAGGGAACGCGGCGAGAGTTTAGGAGCTGACCGCTTTTTGGTTAAATCTCAGGTTGGCATCGAGGATGTAGTAAATGCAGTGCATGAGGTCCTGGATCAAAATACTGGAGCGGGGACATCTAACACAATGAATACTGAGCCGGGTTTTAGCCAACCTATAGATGGTAGTGGTGTATTCCAGGTACAACAACAGGTAGAACAATATACGATTCCACAGAATCAGCCACAGGCAGAACAATATACTGTTTCACAAAATCAGCCACAGGTAATGCAGCAACCGGCGACACAACAGACCGCTACGCAACAAACCGCGACTCAACAGACTGCCGCACAACAGATTACGCCTGTTTTTTCCAATCAACCAGTTTACGAGCAGCCCAATACAGCCTTTACACAACAATCTACTTCTCAAGGTCCATCTTTTAACCAAGTTCAAACTCCAGCACCTCAGAACATACAGGCCCCTAACCCACAAAATGACGCCTACTCAATTAATTCAGTCACGGATGAAAGTGGAATGAATATTAAAGATCAGATGGATCAAATATTGGGTGGAATGGGGTCTATATAAATATCACATATATGATATATTTACGATATGCGTTTAAATAAATTTTTAGCAGAACGACTGGGGATTTCACGAAGAGATGCTGATAATCTGATTAATTCTGGACGAGTTAAGGTTGCTGGAACTATCGCTAAACTTGGAATGCAAGTTCTCGAGGCGCAGGATATCTTAGTGGATAATAAAAAGGTGGATTTTTCTCATCAATATACTTATTTGATGCTAAATAAGCCACGTGGTTATGTCTCTTCAAGAAGGCAACAAGGTAATACCCCCACTCTCTACGAATTATTACCCGAAAAGTGGCAAGCTTTGAAGACAGTCGGACGACTTGATAAGGACAGTTCTGGATTAATTCTCCTAACCGATGACGGAAACTTCGCGTTTGAGATGACGCATCCAAAATTCTTCAAAATTAAGACCTATATCGTAGAGCTTGATCACGCAATAGCCCCGTTACATCAGCAGATGATTTCTGACATCGGCATAACACTACCGGATGGAGTAAGTAAGCTATTTTTAACTAAACTACCCGACGAGAATGGCCAGATAACTGGAAAGAATCTTCAGGTTGAGATGAGTGAAGGCAGAAATCGCCAAATTCGTCGTACCTTTGCGGCACTCGGTTATGAAGTTACAACACTTCACCGTATTGAATTTGGTAAATATCAACTCGGTGATTTAAAGCCTGGTCAATACATAGAAGTCAAAAAATAACGATAAAAAATAGACCCCGTTTAGGGGTCTATTTGATTACTCTTCAGAACTGTCTTCGAGAGCAGAGAGAAGAGAGTCCTCAGCGTTGCCGCGCTTTTTCTTCTTTGGAGTCTCTGCAAGTTCGATGTCAAGCTCAATACCAGTTAACTTAGAAGCAAGACGTACGTTTTGTCCCTGACGACCAATGGCTACTGACTGCTGATCTTCTGAGACATAAACCTTGGCACGCTTATCTTCAAGCTCGACCTTAATAATTTCAGCTGGACTGAGTGCTTCACGAATGTATTCAGACATATTATCACTCCAGTTGACAATATCAATTTTTTCACGATCACCAATTTCATTCATCACGGCCTGAACACGGACGCCACGACCGCCAACGAAGGTACCGACAGGGTCTACGCCAGGGACGGATGAAGAAACTGCAATCTTAGTACGACGACCTGGCTCACGAGCAATGGCATGAATTTCAACAGTACCATTTTCAATTTCAGGAACCTCCTGTACGAAAAGCTGCTTAATGAATTCAGATGAACCACGAGAAACCAGTAAGTCAGCACCACGTTCATTACGCTCAATAGCCTTAATGAGAACTTTAATGCGTGAACCTACTTTATAATATTCACCCTCGATCTGATCTTGTTTTAACATTAAACCAGTAGCCTTACCAAGATCCACGCGAACAAGGCGTGGTTCGACGCGGGAAATTGTACCATTAATAAGAGTATTAACTTTATCTTCATAAGCAGTAAGAATAGCATCATGCTCTGCTTCGCGAAGACGTTGAACGATGACTTGTTTGGCAGTCATAGAAGCAACACGGCCAAAGGTGGTAACCTTGTGTGCTTCTTCAACAATTTCGCCAATTTCCTTACCATCGGCAAGGTCGGCTGGGATTTCGGTAGCTGGATTATATGCTAGACCATCTTCAATGACTTCCTTAGCAACATATACTTCAGCTTCACCATTATCAAGGTTAAGGACAGCGCGAACGTTCATATCCTTATCACCTTCTTCTTTACGCCAAGCGGCAGCAATAGCGGTTTCAATAATATTTAAGACTACCTCCTCTGGTAAGCCTTTTTCCTCTGAGATGACTTTGACCATTGAGGACATTTGTTTAAGATCTAAACCCTCCATTTAATCCTTTCTATTTTCATATAAATTATTTATCTATCGAGCTTGAGTCTAAAATATCCGACCTTTCGGCCGGATAGAATATTCAAGTATGTTTTTATTATAGCAAACTTCACTCAGAATAGCAAACAGAAAATATTCTGCTTGTGGTATAATAAGATTAACTAAATAAAGAGAGTTATGCAAGGTACTAAACAAGAGACAACAACAGCGCATAAAATTAAGCCCGAGAACATTTTGTTGGCCCTTGATATTGGTACAGAGTTTGTGAAGGCTGTGATTGCCGAAAAAACTAGCGACGACAATCTAAATATTATTGGTGTGGCTAAGGAGCACCAGAGTATGGGGAATATGTATGCGGGGGCAATTGCCGATATTCAAGCAGTGGTTTCAACTTGCGAAAAAGCTCTATCTCGTGCTGAGGAAATGGCCGGTGTAGTTTCAAGGACTTGCGTAGTGGGGATTGCTGGGGAGCTAATTAAAGGTAATACCAGGACAGTGAGATATAAGCGCAAAGATAGCAATAAGCCAATTTCTGATAATGAAATGCAACAGATTATTCAAAAGGTTCAGGATAAGGCCGGCGAACAGGCGAGACAGGAGATCGCGCTTGAGACTGATAATCCTGAAGTTGAGGTTCGACTAATTAACTCTGCGATTGTTTCCCTATCAATTGACGGATATAAGGTTTCAAATCCAATTGGTTTTAAGGGTTCCGATTTAATGATTCAGTTTTATACTGCTTTTGCGCCGCTCGTACATATTTCGGCGATTGAAAAGGTCTGTGCGGAGCTTAATTTGGATCTCTTAGCCGTCGCAGTAGAGCCTTTTGCTGTATGCCGTGCCTGTCTTGGAAATGAACTAGACTCAAATTTTTCGGCAATCGTGATGGATATTGGTGGTGGAACCACTGATATTGCAGTAGTTGATGATGGCGGTGTTGAAGGAACAAAAATGTTTGGAATTGGTGGCCGCAGCTTTACGCATCAAATCGCCACGAAAACTGGCCTTGATTATGATACTGCAGAGGCTATAAAACTTCAGATTGGGGGAGTTTCATTAGATCAATTAACTTTGAGACACCGTGAAGAAACTGTAGCTGAAGCGGAGTATAAAAATGAGATACAGACAATTCTAGCAACTCCAGAACGAGCAAAAAAAATCAATAAAGCGATTTCTGATAATGTGGAAGTGTGGCTAGGTGGCGTGGTGGTAGCCTTAGAGGATTTTCCTTTGGTTGAAGCGCTACCAACTAAAATTCTACTCTGCGGTGGTGGTGCTGGATTATCTGCGTTGCAGGAAGAGCTTGCGACAAGTGATTGGTATACTGATTTACCATTTTCAAGGCGGCCGCTCGTACATCTACTTGATGACGTTGATATTCCCGGGATAGAGAATTCCACAGAAGAAAACCTTGACTATTCATTTATCACGGCTTTTGGCTTACTTAGAGTGGCTATTGATACTTTGGCGGGAACAGATGAGCCAACTGGATTAAGGGCAAAATTAGCAAAACTATTACAGAATTAGTATTATTTATAAAATATTGTTTTTATATATAATACTTTCTCTAAATCTTACTTTTTAGTATCTTTCCGAAGATAATATAACCAATTGTCCAAATAATTACACCAAAGAGAAGAAAAATACAAAAAACTTTCAGATAATCAAATGGCGTATTTAATTCATACCAATCACTAATTAAAAGACTCGGAAAGACTGTTGATAGCATTACTAAAAAATGCACTAAAGACTGTTTTAAAAGAGACCATGCTTCAATTTCATAAATAGTTGAGGAAGCGGCTATGATCGTAATAATCACTCCAGTAAGAAATGTCCCCTTAACTTGGCGAAATTCTATTGAAGAAAATAGCATGATTAAAGAAAGTGAAGACATAATACAAAACGGAATAATCCCACGTTTTAGTGCCTGCAAGACATGTTTTTTATACATAACCTAAATATCCTCTTTTTATATATCTGTATTATACATCAACTATTTAGATGCCCCTAATTTATATTTAAATTCAAAAAACAGAAAACCACCCGTTGGGGTGGTTATTCCGTATAATTTGGCACCTTGCTACCTTCCCGCTGTTGCAGTATTCTCGCCGCCGCTGAGCTTGACTTCTGTGTTCGGAATGGGAACAGGTATTTCCTCAGTGCTATGGGCACCAATTGCGCTTTTTGAATACTCAATGAGCGTTGATTGATGTCCATCAGGTGTATGAAATTAAATAAACTTGCGGTGTTCTATCGAGCACCGATTACTAGTTAAGTCTATCAAACTATCTGTGTCTACTGAAGTAAACGCTGATAGTTTGAACATAAAAAGGCGATGGATCTATTAGTACGCTTCGACTCCATACCTTGCGGTACTTCCATCTTGCGCCTATCAACCAGATCTTCTTTCTGGGATCTCATAGGGAATTCTAATCTTGGAGTGGGCTTCGCGCTTAATATGCTTTCAGCGCTTATCTCTTCCGGATATAGCTACTCGGCAATGCAACAGGTGGTCACAACCGATACACTAGAGATCCGTCCACCCCGGTCCTCTCGTACTAGGGGCAGATCTCCTCAAAATTCCTAACGATCATGCCGGATATAAACCGAACTGTCTCACGACGTTCTGAACCCAGCTCGCGTACCACTT
>ERZ773263.2143-NODE-2143-length-10997-cov-22.375160_pt1 | contig 10997 bp, 8 predicted proteins | sample MGYA00511076_ERZ773263 | MGnify/ENA primary metagenome ERZ773263 (study PRJEB29015, sample SAMEA2738155) | human oral metagenome | biome: human oral; feature: human-associated habitat; material: saliva | place: China | collected 2195 ... | reverse complement strand
AATGACCAGTTAAGAATTGTAACAGGTCCAGTCAACATACCTTTAACAGGTTTGTTTGTACGGCTTTGTGCATAGCTAGACCATTTGACAGTGATAGGGTTAAGACGAGTGACATCACCCCAGATGATTGGTGGTTTCACCCCACGCATACCATATGATTGTACCCAACCATTTTTAGAGAAGAGGTAACCTGACAAGTTTTGACCGAAGTACTCAACCATGTCATTACGCTCGAACTCACCGTGAACAAGGACATCAAAGTCGATATCTTCTTGCCATTTGATCCATTCATCGATTGTTTCAGCAAGGAAAGCATCGTACTCTTCTTGAGACAATTCACCTTTACGGTAAGCCAAACGTTTCGCACGAACTTCCTTAGTTTGAGGGAATGAACCGATCGTTGTTGTTGGAAGAGCTGGAAGTTTGAAAGCTTCTTCTTGGATAGCTTCACGTTCTGCAAAGGCTGGCAAACGAGTGTAGTCAGCGTCTGTCAAGCCAGCGATACGCGCACGAAGTTCCGCATTTTCACCAACACGCTCAGTCGCAAAGAGTTCTTTGTTAGCTGCAAGTGCTTCTTCACCTTGACCATTGCGGATAGCATCCAAATCACGAATCTCATCCAATTTTTCAACTGCAAAGGCAAAGTGGTTCAAGATAGCTGGTTCAAATTCTTCATTAGCAGTTGTAAATGGCACATGAAGAAGTGAGCATGAGCTTGTCAAAACGATGTTTTCAGCTGGGATTTGCTCAAGAACAGCCAAGCTCTTTTCGTAGTTGTTGCGCCAGATGTTCTTACCATTGACAATACCTGCATAGAGAGTCTTGTCAGCTGGGAAGCCACCTTTAACAAGTTCAAGAGTTTTCTTACCTTCAACGAAGTCAAGACCAATCGCATCTACTGGCAATTTCACAAGGTCAGCGTAGACGTCACGAACGTCACCGAAGTAAGTTTGAAGCAAGACTTCAAGACCTTTCTTGTCAGCCAAAAGCTTGTTGTAGAGGTTCAAGAAGAGAGCTTTTTCTTCAGCTGTCAAATCTTTTACAAGAGCAGCTTCATCTAGTTGGATACGAGTCGCACCAAGTTCAGCCAATTTTGCAAAAACTTCTTGGTAAGCAGCCACAAAGCTGTCTACGAAGTCTTCTGCTTTAACACCTTCTTCAAAGTCTGACAATTGAAGGAAAGTGAATGGTCCTACAAGGACTGGACGAGTGTTAAGACCAAGTTCTTTGGCTTCTTGGTACTCATCAAAGATCTTGTGACCTGTAAGTTTGACTTGAGTATCTTTTTCAAATGTAGGAACGATGTAGTGGTAGTTGGTATTGAACCATTTCTTCATCGGAAGGGCACGCACATCCCCTTTTTCTCCTTGGTAACCACGCGCCAAGGCAAAGTAGCGCTCAAGGTCAGTCAAGTCCAAGTTTTGAACTGAGGCAGGAACCACGTTGAAAAGGAAGGCTGCATCTAGGAAGTTGTCATAGTGAGAAAAGTCATTTGATGGGATTTCAGTGATGCCTTTTTCTTTGACGATGTTCCAGTGTTTAGCACGCAATTCTTTAGCCGCAGCTAAGAGTTCTTCTTCTGAGATTTCTTTTCTAAAGTATTTTTCAGTTGTAAATTTTAATTCGCGGAATTCACCCAAACGAGGGAAACCAATGATAGTCGTTGACATAAACGTCCTCCAAAAATTGTTGTTGAAACTATCTTAACAGAAAAGAACCCGTCTGTATAATTGGAAAAAATTAAGTTTTGATATAGTTTGAAACTATATCACTCTTATAGACAAAAGAAAAAGATTTGAGACAAGTGCCCCAAACCCCTTGTATTGCTTGTTTTTCAGTCACATACTAACTTATAGCTTCAAACAGATCATCACCTATTTTTATAAGCAACTATGGATTGTTATTAGAAAAGACTATAGCTTGTTTAAATTTTGATTTCTCTTATCGCTTTTCAATAAAACGAGCGAATTATGAGCGGAATGTGAGCAAATCAATTGGCCACCACTGCTAACTGTATTAAACTTTAAGCATCTTTTCATCTTCTAAGAACTCCAAAACAATTAAGAAACAAAGTAATAGTTCTCTTTTAATTCTCTAAACTGCTCATATCCAAGGTACTGATCCTTCTGCAGACGACCTAAGATAATACTAGGGTGAATATTTATTTCTTCAGCAAATTGAAGGATATCTGACTTATTAAAGTTTCCTTTTTCTACAAAAGCCTGATAGTCTTCTGTTCTAATCAAGAAATCTTTTGCAAACTGGTCTGCCTGTTCCTCAGAACGACGGTATAACTCACTGTTTCCGTCTTCAGATGAAAAATCATTCTGTAGAATGTGCCCAATCTCATGGAAAAGTGAGAACCAGAAAATATCGGATGCCTTGTTTCGGTCTGTCAATAATAGCAAGGCACTACCATTACTGAATTTTTTAGTCGCTCCATTCAGATTAGCATTTGGCAAAGCAGGTAGACCGACTAGGACAACACCACAATCAAGCAAGATATCATACAAGCGTTGCGGAAATACTTCAGGATCTTGTCTGGTCAACTTTCTCAAAGCAGGTAAGCTTCTCTCTAGCTTTCTACGATTGAGCTTGGTAGTTGTTGTATCACGCGCCTTTTTAGATGCCAACTCCAGCATGATATTGGAGTTCACGATACTTTTAGGCGTAAACTCACGTGTATTCCGATAACTCACTAGATGATTGAAAGTCAAGAGATTTTCTAAACTCGCCACGCCTAGGATCTTTCGAAGCTCGACAATCTTTTCTTTCAAAGTATAGCGTTTGTCTGGAACATAACCTTCTTCCTTAAAATACTTGAAATCAATCATCTCACAAATTTCTTTCTCGCTACCTTCTTCTAGCTCTCTTTGTTCTGCAATCTCTGCAACCTTTACATCGTAAGTATTCTGAAGATTGAGCCAGGTTTGCATGGAAACTCCGCTTAGCTTGGCTAACTTATGAGCCGTATCCTTACTAATAGACTCCTCAGCATTGACGATTTTGCTGACAGTCTTTGCTGACACTCCCAAACGCTCTGCAAATTCTTTTTGCGTTACGTTATAATCTTCAATCAACTCTTCAACATACTGACCTGGATGAAAAGCAATCAGGTCTTTGTATTCAACAATTTTATTACTCATAGTGATTGCTGACCTCCTCTATTTTTAGGATTTCGATTTCAACAGGATTTGGAAATACCTTTTCTAGATCCTCCTCACGAAATTCTACAATCAACCGATAGGAACTCCTTCGACCATCTATATCCAAAGCAAACTGCCCTTGTCTCTTTCCCTTTAGTTGGTGAAAGTGGTATTTAGGAAAAGCTGTCACACTAGCCAAAGAATCTGCAGCTTCCAAAAAGTTGATCAAGAGATGCAACTTTACCGCAATCTTATCCGAAAAGTCTTTTTTCGCTCGCCTTAGCTCTGTGCACTGCTTTTTAACAGTTTTGTTTGTATAGATAAGCTTCATAAGTCCCTTTCTTTTCGAATTAAATTACCTATTGGGTAATTTAATTATACCATCTTTATAAAATAAAAACCAGCCAAAAGTTAATTTGGCTGGGATTTTAAGTCAGGTTGACGTATCTAACTACTTTCCCATCACCCTTTGAACTCCTTCAGAAACTGTTTGAGCTCGGCATCGGCTTCTGGTGTGGTTCCGTGGAGTTGGTTCAGCATTTCAAGTAGAGAAGCTGTTTGGCTTTCGATGGCTTTATTTGTCTCGTTAATCTTGCTGACGATTTCTGTCAGTGGCTCGACTTCTTCTTCCTCAAAAGTATCTACATATCGAGGGATATTGAGGTTATAGTCATTTTCGACGATTTCTTCATAGCTTGCTAGATGAGCAAACTTGTCAATCTCCTCACGTGACTTGTAGGCTTCCAGAATCTTCTCGATATGGGTATCCGTCATGATATTCTGGTTTTTCCCCTTATCAAATTCCTTAGAGGCATCGATAAAGTAGACATCACGATTGGTACGGTTCTTTTTGAGAATGATAACCGTGGTCGGAATGCTGGTATTAAAGAAGATATTGGCAGGTAAACCGATAACCGTATCAATAGCCCCTTCTTCCAACAAGGACTTACGAATGGTTCCTTCTGCATTGCCACGGAAAAGGACACCGTGAGGAAGGACGATAGCCATAACTCCATTATCCTGCTTGAGGTGGTAATATCCATGCAGGAGAAAGGCAAAGTCAGCCTTAGACTGGGGCGCAAGTTTCCCAAAAGGAGAGAAACGAGGGTCATTCAAGAAGCCAGAGCTTGCTGACCACTTGGCTGAGTATGGAGGGTTCATGAGAACACCGTCAAAGTTGGTTGGCTCTTGAGTCGGCCAGTCTTCATCCAGTGTATCGGCATTGTGTAGAAATTGATTCTCAACCGGAACACCGTGTAGAATCATGTTCATCCGAGCTAGGTTATAGGTCGAGGTATTGAGCTCCTGACCAAAGTAGACGACTGTCTGCGGTTTATGAGAGTATTTCTTGGCATTGAGCAAGAGAGAGCCAGAGCCCATAGTCGCGTCATAGATGGTAAAGCCTAGCTGGTCCTCACGACCCAAAAAGGCAATCTGAGTCATGAGCTTGGCAACAGGCTGAGGTGTATAGAACTCACCAGCCTTCTTACCCGAGTCAGTCGCAAACTGACCGATCAGATATTCATAGGCATCCCCCAGCATATCTCCAGCATGACCAGCCACATCTAGCACAGCCAATTCTTTCATAACTGCTGCCACCGTTTGGTTTTGCTTTTGCGGAGTTGCTCCTAGCTTTTTAGAGTAGAGGTCGATATCTTCAAAGAGATTTTCATAGAGGTCGTCACTCTGCTCGATATCACGAAAACCTTGAGCTAGATCTTCCAGCTGGAAAGTCCCCTCATTGACACGTCCTACTAAAGCCGTAAAGGTCAAGTCGGGCTTGATGATATAGTTGAGCTCATCGTTCATGACCGAGACGAGATCTTCATGCGTATCCGCATCCTCATAGTAGTTGCGATAGACCTCAAGGGCAGCCTCCAGACTATCCGTCCTCTCCTCCATGGTCTCCGCCACGAAAAAGAGCATCTTGTCTGACAGATACTTATAAAAGACCATGCCCAAAAGATAGGACTTGTAGTCATTAGCATCCATCTTGGAGCGGAGAACATCCGCTGAATTCCACAGGGCTTGGTAGAGCGACTGGGACGTTTGTGTTGTTTCCATAATGTTTCTTTCTAAGTTGTGCAATTTTTTTAAACAAGCAATCATTTATAACAAATCACTTCATTTTCGATGGTTTGAATCAAATCTAAAGGAATAGAGGAGACTGGAAGTTGATAAACGATATTTTTTCGAGGGTTATAAAATCCAAGATTTTGGATAGAAAGGAAGTCAGGGTCAAAGGAATGTAGTCCCATGATATAGTATACAAGAACTTGTAGTGTATGGTCTTTATTAGGAGCTGTTTTAGTCACCTTAAAATCCCATAATGTATCCTTGGTAAGAAAATCTCCATCACCCTTGTCAATCGTATCTGTATAACCTCCATGAAAATGAAAGCCATCTTTTACTAAAGGACCATAGAGGTCGAAAAAGCAAAGACTTCGTTCTACCATGATACGAATATTTTCTATCGTTTCCGAATCTACGATAATTTCCTCAAAAGGCTTATAGTACTTAATTCCTGCACGAAAAACGACGTCAAAGGATGCTAGACGACAAGCACTTTCTATCGATAAATCGTCCAATCCTGTCACCAAATCGAGTAGTGCTTCTGCTAGGTCTCCCATACCAACCATCTGAGCTCCCATGAGAGAAATTCTGAAAGCATCACGGGCTTCTGTCCCTTTCATAAAACGAGTCAAGTAGTCCACACAAATGCCCACTAAACTAGGAGATACAGATTCTACAGGATGCAAAATTCTATGGTCTTCGAACTGCTCTACTGAAAATAACTTGATGGGCAGATAACCACCTCGAGGTTGGTTAATTTCTTTTATACGTTGTGTTACAGATACCATGAATGCTCCTTTATTTATATGAATATACTAGCATCGATAAATCTTAATCGGTATTCTTTTAATTTAGTAAACAATTACCTTAGTTTTGGATTTCTTTTTCGCTTTCTTAAGCTTGCTTCAAGTTTATCAGCATTTTTCTTGTTTTCTAACAATTCATTATAAGCCGTCTTTTTAATAATCGTCTTGATTAGTTTATCAAGTTCTGTATTTTCTGAGTAGTCAGCTGGAACAAAATAATCAATACGATTATCCTGAGTCATTTTGTGAACTTTCTTTCTGTCATTCGTTTTTGGATTGAATACACCGATAGAGTAGCCACCTCTTGTTTTGACTAGCTTCATACATGGAATATCTGTATCACTATCTCCTAAATAAACCATATTTCTAAAAGGAACTCGCAAAGCATTCTCAGCAAAAAAATCATTCACCGCATCGTCATTGACATCTAAAATACCTTTGGTAATTCTAAAAAGAAATTGAGTCTTATTGGTGTAGTTAACAACTTGAGCAGGCCAGACCGCAACACCATTTTCATCACAATAAAAAGAAGTTGCATAAATTTTCTTAAAAGCACCATTTTTAGCTATTGAAGTCCCCTCTATCATTTCTTTCAAACCAGATGAAATGATATAATGCTCAACAATAACTCCGTTTTTTTCACCATATTTTCGAATGCGTTCGAACCAGTCTTCGACTCCTGGGAATAGTTCTACCTCTGAACCAAACTTGGCTAACTCTGTATTTGTAAATAGGACTTTCCCTGCAGATTCTGTTTTCATCGTAAACATATAGGCAAGGTTCTTATCCATATTATTTGCCTTGGCAAAACCATTGGATTTCTTCCAAAATTCACTGATTTCATACCCAAGCTTCTGTATAAATCCTTGGGCTTGCATATCATCAGGAGACAGGGTTTTATCAAAATCATAGCAAATTGCTACTACAGGTTTTTCTTCTTTCTTTAGAGTTTCTGATTTTACTTTTGACATTTTATTGCACTCCTTCTATATAAACATATCTTGCAAGAGTTTCTTTTTCAGAGTTTCTAACTGAGCAATTTTTTCTTGGTGAGAGTTGATGAGGTTATCGAGGTTTGAGAAATAGGTGCCGATGGCTTGTTGTTCATCTTTTAAAGGAAAGTAAAACTTCATTCTTTTAAAGTTGCCTGTTGTAATTTGATTGATTGTTGAACCTAAGTTTCTATGTATTTCAGAGATAAACATTTTTGTGTCTAATAGAGCATGTATAAATTCAGGATTATCACATCTTACACCAGTCATAAATGCACCTATGACTGTATTTGGCATTTCTGATCTGATTAGTGCATGTTTACCAATCAAATCTCTTGAGCCATTCCTTACTACAACTACAATATCGCCAGATTTAACATTTTGGCAATTAACAATATTAGGATTAACAAATACATTGTCTATATATATTAACTCACCATCCCTTACATTGGATGACCGTAAAACTAGAGTACCACAAGAAAGTACATCACTTGGTTTATATGTTAATCCAGAGTAAAATTTCACAATATCACCTAATTCTTTCTCTTCCCACTCCTCTTCAAAACCTTCCAAACGAATCTCAGGGACTGTCTGTCCATCTTTTGGAAACATCTTAGATAGCATGGTCGCCTTGAGAGATTGGTAGTTGGCGAGATTGTCCTTGTAGCTAGCCAGAAGGTCGTCGAGGGTGCGAAAGAGGGAACCGATAGCGGATTGTTCTTCAACAGTAGGAAAATCCATCTTAAAGTTTTTCATCTCTGAAGCTAAAATATGCTTAATAGTATTACCAGTAGAAATTAAATCAAGCTCTTTTCTCTTACCGTTAGATTGAAATTGATAATTTAAGAAATGCGGATCTACTTCTTCCATGTAATCAGTAAAAACTATCAACGCATGCGCGGCAGTATTATTTAATTCTTCAGGAATGACAGCTGTATGACCAACATGTCCAGATTGTACCATTACAATATCGTTCGTTTTCAACCACTTATCTCTTTGTTTTTCATAAAATTCATCATTTATAAAAATCTGGGAATTGAAATTAATTTTGCCGTTTTTTACATTATTAGATTCTAGATAAAAATTTCCTTCCTCAACATAATAAGGAGTTGCTGTGCCGACAAAAGCGTTTCTAATGGTCCCGAAAATATTATTTAATTTATCATCTTTCCATAATTCTTCAAAATTTAGAAACCTAATTTGTGGAACATTACTTTGTTTTTTCATATACCTTCATTTTCCTATATTCTTCTAATATACTTTTAACAACTTTAGTTACTGCTAGATCCTGTCTTACAATCAGTTCAGACTCTTCTGATAATCCACTTCCGTAATTGATTACAATATTTTGTATTTCATTTTCAATACCCGAAATGAAATCTTCATGATTGTTAATTAAAAATTCAACATCTGACTTTTCTTCACTACTATTAAAAACAGGTATCAGAAACAAATGAGTATCTAATGCTAGATTACTATGATTCATTAGCCTTTTTAATAAAAACATCAATTTAATTTCAATTGAGTTTTCAAGGTAATAATAAAAATGTTTTGTCACTGACGTTGTATTATCTTTACTTAATTTGATATAACCATCTCTAGGACTGATCACCATTCCTCTTGTTTCATCAACATAGTGAGCAGTATATTCCATTAAAATAGTTTGATGATATTTTACTCTTAGAATTTGCCATGAACTTCTACAATTTATTTGAACATAGGCGTAGTCAGGTGAAGCTAAATCATCACTTTCAGGGTCTCTAGATAATTCTATAGTATATTCAGGAAATTTTTCATAGTACCAAGAACGAGTTTCATAATCTCCCTTCATCTCATTCCAATGATCATGATCACATATATAATTAATCACACGTTCTTTAGGAAAAGGTGTTAACCCAAATCTAAATTCGAATAGTTTTTCAATATCGCCTATTTCTGCCTGACTATCAATGGCAGTATTTTTAGAACCTTTTCGAACATAAATTCGATTTTCTCTAACTTTACTATACTTTTTAGTTATGTAAAATGGAACCCTATTTGATTTTTTTATAATTAAAACATCTAAATCTCCATTATTAATAGTTCGAAATTCAACTGTCGGAATCATATCTCCAGCCCAAGTTAAATTTTGTAAAAAATCCTGATAATTTTCTTGTGTCCACTTATTCGAGAATTGCTTAACTCCTGTTATCTTAACGGGTTTATCTTGGATTCCCATGATAATATATGCGTCTCTATTACTTAAATTATTTGCCATACAAATAATATCATGAAGAAGGTCATTCTTCTTTTTATTTGTTTCTTCTTTACTTTGACCTTTGAAGAAATATGGTTTCTCTTTAAAATCCCAATATTCCCCCTCCACTCCAAGATAAAATAATTCCCTTATGATTTCATCTAATTGATCATTTGTTAACAATTTTAATTACTCCCTATAAACTATAATTCCTTTTTTGAAAATCCAGATTTATAACGTTTCCTATACTTTCGATAACAAGAATTTTCGAGCACATATTCTTCACTGAAATTTGGAATTAATACATGAAAACTATTTTCAAAATTTTCCTTATCAAAAAATAGAATCCTATTTCCTATTGGCATTTCATCAGTTATTTTTAAAAAAATTGCTTCAACTTCATAATAGCAGCTTTCGTAAATCCCGTTACTAATATAGTTTTCGATAATTCCACTAACAATATTTTCAAAATATAACTGCCCATTATTAGACTTATGATTGCAATTTGCTCGACTAAATTGTTGATATATATTGTCAATGTTATTTTTATCAAAAAAATGAATTATACCATTCTTTATTGAAGTACTCTCAAAAAGAAATTTTTCAAATTGTTTTCCTAAAAGATGACCTCTATGGACAATATTGTTATGAGGGATACCATCATTTGTCGTATAGTAATCTGATATGTCTTCTTTTAATAAATCCCGCTTTGGAATTTTTACTTTCCAACCGACATATCTATTCTTTCTTTGCAAATTCCCTTTATCTCTTCTATAGCGATTAAGTGTAATTTCTTTATTAATATCAATAGGTGTAATAGATTCAGTGAGTTCTAATGTTTTAGTTCTTTCTACAAGTTTGGGAATTGTTGGAACCAACTTATAATAATTTGTTCTCTGCCAAATACATCTATTTATATTTGACCTATGCAACAATGAAAGTAATTTATTTTTATTTCTTATTCCAAGTCTTTTCAGAACTTCCTTTTCTTTCATTACGACTCCCTACTACCTCCCCACTCTCAGTGGCTCAATGACTTCTTCGACAAGTTGCTTACAAGCTTCCTTGATTTGTTTTTTATAGAGGAGAGGATTGAGGGCATCTGCCACCTCAACTTTATAGTCCTGATAGCGCTGGCTCTTGGTCAGCTGACTTTCTCCTAGTTGTTTTTTAGCTCCCTTGCGGTAGTGTTCGACATAGTAACGGAGTTCATCCTCTCCGACATACCAACGTTTGCTAAAGACTTGGATATGTTGCTGGATAACCGCCTCGATCATCTGATCCAAGATATTGGCAATGGACTGACCGCGATAGCTTTCTGGATTTGCTTGGACTTCTATCCATAGTTCCGTGATGATCTGCGCAAGATTTGGATTGGTCTTCTCAAGGCTCTGAATATAGCTATCCACTGCCTCTCTATCTTGAGCGCTTAGGTTCTTTTCTTGACTCTGACCTTGCTCGATCAGGCTTTGAATTAAGGTTAAGATATAGGCATAGTTGATCTCATCCACTTGGATAGACTCCAGTTCGTAGTGGATATCCAGTGGCCCCCCATCTTCATCACCATCATCTCTTCGGCTTTTTAATTCTGCCAGGATATTTTGATAAAAGCCAAGATAGGTTTCCAATTCTTCTGCGTTTAGTCCCGTCTGGGCATAGATTTCTTCCTCATCATACTCTTTATAGACGCGGATAGAGGCTAGATATTTATCAAAGACTTGATAGGCCTTGGCGAGCTTTCTCA
>ERZ773263.2139-NODE-2139-length-11024-cov-4.051509_pt1 | contig 11024 bp, 7 predicted proteins | sample MGYA00511076_ERZ773263 | MGnify/ENA primary metagenome ERZ773263 (study PRJEB29015, sample SAMEA2738155) | human oral metagenome | biome: human oral; feature: human-associated habitat; material: saliva | place: China | collected 2195 ... | reverse complement strand
CCACCAACTTACCGATTCGACTAGCTGGCATCTTCGTATATTTCTGTGCCATATACATGCTTACCTGACGCGCCATTACAATGTCTTTCTTGCGTGAACGAGAGTTGACAGCAGAGGTGGTAACGCTGAAGTGTGTACAAACCTTATCCAAGATATCATCAATGGTTAGTGGTTCATCATCGATCTTTACAGCACGCTTTATTACACGTTCAGCCAGTCGCATATCAACGTTACTGTTATAAACAACGCTATAAGCCAAGAGAGAGTTGATAACACCTTGCAAGTCTCGCACACTACCATTAGCCGTTTCTGCGATAAACTTAATCACGTCCTCCGGGATACTAAGCCCATCACGCTTAATCTTATTGTGCAAAATGTCCACACAAAGCTGTACATTAGGCTTCTCCAGCTCTGCAATAAGACCGCAAGAGAAACGTGTCAACAAGCGATCATTCATTCCTTTAAGATCTACAGGAGGGCGGTCACTGGCTAAGATTATACGCTTTCCATTACGGAAAAGGTGATTAAAGATGTGAAAGAAAGTGTCTTGTGTCTTGGTAGCAGTGATCCACTCTTGTATATCATCCACAATTAAGACATCAATCGTTTGGTAGAAATTAATGAAATCATTGGTGGTGTTCTGTCTAACAGAATCTGTGTACTGCACTTGGAAAAGGCGTGCAGAAACATATAACACACGCTTTTCAGGATAAAGCTGCTTAACTTTCAATCCAATGGCATTGACGAGATGCGTCTTACCACAGCCAGAAGGTCCATAAATAAACATTGGATTGAACTGCGTTGTACTAGGATGTTCTGCAATAGAAAGTCCTATCGAACGAGGCAACTTATTGCTATCTCCCTCTATATAGTTGGTGAATGATTTATGAGGATCAAGTTGCGAATCAAGGTCTTGAGGCACTGCGTCCAAAATCGTAGGACTTTGGTTGCCACGAGCAGTAGGTCTCTGCGAGGAGATCTCTTCAACTGTGTCTGGTTGTAAGTCTTGTGATAAGTGATGCTCCTGATCAACCATCACACGATAACTCAATTGAACACCTTGACCAAAAACACGTATAAGAGTCTTACGTAACAAAGGAACGTAATGCTCTTCCAAATATTCATATACGAACTGACTTGGCACCTGAACCAACAATGTCTTACTGGCCGGCTGATAGGATTGAAGTACTATCGGACGGAACCAAGTATCGTATTGCTGCTCGGTAACATTCTCCTTTATAAGTTGGAGACACTGATCCCAAAGTTGTTTAGGATTGACGTTCATATTGATATCTACGTTTCTTATGTCTTTCTACAAATGGTGTGTTGATAAACCATTCCTAGTTCTTACACACATGCAAAGGTAATAATTAAATAATAAACAACCTATTTCCTCCGATTTGCTCTACACCTATCTAAATCGCATAAATAGCTATCTTATCGTACTTTGCAGCTGTTTAAGCATCTATATATATAATGTATCGTTTGCCCAATTATAATATCTTGATTGTCAAAAGGTTTCGATATGAAAAGAGAGAAAACGTGTCTAAAGAGTGGAACAGAAGCAAGAGATAAGCAAAGGAACTGATTTACACGTATCTTTCAACTCATCTCTTGCATGTGAAACACCTATCTTTTAATTTAGACGATATTTAAATTACTTATCCTTTCTACCGAACAGTGAGAAGTGAACATAGCGTTTCGGATGAGCCTTGAGATTGACAAGTAAGCTATCAGCACTACGCATCGTACTGTTCAAGTTATTGTAAAGAGAGGCATCATTCATCAATAGTCCGAGGCTTCCCTCATTACTATTTAGCTTTGCAGTGAGTGAGTTCATGTGGTCAAGGGTGGTATTTACCTTTGCCATCGTACCCTCTACGTCGATTCCACTCACCTTATTATTTAATGTAGAGATCATGCCATTAGCACCACGAATAGCACCACGTGCTTCTGTTATACCGCCATTTGCATTTGCCATTAAGCCGTTAACTCCATCCATCACTCTACCTGCTTTCGTGGTTAAAGCTGGCAATGAATGATTCATCTGAGCGAGTAACTGGTTTACTTCACGCGTCGAAGTCGTAAGGTTTGCAGTAACTTGATCGACATTATGGATGGAACTTCTCACCGCAGGATCAGCTAAGAGAGAGTTGATACTAACAAGTATGCTATCCAATTTGGGTAGCATCTTTTGAATGGAGGGAACCATATCTTTCATTCGTCCCAAAGCTCCGTCATTAATACGACCATCAATAATTCCATTCGAGGCTAGCGTCTTGCTACTCGTTCCAAGCACTAAGTCAACTTTCACATTACCCATAACATCACTGATAATATCAGCCTTTGTTCCCTCGGGAATGTTCATACTTTTATCTATATCTACGCCGACGATGATTGGTTCTCCAGGCTTAGCATAATCGTATTCTATGCTCTTTACGGTACCAACCTTAAAGCCATTTGCATACACAGGAGTGGACGTTGAGAGTCCACTTACATTACTGAATCGCATCTGATAGTGCGTGTCTGTCGAGAAAATAGAGAGTCCCTTCAGGAACTGCATACCGAAGAACAACACTACAACACCCAATATAGCGACGAGTGCAATCTTAACTTGTGGCGTGAAAAACTTACTCATATTACTTCCTTACTTATTCCTTTTATTCTTTAAAAACTCGTTGATAGCATCGTTCGTGTCCATGCGATTGCCTGCTTTATAAGCTATAACAAATGCTTGAGGAAAGTCCTTCTTCAACTTCTCACGTAGGCGTGCTATCTCATTATAGTTAGTACTGTTACCTATTGTATATTTGTACCAAGATCCTTCTTGGGTACATTCTATATCCTTATGACCTTTAAACTGTTCACAACCAGGGCGTAGTTGACGACTTGAAGCAATCACTTGAACCTTGAAGATAGGAGCATTAATGGGTGTACTTACCTTATTATCTTTCTTTGCATCAGTCTTTGTTTTGTTAGAAGAAGATACCGAAGTTTCTTTCTTCGGAGTCTCTTTTATCGTCTTCTTAGTAGGAACCTTTTTTGTAGATTGCGCCATAGTGTTAGATGACACGAGGTTCGGTTGCCCCGAAGGAGGCACTGGCACCACCCTTGTAACACTAATCTTCCTATTGTCAGCAGCCTTATATGGTACGACAATATGCGTGTCGTACATGTTCTTATACTTGACAAAGGCATTGTAAATACCCTTTGCCATGGCATCAATACCATCTGGACTATTTAAGAACTCCTCCTCATCTGCTGCAGTAATAAAGCCTAACTCTATCAGACAACTAGGCATATAGCTCTCACGCAACACCAAGAAACCAGCTTGATGCACACCTTTATCAATGCGATTAGCACTAGAACACACCGAACGTTGTATCAATCTCGCCAGCTCAACACTCTTTTCCATGTTTGCATTCTGCATGAACTCAAACATAATATAGCTCTCGGACGACTTCGGATCGAAGCCTTGATAAGTCTGTTGGTAGCCTTTCTCCATCGAAATAACCGAGTTCTCACGCATCGCAACATCAAGGTTATCCTTCGCACGGTGCATACCTAAGGTATAAACTTGGAATCCCTTAGCATAATGACCAGGTACAACAGAGTTGGTGTGAACCGATATAAAGAGGTCAGCCTTAGCCTTATTCGCTATATCGGCACGCTGATGTAGAGGAATAAAGACATCCGTCTTGCGCGTATAAATCACTTGCACGTCAGGTAAGTTTTGCTCCACATAACGTCCAAAGGCTAATGCTACGTTCAAATTGATGTCCTTCTCCTTTGATATAGCACCTAAAGCACCAGCGTCATGACCACCATGACCAGCATCAATAACAAGTGTGAAGCGTCCGTTCGCAGCCCATGAAGTGCCCACGAACAATACAAAGAAAACAATGAAAAGCGTTATTTTCTTAAACATACTTAATTATTTAGAGAGCAAAGGTACAGTTTTTCATTTGGAAACCATGGTTCTAAACCTTGGTTTTATCATTTATTAAGTGTAATTCAACGCCTGTGCTATCACAATCCGCACCCATCGGTGGATTCCTCTTCACCAACTTTAAGTCTATACTCTCCAGCCGCTTGTATCGCACACACAGCTCTCTTACAATCTTTCCAGCTGCTGCTTCCAACAGTTTCGAAGGTTGCTTCATCACTTCTGAAACGATATTGAACACATCAGCATAGTTTAATGTATCATCGACAACATCGCTCTCCATTGCTGCAGCAAAGGGGTAACCCAATCGGAGATCAAGCACATAATCATTGCCAACAACCTGCTCTTGTTCTCCAACTCCTATAAAGGCATGATATTGAAGACCCTGCAAAAGAATATAAGTAGACGTTAATTCCATCATTAAACATTAGTTTTAAAGAGACAAAGAAAGTGCATTAAATGCCCTATAAGCACCTAATACACCTCCATAAGATTATCCACAACGAGAAGCACCACAATTAGTACAAATCAAGCAACCCTCCTGATAAACAAGAGTCTCCTGTCCGCAAACAGGGCAACGGAGCCCTGATGCCTTCGTACCATCGGTTACGTACTTCTTCAAAGCACGTTCCACACCATTCTTCCAAGTGTTAATACTCTCGTTCTTAAGCTGCAATGAGCCTACAAGCTTCATGACATGGTCTATCGGCATACGGTAACGAAGCACACCAGAGATGAGCTTTGCATAGTTCCAATACTCTGGATTGAACTTCTCCGACAATCCTTCAACAGTTGTCTTATAGCCTCGCTTATTCTCAAACTGGAAGTCGTAACGATGGCTACCATCCTCTGCTGTCTGCTTGATGATCTTTCCCTTGGTAACACTCTTTGGTAAGGCAATACCTTCCTCATCGTCTTGAAGACCCGTAAAGATCTCGTATGGATAACCATCCAACAGCCCAACAAAGGCCACCCACTTCTCCTTGTTATTCTGAAAACGTACCACATCGCACTCGAGTTCCTTAGGTCGAACCTCCACTACTTGCGGTCGGTTGCATACATGCTCATGGTGTTCTTCGGCTGAAGTAAGGTCTTTCGCCTTCTCCTCCTCGGCTGTATTAGTCTCCTTCTTCTTATCTTTCTTCGATACAGATATCATCACTCCGGACCTACTACCATCACGGTATATGGTGCAGCCTTTGCATCCGCTGCGCCAAGCCTCAACGTATAACTTGTTGACAAGAGCCTCATCAACGCTGTTAGGGAGGTTCACTGTAACCGAAATGGAGTGGTCAACCCACTTCTGAATAGCACCTTGCATGCGTACTTTCATCAGCCAGTCAACATCGTTGGCAGTAGCTTTATAATAAGGTGAACGCTTTACCAACGCATCAATCTCTTCTTGGCTGTACTTCTTTTGAGTATCAATACCATTCACTTCCATCCATGTTAGGAACTTACGATGGTACACGATGTACTCTTCGAAGGAATCTCCAACCTCATCAACAAAGTCTACATGCACATCAGCATCATTTGGATTCACCTTTCGGCGACGCTTATAAACAGGCATAAAGACGGGTTCTATGCCCGAAGTAGTTTGTGTCATTAAGGACGTAGTACCGGTTGGAGCAATCGTTAAACAGGCTATATTGCGACGCCCGTAACGTATCATCTCCTCATAAAGTTGTGCATCAGCTTCCTTCAAGCGGAGTATGAAGGGGTTATGCTCCTCACGCTTTGCATCATAGATAGCAAAGGCTCCGCGCTCCTCTGCCATTCGAACGGAAGAACGATAAGCATTCAATGCCAACGCACGATGAACACTAACAGAGAAGTCGGTAGCCTCTTGTGTTCCATAACGCAGACCCATTGCTGCTATCATGTCACCTTCGGCAGTTATGCCCACTCCTGTTCGACGACCTTTACCGCTCTTATCCTTTATCTTCTCCCAAAGATGGTACTCGGCTTCCTTCACTTCATCAACTTGTGGGTCGCTCTTAACCTTTTCCATGATAAGATCAATCTTCTCCATCTCGAGGTCAACGATATCATCCATGATACGTTGCGCTAGCTGTGCATGCTTGCTAAAGAGGTCGAAGTCGAAGCGAGCATGGTCTGTGAACGGATCTAAAACATAAGAGTATAGATTCAACGAGAGCAATCGGCAGCTATCATAAGGGCACAAAGGAATCTCACCGCAAGGGTTAGTAGAGACAGTGCGGAAGCCTAAGTCGGCATAACAATCAGGTATGCTCTCACGAATAATAGTATCCCAAAAGAGCACACCAGGCTCTGCGCTCTTCCAAGCATTATGCACAATCTTCTCCCAAAGAGCCTTTGCTGAAACCTTCTTAGTGCACTTTGGCTCCGTAGAATCTATTGGGAACTGCTGCTCATAAGGCTTATCATCAATGGCAGCACGCATGAACTCATCCGTAATCTTTACTGACACGTTAGCCCCAGTGACCTTTCCTTCCTCCATCTTAGCGTCTATGAACGCCTCAGAGTCTGGGTGTTTAATACTCACAGAGAGCATCAATGCACCACGACGACCATCCTGTGCAACCTCCCTTGTACTATTGGAGTAGCGTTCCATGAATGGGACAAGTCCAGTAGAGGTAAGGGCAGAGTTATGGACTGGTGAGCCTTTCGGGCGAATGTGACTTAAGTCATGTCCAACGCCTCCACGGCGTTTCATTAGTTGAACCTGCTCTTCGTCTATACGCAGGATAGCACCGTATGAATCGGCATCACCATCTAATCCAATCACAAAACAGTTGGATAACGATGCTACCTGATGGTCATTACCGATTCCAGTCATCGGACTTCCAGCTGGAATAATGTACCGGAAATGATCCAAAAGATTGAATATCTCTTCCTCTGTTAAGGGGTTCTTATACTTGTGCTCGATACGAGCTATCTCCTTGGCAATACGTCTGTGCATCTGCTCTGGAGACTTCTCATAAATGTTACCGAGGCTATCCTTCATGGCATACTTGTTCACCCATACACGAGCGGCAAGCTCATCTCCATTGAAGTAAGCTAATGAAGTCTGATAGACCTCATCGAATGAGTAAGTTTGATTAGTTACCATTGTCCTTTTTAGAAAATTAACGACTGCGAAGTTACGAATTGTTTTCTTAATTCTAAAACATTTGCTTAACTTTGTCGAAACAAAGTTATTAGCAATGGAAACCATCAATTCAAGAAGAACTATAAGACGATATTCTCAAGAGGATGTATCGGATGACTTGTTAAGAGAACTCCTATCGGTTGCAGAGAGAACACCAACTATGGGCAACCTGCAACTCTATTCGGTCGTTATCACCCGAAGCCCGGAAATGAAGAAGAAGATCGCTCCGGCACACTTCAATCAACCCATGGTTACGGAAGCTCCAGCCGTTCTAACTTTCTGTGCAGACTATCGCCGAACAACCTTATGGGCGGCACAAAGGAAAGGAACACCCGGTTATGACAACTTCTTATCATTCCTAAATGCGGCAACAGATGCCCTTCTTTATTGCCAAACTTTCTGTAATCTCGCTGAAGAAAGGGGCTTGGGAACCTGCTTCTTGGGCACTACGATCTATAATCCAAAAGCATTAATTGAAGCACTCGAATTGCCTCGTTTGGTCATGCCTGTTGCTACTATCACCTTGGGATGGGCTGCTGAAACACCCGAGCAGACCGATCGTTTGCCATTGAAGAGTATTATTCACAATGAGACTTACAACGATTATACGCCCGAGAGAATAGACGAGTTTTACACGCAAAAGGAGAACTTGAAAGAGAATAAAGACTTCGTTGAGCTGAACAAGAAAGAAACACTTGCACAGGTATATACCGATATTCGTTATACAAAGAAGGACAATGAAGCTATGTCTGTGGGCTTGCTTGAAGCACTAAAACAGCAGGGGTTCCTCTAAGGAGACGCCTTCCTTATATTAAAGAGGGCGTTTCTTCCCATCAAAGAGAGGCTTCCTTCATAGCAAGGAAACGCCCTCTTCAATGCAAAGAATAAGTTATCTTACCTTTATGAAATTCCGAACTACTATTGACATCCCTATTCCGAACTTCTCGTTCAAGCCCTGCGAAAGAGTCCTCTTTGTGGGTTCTTGCTTTGCAGATAACATCGGGAAGCGATTCAAAGAGGAGAAGTTTCGCACGAAAGTCAACCCTTTTGGGGTGATGTATAACCCTGTTTCCATCCTTCACACAGTACGGAAACTATCCAATCAGGTGTTTGATATAGTGGTATTCACGCTTGGAACGAACCATGTCTACATAGAGAAAGCTACGGGAGAGATCGTGGATAATTGTCAAAAACGCCCTCAAAACCTTTTCAACGAACAGGAATTAACGATTGACGAATCGGCTAATGCCCTGCGTGAAGCCATCCATTTATTAAGGAAACAAAACCCAAATGTGAAGGTGATAGTGACTGTTAGTCCGATAAGATATGCAAAATATGGCTTTCACGGGAGCCAGTTGTCAAAGGCAACATTACTTTTGGCAGCTGATAAACTAGCACGAGAAGAAGGCGAGGCAGTCTATTATTTCCCTGCTTACGAGATAGTGAATGATGAGCTGAGAGACTATCGCTTCTATAAAGCGGATATGTTACATCCTAACGAACAAGCCGTTGAATACATCTGGGAACGGCTCGTTGAGACTTGCTTCTCATCGGAAGCTAAGAAGTTTCTGGAGGCTTGGCGTCCTATTAAGGAGGCGTTAGGACATCGCCCATTCAATCCCGACTCGGAGACTTATCGGCTCTTTCTAGAGAAGACCAAAGAGAAAGCTCGATGCTTAAAACAGCTATATCCCGACCTAGAAATAGACGAAGAACAACTGAAACAATGCTGATATGAACGATCAACAGATAGAACGCTTACTGGAGCAACACGGTATTAAGCTAACAGCCAATCGAATACTAATAGCCAAAATCATGTCTTCCTTGGATTATCCAGTATCAATGAGAGAATTGGAAACAATGCTCCTCACGATGGATAAGTCGAGTATCTTCCGCACGTTATCACACTTCAAAAGCCATCATTTAGTGCATCAGTTGGAAGATGGGAACGACATTGTGCGTTACGAACTATGCCATAGTCTGAACAAAGAAACCGATGAAGACATACATGTACACTTCTATTGTGAACACTGCCATCGCACCTTCTGCCTCAATGAAATACCCGTTCCGCAAGTCAATTTACCTACTGGTTATAGGCAGACAGCCGTTAACTACATGATTAAAGGAATCTGCCCAGATTGCTCCCATCGGTAGATTCTTTATCAATAAGTAATAAAAAACGGTCAAGATAAGATGTTGTATTAATAGTTTTGATTATCTTTGCAAGAGATTAAAACAATTAGAATAGTAATGAATTATACTATTGAGAAGGTAACGACACTAATTGGTGCACGCCGATATGGTACTAAAGAGGCTAATATAAGCTTCGTTCTCACCGACAGTCGATCACTCTGCTTCCCTGAAGAAACATTGTTCTTTGCACTCAAAACAGAGCGTAATGATGGTCATAACTATATACCGGAACTATATGCAAGGGGCGTTAGGAACTTCGTAGTAGAGGTAGTTCCAGATAACTGGGAAACGCTCTACTCGGGTTCAAACTTCCTAAAGGTTGTGGGCAGCCTAGAGGCTTTGCAACGTCTAGCAGAGCGTCATCGCGATGAGTTCCTCATACCGATTGTGGGCATAACAGGCTCTAATGGCAAGACAATGGTTAAGGAGTGGCTTTATCAACTACTATCTCCTCAAATGGTAGTAACGCGTTCGCCAAGAAGTTATAACTCTCAGATCGGTGTCCCACTATCGGTTTGGTTGCTCAATGAAAACACCCAAGTAGGGGTGTTCGAAGCGGGCATCAGTAAGCCAGGAGAGATGATGGCGTTGCGCGATATCATACAACCTACCATCGGAGTGTTCACTAGTTTGGGTACAGCTCACCAAGAGAACTTCCCTTCCATAGAGGCTAAATGTAAGGAGAAGTTATGTCTTTTCCATGACACGCAAGCGATTGTCTATTCTATGGATGACGATGTTCTGACACATTGCTTGGCTCAATATAACTACCAAGGAGAGCAACTTAGTTGGTCAACAAAGCATGCGGACGCAACGTTCTATATAAAGTCTATTGAGAAGAAGGACATTGAGACTACCGTTACTTACACATGGAAAGGTGGAAAAGAAGCCCAGTATAAGCTCCCATTTATCGATGATGCAAGTGTGGAGAACTCTATCACTTGTGCTGTTGTTGCACTACATTTAGGTGTAACGCAGGCTGCTCTTGCAGAGCGAATGGCGCAATTGGAACCTGTTGCTATGCGATTGGAAGTGAAAGAGGGACAGCATGGTTGCACGCTTATTAACGATTCTTACAACTCTGATTATAACTCACTTGACATTGCACTCGACTTCATGAATCGTCGTCCAGACCATAAGGGACGCAAGAGAACACTGATATTGAGTGATATACTTCAGAGTGGCGAGGATGACAAGGAACTATATAATAAGGTGGCATTCCTATGTGAGAAGCGTGGAGTTGATAAGTTCATCGGCATTGGCGAAGGGCTTTTAGCAGAGCGCAATGCCTTTAAGCATTTAGGAGAAAAGCATTTCTTTGCTACTATCAATGCCTTCATTCATAGTGAGGTATTTGCTAACTTGCACGATGAAGTGATCCTTTTAAAGGGTGCAAGACAGTTTGGTTTTGACCATCTCACCGAACTATTGGTAAAGAAAGTACATGAGACTGTATTGGAGGTAAACCTCAATGCGGTGGTAGATAACCTCAACTGGTACCGTTCCTTTATGAAGCCTGAGACCAAGTTAGTGTGCATGATCAAGGCTGATGCTTATGGAGCTGGAGCTGTAGAGATTGCTAAGACGTTGCAAGATCATCGTGTCGATTACCTTGCTGTGGCTGTGGCTGATGAGGGGGTAACGCTCCGCAAGAATGGTATTACAAGTAACATCATGATTATGAACCCAGAGATGTCATCTTTCAAGACGCTCTTTGATTATGATCTTGAGCCTGAGGTTTATAGTTTCCGA
>ERZ773263.2136-NODE-2136-length-11052-cov-31.153405_pt1 | contig 11052 bp, 10 predicted proteins | sample MGYA00511076_ERZ773263 | MGnify/ENA primary metagenome ERZ773263 (study PRJEB29015, sample SAMEA2738155) | human oral metagenome | biome: human oral; feature: human-associated habitat; material: saliva | place: China | collected 2195 ... | reverse complement strand
TTCTACAACGTTTAGGAATTGACAATACTGCTACGGGCTTCATCGGTGGTTTTACAGGACGTTTTGTTACAGACAGTTTGGATGCTGAAGGTATTAAAACTACTTAGAATGGTGAGGGTGTAATGGTATTAGGAAAAGTAAGTGATTTTTTAATCAAGCATCAAAGATTGTTAACGTACTTAAGTATTTTTGTTGCGTTAATGTTATTAATGCGCTTAGTGTATGATGATGTTTTGATTGACCATGATAATCCCATCGTTTTAGCAATCTTTATAGGAATACTAGTTCTTTGGACCCTAGCATCTTACCTTAATCGAAGACAGCATATGCTATCCCACTTTATCTTACAGAGTTCGAAACTTATTAACGTCTATGCTGTAGACTTAGATTATCGTTTTATTGCGGTTAATAAGAATGATATTCGGCTCATGGAAGAAATCTTTTATTTCACTCCCAAAATTGGTGACTTTCCAATGAATTATCTTAATAGTGAAGATGCTGCGCGTTTAAAAGCAAATGTTGATCGTGCGAAAAAGGGTGAAACATTTATATTTATGGATACTATTAAGACAGGCGACAAAACGCTTTACTGGCAAAATATGTATTCTCCCATTTATAACAATCGCCAAAAAGTGATTGGTGTTTCTTGTTTTGTTCTTGATGTTACAGAGCAGAGACTTCATGAACTTGAAATACAGAGGATGGCATACGAAGATGTTTTAACACGGGTTCATAATCGACGATATATTGAGCTTGCTTTTGAGGAATGTCTGACACGTAAAGAAGAACAAATTACGGTTATTATATCTGATTTGAATAAATTCAAGGAAGCAAATGATACCTTTGGACATGCTACGGGAGATAAGATTCTAATTGAATTTGGTGATATTTTAACGAAGATAATGCCTGAAAGTGCTGTAATAGCAAGGTTAGGTGGAGATGAATTTGCGGTTTTACTCCCTGGAGTTTCTGAAAATCAAGCTGAATTTTTAATAAAACTTGTTCAAGCAGAAATGACTCTCAAAGATATGGGGATTACAGCATCTTTAGGTGCTTATACGGACTCTTATCAATCACATAAAAACTTCGTTGATTTTTTTGCAATAGCTGATAAGAAAATGTACGAAAATAAAAGTCAGAAAGGAGAACGTCGATGATGTTTCAAGATGTTGATATTGTCATTCCTGCCTATGAACCTGATGACCGTTTGTTGGAACTTTTGAAAAATATTCGGGATAAGGAAAATCAAATGTTTGACATTATTCTAGTCGATGACGGTAGTGGAGCTGATTTTGCACCGTTATTTGCAATAGCGCAGAGTAACTATGCTTGTCATTTGCAAAGACATGCTGATAATAAAGGAAAAGGTCGTGCTTTAAAAACGGCTATTTCATATACTTTGGACAATTTTCCTAATGCCAAAGGAATTGTGACGATTGATTCTGATGGTCAACACACCTACGAAGACATGATGAAATGTTTGGCTGAATTTTTGCAACATCCTGATAGTTTGGTGCTGGGTGTTAGAACATTTGAAAAATCTGTTCCTTTACGTAGTAAATTTGGAAATTTATTGACAAGAGACGTCTTGGGGGCTATGACAGGTGTGAACGTTTCTGATACGCAAACGGGACTTCGTGTGATTCCTATGTCATGGTTGCCAAAACTCTTAACCGTGGAGGGTGAACGGTATGAGTTTGAGATGAATATGTTACTTGAGGCAAAAGAGGACAATATTCTGATTTGTGAAGTTGGCATTGCAACGATTTATTTGGATGAAAATCAGTCGTCGCATTTTGATGTGATTCGTGACTCGATTAGAATTTACAAGGTTTTCTTCAAGTACATTCTTTCATCATTGTTTTCCTTCTTGGTTGATATTGTTGCTTTTACGATTTTAATTTCTTTGTTTAATGGATTGAGTTTTAGTGCGGTGACGTTAGCTTCGATTTTAGCGCGTGTGATATCATCTGTTGTTAATTTCACCCTGAATCATAAGGTGGTCTTTAAACGAGGTCAATCAAATAGTGCGATAAAATACTTCACTTTGGTGGTAGTACAGATTGTTTTGTCAAGTTTATTGGTAACAGTTCTAGGAAATGCCTTGACGACGCTGCCAATTTCATTGGTGAAGATTTTAGTTGACGGTACACTTTTCATTGTCAGTTATTTTGTGCAAAAACATTTGATTTTTAGTGGAGGTGAGAATGAAGACTAGTAAGAGGATACTCTATTTCGTTGCATTTGTAACGACTGCCTTTTATTTAACTTGGCGTTTGGTGGCGACTATTCCGTGGCATGATTCATGGTTTGCGCTGATCTTTGGGATTTTATTGTGGGGAAGTGAGGTAGTTTCAGCCATTACAGGCTACATTCTCATTTGGAATAAGCAAAAGGACTTTGAGCTTGAAAAGCCTGAGATTGCTAAGGAGCGTTACCCAGATGTGGATGTTTTGATTGCAACGCATAATGAGGATCCAGAGTTGCTTTATAAGACGATTAATGCCTGCACTTTTATGGAATATCCTGATAAGTCAAAGGTGCATATCTACGTCTGTGATGATACCAATCGTCTAGAAGTTGCCAAATTGGCTGATGAGCTTGGTGTTGGTTATTTTGGTTTGGCGGATAATAAAGATGCCAAATCAGGAAACTACAATAATGCTTTACGTCAGACGTCATCACCTTTGGTGGCGACATTTGATGCGGATATGATTCCTTATCGTGAATTCCTGTTGGAAACTGTGCCTTATTTTGTTGAACAAGTTGAGGCTTATGAAAATGGTGACGATTATGATAAGTCAAAAATTGGTTTGATTCAAACGCCACAAAGTTTTTACAATGCTGATATTTTCCAATTTAACTTGTTTTCAGAATCAACCTTACCAAACGAACAAGATTTCTTTTCCAAAGAAATTAATGTTTTCAATAATTCGCACGGTGCAGCGCTTTATACGGGGTCTAATACGCTTATTTTCCGCAAGGCGATTGAAGATGTTGGTGGTTTTCCGACAGATACCATTACGGAGGATTTCGAGCTAGGTGTTCGGATAAATGCGGCTGGTTATGTAAATTATTCGACGAAAAGTCCAATGGCTAGCGGGTTAACGCCAACAGATTTGAAGAGTGTCATCAAACAGCGCGTGCGCTGGGGACGTGGCGTTATTCGCAGTAGCTACAATATGAATATCTTCTTTAATCCCAAATTGACAAAGGGGCAAAGAATTGTTTATATTAATGGCTATCTTTATTGGTGGTCTTTCTTTAGACGGTTATTGTATATCTTGGCACCGATTTTATATACGGTTTTCCATGTGCGTGTGGTGGTGTCAAATATCTGGCTACTGTTCCTATTCTGGTTGCCAAGTTTCGCCTTGACACGCTTGTCAATGCGAGAAGTCTCAAAACAATACCAAACACAGGTTTGGGGAGAAATTGTGGAAACGATTTTTGCTCCGTATTTGTTTATTCCCATGATGTTGGAGTCCTTTGGCATTAGCAATAAAAAATTTAAGGTGACACGTAAGGGAAATTATACGTCGTGGACGTTGTACCTTTATGCGCTTCCTTATCTTGTTTTATGGGGATTAGCCGTTTATGGTTTGGTGACTTTTAACTATGGAAAATTTGGTTCAGAGCTTTTTTATGGAAGTATTATCAGTTTTTGGTTGATTTATCATATCATCAATTTGACCTTTGCGATTTTCTGTGCGCTTGGTCGTCCGATTTATCGCTCAAGTGAGCGTTTTACTGTTGATGAAGCTATGGTTATTGAGGTTGATGATGATTCTTACCAAGTGAGAGTCTGTGATATTTCAGAAACGGGGATTTCATTCTATACGGATTTACCATTGTATTTGCCGAAAGAAAAAGAACTGACGCTTAATTTGCAATCACGTGATTACCATGCGAGGGTAAAAGGTCATGTTGTTCGTGTTTTTGCGATTGATAATGGTTGGCGCTACGGCGTTCAATTTTCAGAAGTTCCTGAAGCTGATAAGCGCGAATTTTATCAGTACATTTATGACCGCATTAATTACAATCTTCCGAAGGAAAAAGACCCTTGGATGACAACATGGGATGATTTATTTGAGAACTTTAGTCAACGTTTCCAAAATAATGAACGTCCTGTTTCAGCCTATGACCAAGTAGCTTTTCCGAAAGTTCGTGTCAATGAAGAGGTTCAGGTTGCTGGAAACAAATGCCAGCTTAGAAAGACAGATTATTATTACATGACATTTTCTGGAAAATTGACAAATCCTAAAAAAGAACCGAATGTCGCATTTACCTACAAAGATTTGCCAATTCAGTTGACTTTTGTGTCCTATGATACTGATAGAGACGAGTCGCTTTATCGAGTTACCAATTTAGCGGATTTGGATAGCTTACCTGCTTTTAAAGCCTTAGCAAATGAATGGAGAGGGAGAGTATGATTAGTATTGCTAGATTACTGTTGTTCTTTGTGATTACCATGGGGTACAATGCCTTTTTCCGTAATACTGTGAAGATGAATCGCCGTCTGACATGGGTGTTTACATTTTCAGTCATTACATTGGTATTGTACCTTGGTAGTTTGTTAGGCTTTATGTTGCAGACCGTGTATGCCATTTCTGTTTTGGGCTGTCTTTTGAGTCTTTATTATCTTTGGGCGGTATGGAAAAAGAAATATCGCTTTAGGAGACTTGATTATATTGCGCTTGGAATGATGGCTTATTTGCTTTTGTTTGGAATAACGCTCTGGCATTCACCGCTTTTACATTATGATAATTTTACGCATTGGGCAACGATTGTAAAATTTTTCCATATCAATAATGCATTGCCAACACAGCAGGATACGATTATTAGTTATTATACCTATCCTGTTGGAAGTTCACTTTTCATTTATTTTTTCACGACTATCGTAGGCTTTTCAGAAGGTAGTATGTTGGTCGGGCAATTCTTCTTGATTGCTTCCAGTCTTTATGCCATGTTTGCGGCACTTCGTGATGATCGACGTGTCTTAATGGTTAGCATGATTTTTGCTTCGTTTGCTGTTTTTAATACGTTCAACGTTGCTATTCGATTAAATAATTTGCTGGTTGATTTTCTGCTTCCGGCCTTGGCCTTGGCAGCCATAGCAGGTTGTTTTGTCTATCGTAATCGTTTCTGGTTTTTGTCGCTAAATACGGCGGTAATTCTTGGATTATTAAGTATCGTCAAAGTAAGTGGACTTTTCTTTGTCGCTCTTGTTTTAGTAGTTTATGTGGTTTGTATTGTGCGTTTACTTGTTCGTAAAAGAGCACGTTTAAAAGCACTAGTGCTGCTCATAATGACCTTGCTAGTCAGCTGTCTTCCTTTTGTTATTTGGCAAAAGCATGTGACGGATAATTTCCCAAATGCCTCAAGTGCCAAGCATGCGGTGTCCATGTCAGAACTTGGTCAGGTATTGACTGGAAATCTGTCAGGCGTCCCACAAAAAATTATCACTCTTTTTGTCAAATCGGTGTTTACGTTTGACAGTTTGGCAAGCAATGGAATTTTGATAATCAATCTGATTATGCTGATTGCCTTTATTGTGATTGGCATTCGTTTGAAATATAAGAAATTTGTCTTGTTGACTTGGGGATTTGTTGATATTTCGATTGTGACTTACTATATTGGCATTTTACTCATGTATCTGACAGCAATGCCGACTGATGAAGCGTTAGAATTAGCAGGATTTGAGCGCTATGCTTCGAGCATCGTTATCTTTGCTGTTGGTTGTTTGACCATGGCTTTAGCATGGGTAATGGACAAGTGTCTGTATGAAAAAATCATTAGTAAACGTAATGCTAGGTCTTACAAGAGCTTATTTAATAAACACTTGTACCAATACGCGAGCCTTGTTTTGACAGTTTATGCCATTGGAATGTTCTTGTCAGAAAATAATAGCATTGTTTACAATAACAATCAGGAAACAAACGAGGTCGCAAAAGAAATTCGTCAGTTTACTGGAAGTCAGAGTAATTCGTCAACGGATAGAATTTTGGTTGTAACAGCAGATAAGGAGAATGTAGATAATTATTTTGCCCAATATGCTAGTCGTTATTATCTGTGGGATGTCAATGTTGATGCCAGAGAAAATTTTGTGTCGGTTGACCAAAAATTTTTAGATTTAATGGCATCATACAGCGACAGCGCAACAAGTTATTACCTCAGCAATAAAAATATCGATACTAGAGATGATTCCAATTTAACAGACGATGACTTTATTGCGCTCTTAAAAACGTATGACGAAGTCTTGATTTTAGATGATCATTATACGTTTAATGCCTTGACGAAAAAACTATTTGGTCGGACATATTCCCCAGGATTGTATAAAGTATCAGATATTCTTGCTGGAAAAGGGTAAGTTTTCTAGCTTTATCAAGCATAAGTCTTGATATTTCAAATAAAATATGTAGAAGGAGGCGGAGTTTGTGACTTCGCCTCTTGTGGTGCTCAAAAGACTTTCTTGAACATTGGAGAGGAAGCTAAGATAAGTCCGTTTGAATTATCTGCTCTACTCATCACACAAAGCGAGGTCCTTAAAGGATGCAATCCACGTTCCACACACTCAACACTAGCATAGAAAAATCTCATCTCTACAAAAGCAATATCAGATTTTGGTTCTCGTGAACAATCAAAATAGCCCTTTATCTATCTCTTTTATAGTTGTTTTTCCAATATTCCCTTTCACCTTTTCCTATGCCTTCTGGTAGTTGCTTCAAACATTGTCCCATACTTTGATATTTAACAATTTCAGTTATTTCAGCCAAAGAAAGTCGATGAGATGCTCTGCTAAAGTCCGTATCGAAGTAATCAACCTCTTCTATTTCAACTAAAATCTCATAATTTTGACCAAGATAATATTTAATTTCAGACGGTACTAACTTCTCTGATTCTTTAAAAAACAAATTAATATGACCGTTTGAAGACAACAATCGTTCTCTGACATTAGTTGATTTTCCAATATAAAAACAGACTTTTTCATCTTCTAAAATGGCAAAAAACTTATATACGCCCACAATATCTTTTTCCAAAATTTCTGAGGGGATAGTGATATTCCTCATTTTAGCTTTTTCTAATCTTACTTTATACGTCATTCCCATGGTATTCTCCTAACTTATAACTCTAATGGCATAAAGTCTCCTACAATTTTACCCACAATACGAGGGTTTTCATCATAAGGAATATAGATGTCCTTATAATCCTTGTTAATAGAAACTAGGCGTAGCCCCTCTTTCTCACGGTAGACTTTCTTGATAAAGGTCTGAAAGTTCCATACTACAGCATATACTGCTCCATCATAATCAAATCCTGTCTCACGGATAAGAGCTACTGAACCATTTTGATATTTAGGTTCCATAGAATCTCCAGATACCCAAGAGGCAAAATCATGAGCTAGTTCTTCATTGAAATAAACAGTGTCGTAGTTGCGATTGTCATAAACGGATACACCAATACCAGCAGACATTTTTTCGTATACATGGTACTCATAGAGATTTTCTGAAACCGTAACATTTTTTCTAGACTCTTCTTGAACTAACCTACGAGTGTATTCTAAAACCTGATTTTGACCTTTATTTGATAATACATTGTACAAACGAACAAGCTCAGTTTCTGTAAAATAGCCTTTTGGTGCTTTGAGTAGCTGTTCTAGTCGGTTTACTTTCTCTTTGGATGGTTCTTTTATCCCACGTTCCCATGCAGAATAGGCTTGATAGCTGATTCCTAATTGATCCGCTATATCTTTTTGAGTCATTTTTAGCTCTTTTCTACGAGCTTTTAGTTTTTCTGGTTGATACATAGTTCACCTCACATTAATAGTAACTGTAATTCTGCCTTTTTTCTTGCCTCTTCATCTGAGAATTTTTCTTTATCCCAGACATATGCAATTGACTTTCCCTTGTTATAAACAAGCCACGTTTTTAAATTGCCATTATTATCTTTAATTGCTTTCCAGTTATCTTGATTTAATAAATTTGGGTATTCTTGGCTTGTTACAAAACCTACCTTTCTAACTCTCTGCTTAACCTGATTAATAAGGGAAGGTTGAAACTGATGAAACTCCTCAATAATTTGTTCTCTAATATCATGAAACAAACGAAAAATAGAAGCATTCTTCCCTTCAATATAGGTCTCAACCGCTTGTTTGATTTCACTATCTTTATCAAGATAATATTCCCGTAGAAATTCCAAAAGACGAAAAAATAAAGCCTGTTTTGAAACTTCGAGACTATTTTGTACTTGATGGAAGGTCTCGCAATTATAGTATATTTTTGACAGAAGGACAATGTCAGGCATTAGTACTACAGCAGAAAATATATTTGCCTCTCGCTCTAAGATGTCCTCTTGATTATCTACAGACTCCGCAAAATAAGCCCCTTCATGATCCAAAATAAAGTGTCCTAACTCATGGCATAAAGTAAAATTTCGCTTTACTTTAGGATTATCCCGTTCATAGGAAAAACTTGTCCCTAACTCATCAACCACTGTTAAACCATGCAAAACTTGTTCCAAGAATTTTTTAGGCTTGTTATCATCATAAATACTGATTTTAAGGGATTTAACTACTAGTAAACTTAACAACTTTTATATATTTTACACAATATAGGACAGTAAATGGACAGTGACAGCATAATTGAAGAGTGAACAAAAAGAGGTATTTTTATACCTCTTTTTTGCATAACTATCTATTTTTAGAACTTGGTTGAAACAGTATTGTCTACCCTTCCATAAAATAGAAAATCTACTTAAAGGTAAGACTTTTATCACTTATGAAAACTTTAAAATATTTGAACTGTTTATCTGAATCTGGGATCGAAAATTCGAAGCTTTTTTTTGTTCTATTTTTCCATGTATCTTCTGGTTCAAAGGATCTAGCAAGATAAGGCCTATCATCTTCATCATAATATAAAATTTCAATATATATGTGTGTAATGTCATGACCTGTAGTATTTTCAAAATTCCCTAAGTAGCGTTTCTCATTTTCTGATACACCTGAAACCGTTTCAGCTACAAAGTTTTTTTTTAGCAAAAGTATCTACTAATATTCCGTAAACTCTATTAAATTCTTTCACAGCTTTACCAGATTTCAATATACTATCTAGGCTATTTTTATCTTGAACAGGAATTCCGACTATTGAGTTAATATCTAGAAGCAATTCATAACGTTTCCTTTGGTATTTATTCCATTCTCTTACAAAAGTACTGTTCACTAAATCTTGATTTTCTATAGCTTCTCTTTCATTCCTTTGGATGTTAATATATGTGTTAGCTAGTCTCTTTAACTTAGGATTTTTAAACTTCCTATTTTTATACTGTTCAATTTCAATTAATTCATAATCTATATAGGATTTATAGTCTTCAATTTCCTGTTCATCATCATCCTTTTGGGCAGTAACTTTCCAACGTTCATCTAATCCTGTTGCCAATGAAGTTATGAATTCCCTATCATAAGTCTTATTGCTGTTATGGATTGATTTAAATATAGTTATTAACAAAAGCATTAGTAATAAAGGTATTAAGGATACCCTTAGTAGTTTTTTTAACAAAGTCCATCCTCCATTTCTATCATTCCATTTATTGTATTGATCCCCTGATTACTATCACGATTGGAAATACCTTTTAAGTGACAACGCAAGTATAGATACTTTTTTCTACCAAATTTTATTTAGGTTTATTTTTTGTTTTTAGTTCATTTTATCTTCTTCAAAGTGACCAACACCGCCTTCAACAACAAATATACAAGTTACATCAATACTTTCCCCTTCTTTACCATAATAATTACCACGTATTTCATAGATTCCATCAGAAAATGAGCCTTTGGGCAAAGATAAGAGTTTTGTTTTAAAATAATCGATATGCTCTCTCGAAAATGACCCGCTAGCGTTAGGATCCAGAGAAGCAAAAATACAATCCAAATGAAGACTCACTGCTTTACTCTTCATTAAATTTTTAGGTCTAATATTATAAAAGCCAGCCGCTTCAAAGTCTCCATTATCACGATTCCTAACTGCCTGTGATAGAATAGTTGCGTAGATTTTTTCCCTAGATACTGGCTCAAATTTATAACTATAGTCAAACGTCACTTGTCTATCAAATAGTTTATTAATTTTATTAGCAACGTCTTTTTTGATTTTATCTTCTTCTCGTTGAAAACCTGGTCTCATTTTATAAACATCTAATAAGAAGCTAAACTCGTTAAATTTAACAGTATCAAACAAGTCTTTTTCTTTGTCATTGAGCAATGCTTCAATCTTTGTAGATAACGGAGGATAAAAATCTGAAATATGCTCACCATTATATTCTCGTATATCTGCTCTAAGATTCTCATCTAAAAAATATCCATCAGAAAACCTCTCAGTATAATTCACTTAAACAACAGTACCGTGAAATGCTTCAATTTCTTTATATGTCCCAATTACTTTTACATTACCTTTAAGACCCAGCGATTTAAATCCTTGTACGACATTATTACTCCACTGATGACCTTTTCCACAAAAAGTCACTACTATAAAGAAAATTAAACTCACAATGGCAACTATTCCAATAATTATATATCTTTTCGACTTCATGTCACTGTTGCCTCCCACTATATTAATTTATTTTTCAAGGTTCCCAATTCCATAACTCGAACTCTTCTAAAATCATTATACTATATACAGACATTTTTCACTCATCTTCTTCAAATGAAAAATGTCACCAGATTAATAGGGACTGACTATCAAAAGTGAGATTTAAGTAAAACATCCTAGTCCCACATCTTTATAATCTTCAATTCTACTAATTTTTTATTTTGGAAGAATTAGCAGCTATTCTTTAACCGTAAAAAAACACTTTGCAAACTGCAAAGCGTTTTCGTTTATACTTTTAACTAGCGTAACTATATAGACTTCACAAGTATAATCAATCTTACAAAATGCTTCTATGCTTCTTATTCTCTAATTAAACCTACTTTGATAAATTAAATTAAACAGCCACTGAAGATTGATGAAGGGTTTTGTTTGAACCTTCATAATTGGGGAAAAATCTTCCCTAATCTCTCGTTTA
>ERZ773263.2130-NODE-2130-length-11076-cov-4.876781_pt1 | contig 11076 bp, 9 predicted proteins | sample MGYA00511076_ERZ773263 | MGnify/ENA primary metagenome ERZ773263 (study PRJEB29015, sample SAMEA2738155) | human oral metagenome | biome: human oral; feature: human-associated habitat; material: saliva | place: China | collected 2195 ... | reverse complement strand
TACATCGTCAAGGGATGCAACTAGATGAATATTTGCTCCAGCTTTCTTCATCTCCTCGCGAACTCTATTTAGCTTACTACCTGTGCTTTCTCCGCTATACTTTTCTTCTAGGAACCATGCTGGCTCTTCGGATAGTGCCGGTCTGTCTTTCCAAATCTCCTCAACTAGGGCCTGTTCATAGTCAATTTCTACATTTCTACCAGCAAAAGCCTCCTCGTATGCCTGCCCATCGCCCATCGATAGAACTCTTCCGTCAAAAGCAACCTTTCCGCCATCTGGGACTTGCTGCGCAACCCACTCGACAGTTCCTGGTGTATCGTCAACAAACATCTTCATGAGCTCGATACCACTGCCCTCACACTCCGTGAGAACCTGAGTAAAGTATCTGCCATCAGTCCATAGACCAGCCTTATCCTTGGTAATGGCCACTGTCGCATATGACCCAGAAAAACCTGTTACGAATCTAATAGCTTTAAAATGTTCGCCTACATACTCGCTCTGATGGAAATCTGCCATCGGTATAACGTATGCGTCTATGCCTCGCTCTGCCATAAGCTTTCTTAGCTGAGCAATTCTTTCTGCCGCTGCTGTCATAATAGCCTCCCTAACCATAAAATGTATAAGCTTAAATAATAGCAATATTTTAACAAGCTCATTCTAGCACTCTTTTGTGCCGTTTTGGTGACGCAATAGTGGTATTGATTATATGACTCAGATGTTAGATAATTTAGTCATGATATTAGACATTATAATAGTATTAATTTTCTTAATCTGTACACTGCGTGGCAAGTCGCAAGGGTTTCTTGAATCCCTTATCAGACTAGCTGCAGTTTCTGGTGGGGTTATAATTGGCATCATGAATACAGATAGGATTAGGTTGCTTCTCTTTGCACTTCCTATCGATGATTTTATGAAAGGTAAGCTAACAAAAAAATTCAACGGACAAGAGATGGATTTACTACAGTTCATCCCTAAAGTGTTGCGCACTAAATTCGAAACATTTGGTCTTGATGGTATTAACACCACCGTGAATAGATTTACAAATCTTTCCATCACGATTATCTCTTTCTCACTTATAGTATCTGTTGTGTGGATTATTTCTACACATGTGAGAAAAAGGATTATGCGTGGACGTAAGAGCAAAAACTTGCTCGGAACCGTAGATTCGAGCGTGGGACTTCTGTTCGGTTCTATCAAAGGGGCAATCATCATATTCTTGCTCCTTGCCCTCATGTTTCCGCTCACATCATTGTTTGCACCGCAGTATATTCATACATTAAACGAACAATTAAACAACTCGTATATCGCAGGATACCTTTATGATGCAAACCCATTAATCTACTTTATGCGCAGGTTATATATTTAATATTTCTATAAGAAAAAGCATGACACAAAATAAACTTTTGATGTCGTGCTTTTGTTCATTGATTGTAATGTTTTGCTATGCTATATTTTGAGTATATTCAATGTATCTAATCAAAAACACTCAAGGAGGTAGTCTTGATGGATAAGAAAACACCACTATACGATACCCACGTTAAGTACGGCGGCAAGATCGTGCCTTTTGGCGGATTTTTACTTCCAATTCAGTATGAAACAGGTATCAAGCAGGAACACATGGCAGTTCGTACAGCGTGCGGTCTATTCGATGTTTCCCACATGGGTGAGATTCTCGTAAACGGTCCTAAGTCTGTTGATTTTCTTAACTATGTACTAACTAATGATTTCTCTGACCTCAAAGTTGGTCAGGCAAGATACAGCCCAATGTGCAACGAGCACGGCGGAACTGTAGATGACCTTATCGTGTACAAGCGTGGCGAGGACGACTATTTCGTTGTTGTTAACGCAGCAAATATAGAGAAGGACTTCGCTTGGATGGTTGATCACAAGATTGACGGCGTTGAGGTTGTAAACGTTTCAGATGAATGGGGACAACTCGCTCTGCAAGGTCCTAAGGCAGAAAGGATTCTCGCTAAGGTTACTAATCCTGCACTCATCCCTGCCGGTTACTACACAGCTAATTTCGATGGCTCAATAAAGGGAATCCCTTGCGTTCTTTCCAGAACAGGATATACAGGCGAAGATGGATTTGAAATATATATGCCAGCTGACAAGGCTGCAGATGTGTGGGAAATCCTTATCGAAGCTGGTAAGGAAGAGGGACTTATCCCTTGCGGACTTGGAGCTCGTGATACACTTCGTATGGAAGCGGCAATGCCACTATACGGACACGATATGAACGATGATATATCACCTAAAATCGCCGGTCTTGGTTTTGCAATCAAGATGGACAAACCTGATTTTATCGGCAAAGCTGCAATCGAAGCGGCAACCCCTCTCAAGGAGAGAAGAGTTGGAATCAAGGTTACTGGTCGTGGAATCATCAGAGAAGAGTGCGACGTATACAGAGATGGTGAAAAGATTGGACACATCACTTCCGGAACATTTCTACCATATCTAAACGGCTCTTACGGAATGGCTATCGTTGAATCGGCAAAGCGCGAAATCGGTGCAGCTGTTCAAGTAGATGTTCGCGGTCGAAAGATCGACGCTGAGATGGTTAAACTTCCTTTCTATAAGAGAGAGCAGTAAGACGATCTGTATTTGTTAAAAATAATATTTTATATCAAAATAATATATACAAAAGGAGAGATAAAATGGCAGATTTAAAGTATTCAAAGTCGCATGAGTGGATCGCTGAAGAGGAAGGTTTATGCGTTATCGGTATTTCTGACTATGCTCAGCATAGCCTTGGTGACATCGTATTCATCAACCTCCCTGAGGTTGACGATGAAGTAACAGTTGGTGATGCATTTGGTGACATCGAGTCTGTAAAGGCTGTATCTGATGTGCTATCCCCTGTTACAGGAATCGTTGCTGAAATCAACGAGAGCTTATTCGATGCACCTGAGACAATCAACGAGGACCCATACGGCTCTTGGCTAATCAAGGTTAAGGATGTAGCTGAGACAGAGGAACTTCTAACCTCAGACGAATATGACGCGTTTGTAGAATCAGAAGAAGCATAAACCGTATTTACATTAACGCTTTTGGACAAGGAGGTTCGAATTGGGTACATTTATTCCTAACACTAAAGAAGAACAGCTCCAGATGTTAAACGATATTGGCTACAAAGATTGGGATGATCTATTTAAGGACATCCCTGCTGCAGCTAGAATCAAGAGCGAGCTCAACATTCCAGCTGGTAAGTCCGAGCTAGAAACTGCTCAAATTATGGAGAAAATGGAAAACCGCAACGTGGTATATGATTCAATTTTCCGCGGTGCTGGTGCTTACAATCACTACATTCCCGCTGCAGTTAATGCAGTAGTAAGCAAAGAGGAGTTCATCACTGCTTATACCCCTTATCAGGCTGAGATCAGCCAGGGTATACTTCAGTCGATTTTCGAATATCAGACTATGATATGCGAACTTACTGGCATGGATGTGTCGAACGCTTCGCTTTATGATGGTGCTTCGGCAGCTGCAGAAGCATGCGCTATGACAAAGGACCGTAAGCGTAGCACAATCTACGTATCGGAGACTGTAGATGCTAGAGTTCTTGAAGTAATAAGGACATACTCATTTGGAAGAGACACTGAGGTGAAGGTTGTTCCAGCATGCGAGTGTGGCGGCGTTACTGATGTAGAAGCGCTTAAGACTGCTCTTACAGAGGACAAGTCAGCTGCTTGCTTCCTGATGCAGTATCCTAACTACTATGGTATTGTCGAAGACGCTGACGAAATTGCTGATATAGTTCACGAAGCTGGTGCACAGCTTATCATGAGCGTTAATCCAATAGCACTCGGAGTTCTGAAGACTCCTGGTGAGATCGGTGCAGATATCGTTTGCGGAGAAGGTCAGCCACTCGGACTAGGCCTCGCATATGGCGGACCTTACCTAGGTATTCTGGCAACGACTGCTAAGAACACTCGTAAGATTGTAGGCAGACTTGTAGGTGAGACAGTTGACTCGCGTGGCGAGCGTGGATTCGTGCTAACTCTACAGGCTAGAGAACAGCATATCCGTAGAGAGAAGGCTAGCAGCAATGTTTGCTCCAACCAGGCACTCTGTGCTCTGAAGGCTGGCGTATATATGACAGCTGTTGGTCCTGCTGGAATCAAGCAAGTTGCAACGCTTTGCTCATCAAAGGCGCACTATCTGGCTGAAGGACTTGTAAGCGCAGGTCTTTCGCTGAAGTTCGATAAGCCATTCTTCCATGAGTTCGTAACAGTTTGCGCTGATGCAGACGCTATCCTAAAAGCGCTTGCTGACAAGGGTATCCTCGGCGGACTTAAGCTAAGCGACACAGAGATTCTCTGGTGCGCTACAGAGCTCAATACTAAGGAACAGATGGATGAAGTAATAGAAATCGTTAAGGGGGTGAGCAAGTAATGAAACTTATATTTGAAAGAAGCATTCCTGGCAGAGGTCAGGATTTATTCCCTGCTTGCGACGTTCCTGTAACGCTACCTGAAGTTCCGATGAGAGCTAGTGCTCCTAACCTTCCAGAGGTTCCTGAGAATGAAATGGGACGTCACTACACAGCTCTCGCTAAGGAAGCTCACGGTGTTAACGACGGATTCTATCCACTAGGTTCTTGCACTATGAAGCACAACCCTAAGATTGATGATGTAGTTGCATCACTTAGAGGATTCACTAACATCCACCCGCTCCAGCCAGCTGAAACAGTAGAGGGCTGCACAGAAGCGATAGACACACTAGAATCCTATCTATGCGAAATCACGGGTATGGATCACGTAACATTCCAGCCAGCAGCTGGCTCACAGGGAGAATTTACAGGGCTGCTTCTCATAAAGGCTTATCTACGTGACAAGGGCCTCGGACATAAGAATGAGATTCTAATCCCAGACGCTGCTCACGGAACAAACCCTGCAAGTGCTGCAATGGCAGGCTTTAAGGTTGTAGTTGTTAAGTCTAACGAGCACGGAAGCATCGATATGGACGACTTCAAGTCTAAGATTAACGAGAATACAGCTGGTCTCATGCTCACAAACCCTAACACGGTTGGTATCTTTGATGAAAATATCTTCGAGATTACAGAGCTTGTTCATGAGGCTGGTGGTCTCTGCTACTACGATGGAGCTAACCTAAATGCTGTAATTGGCCTAGTAAGACCTGGAGATATCGGTTTCGATGTAATCCACCTCAACCTGCATAAGACATTCTCAACACCTCACGGTGGAGGCGGTCCAGGAAGCGGTCCTTGCGGATGCAAAGATTTTCTTGGAAAGTACCTACCTGGATTAACTGTTAAGGATGGCAAGTACGTTCGTGCAGAGAAAAGCATCGGCAACGTTACTGGATTCTACGGCAACTTCCTAGTTAGTTTGAGAGCTCTAGTATACCTAACGTACATCGGTGGAGACGGCGTTCCTGAACTTGCTCACAACGCTGTTCTAAACGCTAACTATATGATGGAGAAGCTAAAGGATCTATATCCAATGGCTTACGACTGCACTTGCATGCACGAGTTCGTAATGAGCCTCGAGAAATTCCACAAGGAGAACAATGTCTCCGCACTTGACGTTGCGAAGGCACTCCTCGACTTCGGAATTCACCCACCTACGATGTACTTCCCACTCATCGTAAGTGAGGCTCTCATGGTTGAGCCTACTGAAACTGAATCACGTGAGACTCTCGATGATGCAATCGCTGCATTTAGAAAGATTTATAGCTCGATTATAAATTCACCTGCTTCTGTTTCTGCTTCACCTGTTACTACTCCAATGCGCAGATTGGACGAAGTTAAGGCTGCGAGAGAACCAGTTCTAAAATACGAATTTTCATAAAAACCTCGCTAGAAGATACTTCTCACAATTCAAACACTGATTTTGATTAACGATTGATCGTCTTCTGACTACATAAAAACTTAAGCCTGGGTAGATTCTAGCTTGCGCCTGACGCGACTGTCTATCTAGGCTTGATTTAACTTAAATCTAATAGCAAGGAGCTATAAATTAATGAGATTAAGATATACTGAAACTGATTGTACCAATCCGTTTATCAACCTCGCTACCGAGGAATATATGACTTTTCGCGCAGCTGAAGGCGAAGTTACTATGTACCTATGGCAAAACGCTAACACTGTAGTTATCGGAAAGAACCAGAACCCTTGGCGTGAATGCAGAGTTGAGTCCATGAGAGAAGGAGACTGCAAGCTAGCTAGAAGAATCTCTGGCGGTGGAGCTGTATATCATGACCTTGGAAACCTCAATTTTACATTCATTGCAAGGGAGGGTGAATATGATATCCCTAAGCAGACAGAGGTCATTCTCGAAGCGGTTCGTTTACTAGGTATAAATGCTGAAAAGACTGGAAGAAATGACCTCACTATCGATGGCATGAAGTTCTCCGGCCACGCATACTACCAGAGCAATGGCTACTGCTACCACCATGGAACGATTATGTTCAATGTAGACCCAACTCCACTTGGAGAGTATCTCAACGTTTCCGCTTCTAAACTAAAGTCAAAAGGCGTAAAGTCCGTTCGTTCCAGAATCACCAACCTCATCAATCACAAACCTGACGTAACACTTGAAGAGCTCAAAAAAGCTCTCTATGACGCATTTGCAAAGGTTTATGGCGGAGAGGTTGAACGCTTCGACATCCCTACAGCTGATTCCGATCCAGAGCTTAAGGCTCTAATTGACAAGTACTCATCTGAGGAGTGGCGCTTCGGACGCAAGATACCATTCACAACTTCAATCTCCGAGAGACTTGATTGGGGCGGTGTTGACATCGAACTTCAGGTTGAAGGAGGTGTGATTAAGGACTCTGGAATATTCTCTGATTCGCTCGAGACCGAAGTATTTGAGGTGCTAAAGGAAAAACTAATTGGTTGCAAATACAGCAAGTCTGCAATGGCTACACTTGTTGAAAGTGCTCTGCCATATGCACCTAACAGCAATGAATATCAGATTTGCTGTGACATCATTAATCTGATTGCTGAAGGCATTATGTAGGTATATCTTGGTGCATCTGCACTATCGTTATGAAAAGAGGAAGATATGGCTGAATTTAATTATGATCTAGTTGTTATTGGTGCTGGCCCTGGTGGCTATGAGGCTGCTTTTGACGCTGTTAAGTACGGCATGAAGGTTGCTGTAATCGAGAAGGATAGAGTTGGTGGCACCTGCCTCAACAGAGGCTGCGTGCCTACAAAAACTATCATGCGCTCGTCCGAGCTCGCTAAGGAAGCTAGAGAGGGTGCTAAAATCGGCGTTAATGCTGCTGATGTTAAGGTTGACCTCGATGCTGTTAGAGCTCGTAAGGACGAGGTGCTTGATACCCTACGCGAGGGCATTGAAACCGGCCTTGCAAAGGCTAAGATTGACCTACTACATGGCCTCGCGCTAGTCAAAGATGAGCACACTGTATCGTACACTGATGGAGAGGGCGAATCGCATGAGGTAACTGGTAAGTTCATCCTGATTGCAACTGGTGGCAATCCGTTTATTCCGCCTATTCCGGGCGCCGAGCTCGAGGGCGTTATGGACTCGACCGAGCTCCTCGAGCAGGGCGGCACGCCCTTCGATGATTTCGTAATCATCGGCGGCGGCGTTATCGGTGTTGAATTTGCTACTGTATATAATGGTTTTGGCTCACACGTAACTGTTGTTGAGGCTCTAGACCGTCTCATTCCTACTGTTGATAAGGAATTGGCCCGCAGTCTGAAGATGAGCCTGCAGAAGGATGGAATTGAGGTTCTCACTAAGTGCCCTGTTGTTAGAATTGAGCAGGCGGACGGAATACTTGCGGTTGTTTACACTGAAAAGGATGAGGAGAAATCAATCCCTGCAGATGCTGTTCTCATGGCTGTCGGCAGAAGATCTGATGTTCCTAGTCTGCTATCTGAGCAGCTCCAGCATCTTGCAGGAGAGCGCGGCCGTCTCGCCGTTAATGAGCACTACCAGTCGGCGAGTCCGAGCATCTATGGCATCGGTGACGCAATCGGCGGCATCGAGCTAGCTCATACAGCAACTGCCGAGGGTAGAAATGCAGTTGCTCATATGAACGGTCAGGAACCACCAATCCGCATGGAGACCGTTCCAACCTGCATCTACTCGGTGCCTGAGATTGCGTCCGTCGGCATTTCCGCGGACGAGGCCAAGGAGCAGGGTATCGAAATCATCACTAAGAAGTACGCTATGGGAGCAAATGGCAAGACAGTCCTCGAGGACCTCGGCCGCGGCACCATCAAGCTGATTGCCGACGCAGACAGCCATATACTGCTCGGCGCACAACTCATGTGCGGCCGCGCTACCGATCTCGTAGGCGAATTGGCGCTAGCTATTTCAAACAAGCTGACACTCGAAGATGTAGCTTCCACAATCCATCCACACCCAACATTCGTGGAAGCGATTGCAGAAGCGGCAAGATAGTATCAGCTGTTCAGGCGAATCACAATTATCACAATTTCTAAACGTAAAACTCGTTTGCTGCACTAGGCGACAAACGAGTTTTATCATTTTATTCATTTATCTTTTAACTGTAATATTAACTTTCCAATTCTATTAACTTGAGATAAGCCATCTTAACTTCATCAACATCATTTCTGCATTCGGCAAACTCCTCATAGAACTCGCCAGCTCGTAGCCTTAGGTCCTCTAACTTTGCTTTATCTCCAGCAAAGGCCTGTTCAGAATATTCAAATTTAGCCTTTAACCTAGACCCTATATCCTGAATTTTCCATCTATTCAGGATATTTAACGCGACCTTTTCTGTGTTCAGTTCACCAATTATTACGGCATATGTAATATATAGATTCAGCAAATTTAATGTTTCATGTGTTACAAATAACTCCCAGATAACTTCGAGATATTTTCTCTCTAGCAAGAACTTCATCTCTTCTGTAAGAGTTTCTCTGTTCAGAGCTTTTCCTACGACTATCCTGCTCCAGATTGATATCCTCTCGTGAATTCTTTCTCTGTCTTCAAAGTTCTCAGCTTCGAGCTCTACAAATCTTTTAATCGCTTCTTCATCATTATAGTCCGCGAGTAACCGCTCTCTAATTACATAATATTCAAAATATTTTGAGTCGCGAAGCTTCGTGAATTTACCTCTAAATATTTCCATTTCAATATTCGAATTTGCTATATCTATAGCCATTCCAGCAAGAGGAATCAAGTAGAACGGCATGTTACTAGTCCTATAAATTGCAAATGAAATACAGCTGTACAGAATGAACATAACGATTTCCGTCAGTATCTCCACTCTTCGTAATTCTAATCTTATTTCTTCATAGCTCAGATTCTTCATTGAGCATCGCAGGTATTTATCTGGAATAAAGAGTTCATTTATCATATATAATTGCGTTGAGTGGTTAATACGACCCTTGAGATATACGAATATCCAGAAGGCATATACTGACTGCTTGCTCTCTTTTGATTTCCATATCAGGCTATTCACGATGTATTTGACAGGAGATAATACTCTAACAAATATTTCTGCAACAAGGCATGAAAGAACTGCAGTTATAATGTATTTAACAAAACCGATATCTGACCCACTAATTACAAGCCACACATTAAATGAAGACGCAAGAAGTATTCCTATGCCAATATGTATGAGGTAATTAAATTTTAGGCTAATTCCATTTTTCTTAATCATTTCCATAATATTATAATAATCCGCTAGAACAGCACAATAAACATATAAATATAATCACCTATTATATAAAGTTAGTAATTGAATTACGATTCACTTATGATTAATGCAAGTGAAGATAAAATAATAGCCATGGTTGCAAAGATTTTTCTAAATTTTAACGCCCTATTTTTTTCTTTATTTTTAACCAACAGTGTGTTTACTGACAAAAAAATAATCACATAACATATAACTTTCATTATCTTACAGTCCTCTCCTTTAATTCCTCATAATCTCGCATTTCATGATACCCCTCCGATAAGATAATTTTACATTTTTTAAACGAAAATTCAATCAATTACGCATTTTTCACCCGAATAATCATCATTTAATCATTATCTAGTCTAGATAACTATCTAACCGCACGATAAATAATAAAGCAAAAAGTGCCCACCGAATTTACTCGGCGGACACTATTTTTAGCTCTTATACATTTGCACACTTATAACTTTAATCTCAACCCATTGTTGGATCCATATGTGCGCATATGCTATTTATTGTTTAATATAGTATCTATAGATTAGATAAGGCTCTTTACGAAGGCAGCAACCTCACCCATATCAGCTGTTGGCTCGAATCTAGCAACTACGTTACCGTCTCTATCTACAACGAACTTAGTGAAGTTCCACTTGATGTTAGCGTTGTTTCTGAAATCAGGATCGCCCATTGCAACGAACTCTTCGAACTTTTCTCTGTCTGGGAAGTCTCCGAAGCCCTCGAATCCCTTCTGGCTCTTGAGGAATGTGTAAAGTGGAAGCTCATTCTCACCGTTTACATCTGACTTCTTAAGCTGTGGGAATGTTGTGTTGTAGTTGAGTGTGCAGAACTCGTGGATTTCATCATCTGATCCAGGAGCCTGTCCACCGAACTGGTTGCAAGGGATATCGATAATCTCTAGTCCGGACTCGTGTAGCTCCTTGTAAAGTGCTTCTAGTGGCTCGTACTGAGGTGTGAATCCACATCCTGTTGCAGTGTTAACGATGAGCATTACCTTACCCTTGTTATCAGCGAGGTTTAGCTCGCTTCCATCTGGTCTAGCTAGCTTAAAATCATAAATCTGTGCCATTTCATATCCTCCTATGAATATCTCATATATTAATTAGTTTTATTAAATGTCTTTTGAACAATTCAATTGTATCATATCGATTTCTATTGTCAACATTTTTTCTAAAATAGTATGCTTCATAATCAGTCTATTTTACGAGTTCTCGCTCCTTTTGATAGAGACCCCACAACATCTGCTAATTACCACCTGCATTCATACCATATTTATAAAGCGTCAAATGATTATAAAGAAATTCTATGGATTGTACAAAACTTATCATTTTATTCAATGTTTGCACTACTCGCTTAGTTGATATAATTTTATCAGTATATTTGACTTATTATTATGGAGGTTATGAAAAT
>ERZ773263.2129-NODE-2129-length-11080-cov-8.412880_pt1 | contig 11080 bp, 10 predicted proteins | sample MGYA00511076_ERZ773263 | MGnify/ENA primary metagenome ERZ773263 (study PRJEB29015, sample SAMEA2738155) | human oral metagenome | biome: human oral; feature: human-associated habitat; material: saliva | place: China | collected 2195 ... | reverse complement strand
ACTGGCATTACTGGTAATGTACCAGCGGATGCAGTTATGGCTGGCTATCCAATGCGTCCTCATAAGGAATGGTTAAAACTGTCTGCATATGAACATCGTTTGCCAGAGATGGTAAAAACTGTAAAACAGTTGCAGAAAGAAATCGATGCTTTAAAAGCGCAGCTTAAGGAGAGCTAATACATCTATGTATAGGTTTATGAAGTTATTCAGTGCATTTATTTGTATGTTGCCGCATAGTATACAATATGCTATAGGTGCATTACTTGGTGAAATTGCATGGCTTGCTGTTCCACCAAAGCGAAAGCGGTTAGCTATCGGTCAGATTTTATTTTGTAAAATCACTGATGATCCAGTAGAAGCAAAACGTATTGCCAAGGCAAGTACAACACGTTTTGGTCGTATGATTATAGACGTATTACGCTACCCTGAAATCAAAGATGGCGATTATCGAGATATGGTTACTTTTATAAATCGTGAAATACTCGATGAAGCTTTGGCTGATGGCAAAGGTGCTATTTTGGCAGCTGTTCATAGTGGCAACTGGGAGCTGCTTGGTGGCGTATTAGCGTCTGAAGGGTATCCTCTTATTTCGGTGGCTATGAAGCAGAATGGTGATGCGGATAAGTTTATCAATGAATATCGCGAAATTATGCATCAACATGTGATGTACAAAACTAGTGTACGCGATATGGTGAAAGCTTTAAAAAATGGAGCCTTCTTAGGGTTGATTATGGATCAGGATCCCGGTGAAGACGGTGTGTTAGTACCGTTTTTTGGGTATGAAACACTTACTGCAGATGGCCCCGCTGTTTTAGGGCGCATGCAGGAGGTGCCTATCATTTTTGTTACCATGCATTATAGTCCATATTCTGGTAAGCATGAAATCGAAGTGCATCAACCTTTATATGTTGAAAAAACAGATGATAAAAAGCGAGATATCGCAGTTACAACGATTATGCTCAATGAATTTATTGAGGATTACATTCGACGTTATCCGGAAGATTGGTTCTGGTTACACAATCGTTGGAAATGGACTCGCCGATATTATGGTGAAAAAATAGAAACTCCTCCAGATGTATTTCATTAAAAAAATATAAAAAGTATAATCGGCGTTGCAGATGTTTTTTAATAAAGATTTGCAACGCTGAATTTTTGTGCTCTCTTAGTTGATAAGTGGTCTTATATTCTTGTAACAGCTATGCAAATAGGGTATAATACAGTATGGTGTATAGTAAACATGGAATTAGATTATGAAAGGACAATCTTATGAGTAAGCCACAACAAACAATTAAACAGGCTGTTTCATATAAGGGAATTGGCCTTCATAGCGGAGAGCCTGTAACCATGGTTTTTAAACCAGCACCTGAAAATACAGGAATTGTGTTTGTGCGCTCTGATATTGAGGGAAACCCTTCTGTACGAGCACACATTAATAATGTGACGAACACCATGCGCGCTACTACTTTGGAAAATGGGGAAGCAAAGGTTTTCACCGTTGAGCATGTAATGGCCGCATTCAGTGCTATGAATATTGATAACTGTTTTATTGAAATGGACTCACCAGAACCTCCTGTAGGTGATGGGAGTAGTGCAGTATTTGTTGATTTAATTCTTCAAGCGGGGATTGAGCAGCAACAAGCTGAGCGTCGTGTGTATAAGGTTATGCGGAGTCACTCAGTATATGATGGGGATAGGTTTATTCTTATTGTACCTTATGATGGATATCGAGTTACCTTTACATCTATTAATCCACATCCATTACTAGGAACACAACAATGTGATTTTGATGTAACACCTGATTACTTCAAAGAACATATTGGTTCAGCTAGAACCATAGGTTTTCTAAAGGAATTAGATCAATTGAAGGCGATGGGATTAGCTAAGGGTGGTAGTACTGATAATGCACTTGTGTATGATGATGAAACTTGCTTATCAGTGCCTCGTTTTGATGATGAATTGGTACGTCATAAAGCTCTTGATGTCATAGGAGACTTATACTTGTTAGGTCCTATTGAGGGGCATGTAATTGCGTTGAAATCGAGCCATGAGCTTAATTCTCGTTTGGCTCGTAGTATAATGGAAGAAATAAGGGAGACACAGCAATGATTCTTAACCACGAAGATATTTTAGAAATTTTACCACATCGTTATCCTATGCTTTTGGTGGATCGTATTATCGAATTAGAACCGATGAAACGTGCTGTGGGTATTAAAAATGCTACATTTAATGAATTATTCTTCCAAGGTCATTTCCCAGGCAATCCGGTTATGCCAGGCGTATTGCTAACTGAAGCAATTGCTCAAGTGGGTGGGATTGCACTATTGTATCCGGAAGAAAATCGTGGATTAACACCTATGTTTACAGGTATTGATAAGGTTCGTTTCCGTCATCCCGTAAAACCTGGTGATGTTGTACGTATGGAAGTTGACATCGTAAAGATTAAAGGCCGTATGGGTAAGGTTGAAGGTCGCGCTTATGTAGGCGATAAACTTTGTGCTAGCGGTGAATACATGTTTGCCCTCGTATAATAGACTTAAGGAGTGATTATAGTGATAGTTGTAGGCATGGAAAATGCGGAATCCAACATTCATAACACTGCCATAGTGCATCCGAATGCTAAACTGGGTAAAGATGTTATCATTGGACCTGGTGCCGTCATTGGGGAAAATGTAGAAATAGGGGATGGCACTCAGATTGGTGCGAATGTTGTTATTGGTGGTTGGACGACTATAGGTAAACGCTGTGAGATTTATCCGGGCGCATCTATTGGTTTAGAACCGCAAGATTTAAAATTTAAAGGCGAAAAGAGTTATTGCTATATTGGTGATGAAACGGTTATTCGTGAATGTGTTACGATTAGTCGTGCGACTGGAGAAGGCGAAGAAACTCGCGTAGGTAATAATTGTTTATTACAAGCATGTACGCATGTAGCCCATAATTGTATTGTGGGGAACAATGTAATTATGAGTAACTGTGCAGGTTTAGCCGGTCATGCTATCGTTGAAGACCGCGTTGTTATAGGTGGTCTTGCTGGTGTTCATCAATTTGTAAAAATTGGGCGTAATGCAATGGTTGGTGGTATGGCTAAAGTTGTACAAGATATTCCACCTTATGTCATTGCAGATGGTCAGCCAGCTCGTGTTATTGGCTTGAATTCTGTGGGGCTATCTCGTGCAGGTATTTCAGAAGAGGTGCGTCGTAACTTGAAACAAGCATTCCGTATCATTTATCGCTCTGGATTTAGTTTGTCTAGAGCAATCGAAGAAATGGAAATGCAGCTCGATTCCTCTGTGGAAATTGAAAATCTATTACGTTTCTTGCGCAATGCTGATCGTGGCATCATGCGTACGCGACGCGATTAATAAGAAACTCTACATTATGATTATATAATGTAGAGTTTTTTTGCGTTATTTTATACTCTTTTTAAAGGTCGGTTTTAAGGGGGAAAGATAGGAAAATACTGTATTTTAAAAGCTAGAAATACACTGAAATTATAGTAAAAATACGTGATTTATAGTACAATATATTGTATATGAGTGTGTCTTAAAAAATATACTTACAATAAATGATTTAGAGAATTGTTGTGGACCGTTTGCGGCTTCACATAGGAGGTATAGTCGTGGCAAAGGTAGGTTTAATTGCAGGTATTGGCGTTTTACCTGTTGAGTTCATGCGTGCTGCTCATATGTTGGGGCATCAAGTAGTAGTCATCGGTGTTGTGCCGGATACTGATCCAATATTAGAACAAGAAGCAGATGTCTTTTACCATATTGGCGTAGCTAAGCTGGGTAAGATCTTTAAGACCCTAAAAAAAGAGGGCGTTACGGAAATAACCATGCTTGGCAAGGTAACAAAGGAAATTTTATATAAAGGTTTAACATTTCCAGATTTAAAAACATTAGGCGTACTTAATCGGTTGAAAAATCGTAAAGATGATACGATTATGCTCGCCATTGTTGATGAGATTGAGCGAGAAGGATTTACCGTACTAGATCAGACGGTATATATGAAACCTTTTATGCCAAAGGTGGGGGTATTAACAAAACAACAACCAACAGAAGAACAGTGGCAAGATATATGCTTTGGTTTTGAATTAGCAAAGCATATGGGGGCTCTTGATATTGGGCAAACCGTTGTAGTAAAGAATAAGGCAGCTATGGCTATTGAAGCAATAGAGGGGACAGATAAATGTATCCTTAGAGGTGGAGAACTTGGTAGAGGAGAGTCTGTTGTTGTGAAAACAGAAAAACCAAATCAAGATGTTCGTTTCGATGTTCCTGCTGTTGGTATTAAAACATTGATGTCTATGATTGACAGTGGGTGTAAGGTTCTTGCCGTAGAGGCTGAAAAAACGATATTTGTACAACAATCAGACGTACTCGATATGGCAAATCGCCATAACATTGTAATTTGTGCTGTAGACCAAGCATTTGTAGATGCTAGAAAGGATCAATGATGAAAATTATGTTTTCTGCTGGCGAAGCGTCCGGTGATACCCACGGCGCTAGCGTAGCCAAAGCGCTTTCACAACTCGATTCCAGTGTCGAAATGTTCGGCATGGGCGGCACCTTGATGGAACAAGCCGGTGTTCGTATCGTTTATGATATTAAAAATCTTGGCGTTATTGGTATTGTAGAAATCATAAAATCATTGCCAAAGTTCTTTAAATTACGGAGCTTTTTAAAGGAAATCATGATAAAAGAAAAACCAGATGTTCTGGTTTGTATTGATTATCCGGGTTTTAATATGAAGTTGGCCGAGGTAGCTCATCAATTGGGAATCCCCGTGTTATACTATATAGCTCCTACAATTTGGGCATGGCACAGTAGCCGTGGTAAGACAATTAAGAAGTTTGTTACAAAGGTAGCTTCAATTTTTCCTTTTGAAGCTGAAGCATACCGCAAGTTTAATTGTGATGTAGAATTTGTAGGTCATCCATTAGTAGATATTGTACATCCTACAATGACAAAAGCAGAAGCCATGGAATATTTTGGGGCTCGACCTGAAGCTAAACGTATTTTATTGATGCCTGGTAGTCGTAAACAAGAGGTGCTATCACTATTAGATGTGATGCTTGAAAGTGGAGAATGCTTAATGCAGTCCCATGAAGATGTTCAGTTCTTTTTACCTCGTGCACATACGATTGACCGTAGTGAATTAGAGGCTTTTATCAAGGAACGAAAGGTTCCTGTAACAATCACAGAGAATCATACTTATGATTTAATGCAAATCTGTGATGTATGTTTAGCTGCATCGGGGACGGCTACTTTAGAAACGGCTATGATGGAGTTGCCTACAGTATTGTTGTATAAGGTGTCACCTATTACATATGGTATTGGTAAAATGGTCGTAAATCTTACACATGTAGGTTTACCAAATATTGTGGCAGGGAAGGAAGTCATACCTGAACTACTACAAGGCGATGTTTCTGTCGATGCTATAGTAAACACAGTGTTACCTTTGTTAGATGATTTACATATAAACCAAAGCATGCGCACAGAATTGCGTGGCGTAAAGGAAAAACTAGGCGAGTCGGGAGCTGTCAATCGCGTGGCTCAATTGATTTACGACTTAGGTAAGGAGAGAATTAATGAATAGTTACTCACGTTTGTTGTACTTTGTGAGACCCTATTATAAGCGAATGATATTTGCTGTCTTTTGCATGATTGTGGCTGCTGCAGCATATTTAGTAGTACCTTGGCTCATTAAAAATGTGGTGGACCAAGTATTGCAAGATAAAAATATGTTTATGCTAAACCTCATCGTAGGGGCCATCATTTTGATATTTTTAATTCGTGGCTTTGCTACATATGGTCAAACCTACAATATGTCTTATATTGGCCAACGGGTTATTATCGATGTGCGTGAAGCAATCTTTAAACATCTACAACGATTGTCTTTGTCATATTTCGACCGTCGTAAAACGGGCGTTATCATGAGTAATCTCACAAATGACGTAGCTGCATTGCAATCGGCTGTGGTAGATAATTTGATTTCTCTCATCACGGAATCTGTAACCTTAATTGGTTCTTTGGTTTCCATGTTGTTAATCGATTGGAAATTGACCTTGGTTACATTTATAACAGTTCCAATGGTATTGATTATAATCAATGTATTTGGTAAAAGATTACGTTTAGCAGGACATGATGTGCAAGGACGTATAGCTGATATTACAGCGCTCCTACAAGAGGTTATTTCTGCTATTCGCGTTGTGAAATCATTTGCTCGTGAAGGCTTTGAGATTAATCGTTTTGAAGTTGAAAATCAGCGTAACTTTGATGCTGTAATTAAAGCTACTAAATTGACGAGTTTATTAAGTCCAATGGTTGAGTTCTCTGCAGCGATTGCAGTGGCTGTAATTCTTTGGTATGGTGGCTATTCCGTAGTTACAGGCACGATTACAGCAGGTTCTTTGATTGCGTTCTTAATTTATGCTATTAATTTATCAAATCCTGTTAAGCGTTTGAGTCAAGTGTATGGAAACATTCAAAAAGCATTGGCTGCAGCTGATCGCGTATTTGATATTCTCGATACAAAGGCTGATGTAGTAGAAAAAGAAAATGCAATTACTTTACCGGATATTAAAGGGGATGTGGAATTTCAACATGTCGATTTTTCCTACGATGGTGAAAAAATGGCGTTATGTGATTTTAATTTATCCGTTAAGGCTGGTGAAAGTGTTGCCTTGGTAGGCCCATCTGGTGCTGGTAAAACAACATTAGCCAATTTGTTGCCTCGATTCTATGATGTTACTGGCGGCTCTATTACCATCGATGGTACGGACATTAAAGATGTAACCTTTGCTTCATTGCGTAACCAAATTGGTTTAGTACCGCAAGAAACCGTTTTATTTAACGCATCCATAAAAGAAAACATCTTGTATGGCCGCTTAGATGCCACTGAAGAAGAAGTATATGAAGCAGCTAAAGCAGCAAATGTCTTAGAATTTGTTGATAAGATGCCAGATGGTCTAGATACTATCGTAGGTGAACGAGGAAGCTCTCTATCTGGTGGTCAACGTCAACGCGTTGCTATTGCACGAGCTATTTTGAAAAACCCTAAGATTCTGATTCTCGATGAAGCCACATCGGCACTTGATACAGAAAGTGAAAAACTTGTGCAAGAAGCACTGGATCGCTTAATGGAAGGGCGTACAGCATTCGTAATTGCTCATCGCCTAAGCACTGTACAAAATGCGCATCAAATCGTCGTGTTAAATCAAGGCAAATTGGTAGAAAAAGGGACACACCAAGAATTGTTAGCCTTAGAAGGTGGTTTATATAACCATCTTTATTCCGTTCAATTCTCTAATAAAGGATAAACATGTACTGGATATATAATGTATTGCTCATATTCTATTGGATTGGCCTTATACCGGTCATCTTATATCGCCTTGCTTTTGAAGAAGGCTTTTATGAGCGTATAAAACAAAGTGCAGGATATATGCCTGCAACACTATTGAAAAAAATAGAAGGGCGTCGTGCTATATGGATTCATGCTGCATCTGTAGGAGAAATTGTTGCAACAAGTCCATTGGTAAAAGAGGTTAAACGAGAATTTCCAGAAGCTGTTGTAGTTGTATCTGTTGTTACTGCTACAGGTCATGCGATGGCGCATCGGATTATTCCGGAGGCTGAAGGTATTATTTTCTTCCCTTTAGATCTACCGTATTTAACACGAAAAATTTTGCATATCATAAAACCTATTACTATACTGTTAGTGGAAACCGAGATATGGCCAAACTTCTTGCGCATCGCTGAGTCTGAAAAGATTCCTGTTATGATGGTGAATGGACGTATTTCCGACCGCAGTATGAAGCGTTACCGCTATATTAGTGCTTTCACCCGTGAAATGTTGAGTTCCATTGAACGATTCTGCATGCAGTCTAGCTTCGATGCGGAATATATATCTCGACTCGGCGCCAATCCTGATGAGATTACCGTTACAGGTAATATGAAATATGATCAAACCTATGCAACTGTATCTGCTGAGGAAAAACAAGTTTTACTAGATGAGTTTGGTTTTGGTCATAATCATCCGATTATTGTTGCTGGTAGTACACATAAGGGTGAAGAGGAAGCACTGTTTGATTCATTTAAACAAGTGTTAGTGGAGTATCCTCATGCAAGATTGTTAATTGCACCTCGTGAGATATATAGAGGTCATGATGTACAATCATTAGCAAAACGCTATGGTTTAGAATCGATTTGTCGAAGTGATATGACAGAACCTGTTCATAAGGAAATTCCTGTTGTTGTACTCGATACGATTGGTGAATTAGGTCGTTTATATAGCTTAGGGGACATTATTTTCGTAGGTGGTTCACTTGTAAAAACAGGTGGTCATAATATTCTTGAACCAGCTGCTCATGGCAAACCAATTATTGTTGGTCCTCATATGTTTAACTTTAAGGAAATATTCAATCTCCTAAGTTCGAGAAATGCATGTAAGCAGGTTAAGAATCAAAAAGGTTTGACTAAAATGATTTTACATCTTTGTAAACATCCTGAGTTAGCGGAAGAAATGGGACAAAATTGTCTTGATATAATTAGTGAAAATCGTGGGGCTACACGTCGTAATACACAGGAACTACGTCAATTATTTGAATCACATCATATTATTCCGTAATAGGAGTTTATAATAATCTATACGGAGGGAGGTGCCTACTATGAATGGTGAAGATATGTTTAAGAAAATTATGAGTGGAGAAAATCAATCAATTCTTGGTGATATAGCTAGATCTGGGTTGGCCTTGCTCAGCAAAGGCTACGAAAAAGCTGTTACCATGCGGAACTCGAAATTTGATGCTCATAAAGGCGTTGAAAAGGTATCGGTACCTGTAATTAGTGTAGGCAATATAACGGCTGGTGGTACTGGTAAAACCCCAATGGTTAGACTTATATGTGATATTTTAGGTCAGAAAGGTTTTCGTCCAACCGTATTGAGTCGCGGCTATAGAGCTAAAGATAATAGCCAAAATATAATCATTTCTAAACATGGTTCCATTTTAGTAGAGCCAGAAGAAAGTGGCGACGAGGCTTGGTTATTGGCTAAGGTGTTACCAAAATCGAGTGTTATCATTGGGCGTAAACGCGTAGATTCTGCACATATAGCGATTGATGAATTAGGTGCTGATTATCTCGTGATGGATGATGGCTTTCAACATCGTGCTCTTTATCGGGATAAGGATATCGTTTTAATCGATGCATCTAATCCATTTGGATACGAGCATGTATTGCCTAGAGGTTTACTAAGAGAACCTTTACAAGGCCTTGAACGGGCTAGTATCATCGTTCTCACTAAGGTAGATCAAGTAGATCCAGGAATGGTATCCGCTCTGAAAAAACGATTGGCTAAGATAATACCCCAAAAGCCTGTGTATGAGACGGTGCACAAACCATGTGCTGTCTATACTCTTGATGAATGGGCTAATGGTGCTGAAGGAAGTTCGGTCGGTACTCATAATGATCTTCCTATTATGGCTGTAAGTGGTATTGGCAATCCTCAATCATTTACCAAAACATTGGAAGGTTGTGGCTATAATGTAGTTCATACCATGGGTTTTGGTGATCATCATGATTTTACAGATGATGATATTGTTGATATTTGGACGCAAGCTTTTGCGCATAAGGCTCAGGCTATCATGATAACCGAAAAAGATGCGGTTAAATTAAGTCAATTGCATACAATTGAAGACTTAAAAATGCCTGTATTCGTGCTATCTATAGGAATTGAGTTCCTTTCCGGAAAGCAAGAATTCATAGAAAATTTAGAGATTTAGTGTATAATAATAAGATACGCAAATAAAAGAAAAGGGGTTTTATTGTGAAGATTGGTTGCGTGATTCCAGCTCGGTTTGGCTCGACTCGATTACCAGGTAAACCATTGGCAGATATCGCAGGTAAACCTATGATTCAACGTGTATATGAACGCGTAACAAATGCTAAAAAACCAGAGGTATTCATTGTAGCTGCCGATGATCAACGTGTGTATGATGCGGTACAATCCTTTGGTGGTACAGTGGTTATGACGGATGCTAATCATCCAACAGGAACTGATCGACTAGCTGAGGTAGTACAGCAATATACAGATTTAGATGTTATCATCAACGTACAAGGTGATGAACCGATGATTGATGCTAATTTAATCGATCAACTGGCAGAACTCTTTGAATCTGATGATGCACTTCAAATGGCTACCGTAGCCACCCCTTTATTAGAAGAAGAATATGATGAACCTTCTGCTGTTAAGGTGATTTTAAATAAGCGAAATGATGCAATGTATTTTTCGCGCTCCTTGATTCCGTATCCACGACATGATTTTGTAAATACCCCGTTAAAACATATTGGTATTTATGCATATCGTCGTCAGTTTTTATTAGACTATGCAAAAATGGAACCAACTGCAGCGGAACAAACAGAATCGTTAGAACAATTAAGAGCGTTAGAAAATGGATTTGCTATTCGCGTTATTACTACAGATAAACGATTTGTCGGTGTTGATACACCAGAAGACTTGGCTCGTGTAAATGCTATATTCGAGCAAGAGGAGAAATAAATGAAAACAGTACAAGTTGGCAATATGACAATTGGTGGAGGTAAAGGTCTGTTTGTATTAGCCGGCCCTTGTGTAATCGAAGATTATGACCGTACCTTAGCCATCGGTAAAGAGGCTAAGGCTATCTGCGAACGCCTCGGTGTTCCATATGTATTTAAGGCATCTTTTGATAAAGCTAATCGTTCTAGCTTTAATTCCTTCCGCGGCCCAGGCTTAGAAGAAGGATTGAAAATTTTAGCATCTATCAAAAAAGAGTTAAATGTTCCGGTTGTTAGCGATATTCACTCTATTGAACAAATTGAACCTGCCGCTGAGGTATTAGATATTTTACAAATTCCTGCATTCTTATGCCGCCAAACAGATTTAGTATATGGTGCTGCTAAAACAGGAAAATGTGTAAATGTAAAAAAAGGCCAATTTATGGCTCCAAAGGATATGGAAAATGTCCTTAATAAAATGAAGGAGTCCGGCAATGAAAATCTCATGCTTACAGAACGTGGTTTTAGCTTTGGCTATAATAATC
>ERZ773263.2127-NODE-2127-length-11084-cov-4.391785_pt1 | contig 11084 bp, 8 predicted proteins | sample MGYA00511076_ERZ773263 | MGnify/ENA primary metagenome ERZ773263 (study PRJEB29015, sample SAMEA2738155) | human oral metagenome | biome: human oral; feature: human-associated habitat; material: saliva | place: China | collected 2195 ... | reverse complement strand
AGTTTCAGATTTGCAGAACCGTTCGCTTATTATTTTTGACTTTGATGGGACTATGGCAGACACGTTGCCTACCATTGTTTCTACCGCGAAGATGGCAATGACAGACTGCGGCCACACAGACTTTATAGAATCGGACCTTAAAAAGCTTGTAGGACCACCATTTCCTTATGCGTTTGAGCTGGTCTTTGGCTTAAACCATGAGGACGCTGTTGCGGTTACTAAGCGTTATCGAGAGCTCTATGTAACTACAGGAAAATGGCCACTCTTTGAGGGTATGAGAGACCTCATCGATGACCTTCACGCCGCCGGTAAAAAGGTTGCGGTAGCAAGCTCAAAGAATCAGCCTATGCTTGAAATGGGCCTTAGGGATAACAACCTTATTGGTGTTCTTGATACCTATGCTGGAAGAATAGATGAGGCAGCAACTGATAAAATCACTGCTATTGCTCACGTTATGCGCCAGCTTGGCTTTGATGCTTCTGAAAGCGTCATGATTGGCGACCGTCGTTTTGATATGGAAGCAGCATTCCCAAATAAGATTCCGTGCATTGGCGTTTTGTATGGAAAAACGACCAATAAACAGGAGCTTATTGATGCGGGAGCGGTTGCAATTGTAGATACGGTAGAAGATCTACATCACGTTCTTCTCGCCTAAGAATCGCTACATACACAAAAAACGCCTTGTCGCTAAGATGACAAGGCGTTTTGCGTTTTACGTGTCAGCTGTTACTCAAGCTCAAAGGCTCCAGTGTAGAGCTGGTAGTACGTTCCTCTCTTGGCGAGAAGTTCGTCGTGCGTACCACGCTCAATAATGCGACCGTGGTCAAGAACGACAATAACATCTGCGTTTCTAACCGTAGAAAGACGGTGAGCAATAACAAAGGTGGTGCGGTCGTACATCAGAGCGTCCATACCACGCTGAACAATTGCCTCAGTACGCGTGTCGATGCTAGAGGTAGCCTCGTCCAAGATCATGACTGGTGGATCTGCAACTGCTGCGCGGGCAATGGAGATGAGCTGGCGCTGGCCCTGAGAGAGTGCACTGCCATTGTCCTTGAGCATGGTGTGGTATCCGTTAGGAAGACGTTTGATAAAGTCATCAGCACCGGCAAGCTTTGCAGCCTTTACGCAGTCTTCGTCAGTGGCGTCAAGGCGGCCGTAGCGAATGTTATCTAAAACAGTACCCGTAAAGAGGTTAACGTCCTGAAGAACAACGCCAAGGGCGCGGCGGAGAGAGCTCTTTTTAATTTTATTGATGTTGATACCATCGTAACGAATCTTACCGTCTTCAATGTCGTAGAAACGGTTAAGAAGGTTAGTAATGGTTGTTTTGCCTGCACCTGTTGCACCAACAAAAGCAACCTTCTGACCAGGTTTTGCATAAAGGGAAATATCATGCAACACAGTGTTACCTGGCTCGTAGCCAAAATCAACATCAAAGAGACGTACATCACCTTGATTGGAGTGTAAGTAACCGTGCCATCGCTATGCGGATACTTCCAAGCCCAGTAGCCGGTACGGTACTCGGCTTCCTGTATCTGTCCGTCAATTGTTTCTGAACTGACCAAGGTGACGTAACCCTTATCAGTTTCAGCGGGCTCATCGAGCAACTCAAAGACACGATTAGCACCAGCAACGCCCATGACAACGGAGTTAATCTGACCAGAGATCTGGTTAATCTGTGCAGAGAACTGACGTGTCATATTGAGGAAGGGGACAGCTACTGCAATGGTGAAAGGAAGTCCAGATAGAGAGATGTTCTGAATATTTAAAGTAATAAACACGCCAGAAACCACAGCAACAACAACGTACATGATGTTGCCCATGTTGTTCAGAATTGGCATGAGCGTGTTTGCATAGAGGTTTGCATTCCTTGCAACAATCATTAGGTCATCGTTGATCTTGTCAAAGGATTCAATGGTTTCTGCTTCATGGCTAAAGACCTTAACGACCTTCTCGCCATTCATCATTTCCTGAATATGACCCTCAACGTCTGCTGTGGTCTTTTGAGTCTTAACAAAGTTCTTAGCTGACTTGCCACCAAGGTTTTTGGTTGCAAGAACCATTAGAGAGACACCAAACAGAACAACCAGAGCCATAAGTGCGCTGTAGTAGAACATGATGAACACTACTGCGATTATTACCACAAGGGTAAAGAGGAGGTTTGGAAGACTGGTACCAATCATCTGGCGCATGGCATCAATATCGTTGGTGTAATAGCTCATGACGTCGCCGTTGAGGTGTGTATCAAAATACCTAATTGGCAAGTCTTGCATGTGTGAGAACATCTTTGAGCGCCATTTTTGCAGTGCTCCTTGGGTGACAATAGCCATACCTTGGGTAGAGATGATGTTTGCAAGAAGTCCAATGATATAGAAGGTGGCGAGAAGTGTAACGTTCTGGAAGACTAGGCCTTCTGCAGAACTCCAGTCACCAGTATCAATGAAGTTAGAAATGATGGAGAGGATTCGCTCTAAGAAAACACTTGGAAGCGACTGCATAATTGCTTGAATAACAGCACCGAGAAGTGCTATAGGGAGAAGGACAGGGTAGAACTCCCAGAGCATTTTAATGGTACGGGTAAGAATTTTTCCCACGGGAAGCTTTGGCCTTGCGTTATTTGTTTCTGTTGCCTTACTCATGAGAAGTCACCTCGCCTTCCTGGGACTGGTTTTCATCAACACTTTGTTTGTTCTGCGAGAAGTACACTTCGCGGTAGATTGGGTTATCTTTCAGGAGCTCTTCATGCGTACCAATAGCATTAATGCGGCCGTTATCCAGAACAATAATCTTGTCAGACTCTTCAATACTGGATGTACGCTGAGCAATGATGATTTTGGTGGTATCCGGCAGATAATCTTTGAGGCCGGCGCGAATTAAAGAATCAGTTTTTGTATCAACGGCGCTGGTAGAGTCATCAAGAATAAGTACTTTTGGACGTCTGAGAAGTGCACGTGCAATACAAAGACGCTGCTTCTGACCACCAGAAACATTATTGCCACCCTGCTCAATATGAGTCTCATATTTATCAGGAAAGGTTTGAACAAAGCTATCTGCTTGAGCAAGACGGGCTGCCTCAAGAATTTCTTCATCGGTAGCATCAGGATTGCCCCAGAGAAGATTTTCTTTAATGGTGCCGCTAAAGAGTACGTTTTTCTGAAGAACCATAGCAACGGCACCACGAAGCGTATTGATGTCATAGGCTCTGACATCATGTCCACCAACAGAAACGCTACCAGCAGTTACGTCGTAAAGACGAGGAATAAGCTGTACAAGAGTAGACTTAGCAGATCCGGTACCACCGATGATGCCAATGACCTCTCCAGATTTAATGTGAAGGTTTACGTCAGATAGGGCTTCTCGACCCCCTGGTCCAGAGTAGGAGAATCCAACGTTGTCAAAATCAATGGAACCGTCAGCAACCTCGGTCAGAGGATTTTCTGGGTTGTTAATAGTAGAAGTTGCAAGCAGTACCTCACAGATGCGGCGAGCACCTTCCTCTGCGATGATAATCATGGCAAAGACAAAGGAAAGCATCATAAGTGCCATAAGCATCATAAAGCCATAGGTAATAAGGGAAGAAAGCTGGCCAACACTAAAGGCAGTTCCCTGAGAAGAGACAATGAGGTAAGAGCCAAAGTAAAGAATAAAAACAAACAGTACGTAAATGGTGAAGTTCATAAAGGGAGAGTTTAAAGCCATGAGCCTCTCTGCTGCAGTGAAGTCTTCGCGCAACTCTTCTGAAGCTTTATTAAATTTTTGACGTTCAAAATTTTCATTTACAAACGACTTAACAACGCGGATGCCAGCAAGGTTCTCTTCAGTGGATTCGTTGAGCGCATCGTACCTCTTAAAGACTTTCTTAAAGATAGGAATAACCCTAGAAATAATGAAGTAAAGACCAATTCCCAAAAGAGGCATGACTGCAACAAAAATAATTGCAAGCCAACCACCCATTATAAAGCCTGCGATAAAGGCTGAAATAAACATAAAGGGTGCGCGTACAGCCATGCGAATGAGCATCATAAATGCCATCTGTACGTTAGAGATATCCGTAGTAAGACGTGTTACCAAAGATGACGAAGAGAATGCATCAATAGTGGTAAACGAGAACTTTTGAATGTTACGGAACATATCACGGCGAAGGTTGCGTGCAAATCCAGTAGATGCCTTAGCAACAGAGATGCCAGAAAGCGTTCCAAATAGTAGTGACAACATTGCCATAGCGGCAAGAATGAGTCCCGACTGGAGAATGGCGTTGAGATCTGCACCAGTTCGGAGGGTATCAACGAGAGCTGCCGTTCTAAAGGGGATAAGAATCTCTAAGATGGTCTCTACCATAACAAAGACTGGTGTGAGGATAGTGTCTTTCTTAAACTCACCAATGCTCTTTGAAAGAACAGTAGCAATTTCTTTAAAAGAAAAATTATTTACGTCAACAATACCGGTCAATGTTGAGGGGATCAAAGCAGTATCTGCTTCAGTTGATTCAACCATGTCTTCGAGTTCTTCGGTTGAAGTTACTTCTTCTGGCATGTTGTTTCTCCCTTCTCGTCTTTGTTAAATGTGTCCCAATGTTCAACTAATCTATCTAGATATCCGCAAAGAGCAGTTTTTTCTTTATCCGAAAGAATAGATAAGGCCTGTGCTTCAAACGATCCAATGGATTCTTGAACCTCTTGAGCTTGTTTACGACCTGCTTGCGTCAATGAAAGAAGCGTCTGTCTGCGGTCTTTATCAACACGTGTCCGTTCAATAAGACCCTTTGCTTCAAGTTTGCTCACCATTTCTGAAAGTGATGCGGATGTATTTTTTGTCTTGGCGAGAAGATCTTTTTGTGTCATATTCCCATTACGATAGAGCACGGTCAAAATAAATTGCTGACCGCCACGACATCCGCGCGTGATGTAAAGGTAATGACCTAGATGGCCAAGATTGCGAATAATACGCATCTCTTGAGTAGGTGAGGTAGGCGCTTGATGCATGAATACCTCCCATAACAGAAATAATTCTTGTTAGGTATTTTACTCAAAAATTTTGAGATAGCAAGGTACTTAACAATTAAGTACCGAAGTTTTATTTTCTTGAAATAAAAGCAGGTAGATTAGTTAGAATACTAGCCCTTTGTTTAAAAGTAGGAAAGATTTGCAAAAATTCTTCGTACTACTGCGCATGGAGACACTTTTGGAACATTGTGAGGGCATCCTGGAATAAAGAGAAGACGTGCCGTGGGAATTGCCTCAGCAATGCGGCGAGTTTCCTCTGGATAAATTTCATCGTATTCACCCGCCATAACAACAACAGGAACAGAGATATGTTTAAGGGTTGCAGGGTCAATATGAGGATTGTCTACCATAAGCTCAAGATGCTCTGCAATACGAGCTGCTTCAGCAGGTGAGGGAACAGGATAGCCATCTTCTAGAACAGCACCTTCCCAGCCTTCAGCCGCCCAGCGCTTATTACCCTCAATACTTTCATACAACCAGGTCATATCACCCAACGTATCAGGTTCAAGATTTGCTCCAATGGAAACCAGTGAAGCAACAATGTCTGGATAGTCACGCGCCAAAAGTAGACCAAGGATGGCTCCATCAGAAAAGCCCACAACATGAGCGGAGGTAATACCAAGTTGTTTTAGGACAACGTATGCATCTTCTGCCATCTGCTCGTAGGTAAAGGCAGCTGTGCCACGTGTGCTCTGACCTTGATCTCTTGAGTCAATACCAATAGCGGTATAGCCACGGTTGCATACCTCATCAATGATGGAGCCAAAGATTCCATGCTCTTCACCGTTTCCGTGAAGAAAAACAATGGGAGTAGAAAATGTGTCGTCGGTAATAGACGCTAAATAGTCCTTAGTTGAAGTAAGGTTTTTACAGGGTTTCTCGTTAGTAGAGGTGTTGGGAGTATACACAAATGTTGCAATTTCTGCGCCATCATCAAGCAACACCTGAAGATGGCTCTTCAGGTGTGTTGTTGGCTTGCTATATGGTTTTGGACGATAGACGGGTGGAAACTCGACCACGTATGCTCCTAGCTGCGCGTTTTAGTTTTTCTGGCTGGGATGTGCTTTGAAGAAGTCAAAGCGAGGTGGAAGCTCTTCAAGCTGGTGCTCCTCTGCGCTCTGACCAAGCTTTGCTGCAAGTTCTTTTGGACCCATAAAAGCGTTCTCCCAGGAGAAGAACTCCTCATGTGAGAAGTTAAGCGCATCTGCAATGCGCTCGCAGCCTTCTGGAACAGCTGGGTGCATGAGCAGTGTGATGGTCTTGAGCCCATAAAACGCATCGGCAAGTGCCTGGTCATAAGCCGCATCATTGCCTTGAGCAGCCTTGGAAGCCTCGCTCCAACGCTTGTTTTCTGTGCGCGCATACTCGTCAACTGCAGCAAGTGCAGAGTGCGCGTCAAAGCTGTATGCAAGCTGCTCGTACTTTAGAAGTACCTCTTGAGAAGCGTCGATAACTTCCTGGTGTGGCTCGCTGACAGGCAGGTGACCACCACAAGCATTAGCTGCACCATAAAGGCAGCTACGAGCCATACGGTTAAAAATGTTAGTGAGGAATGCAGACTCTTTCAGCGCTGGATCAACAACGCGAGGGTCATCTTTTACAAGAAGATCTGGTTCACCATCTTTTCCCTTTCTGGATACAGAGGTATCAAAAGCCTTTGGCGAGAAGGACACGGCACGCTGATCAAGGCCAAGAGAGAGCCAGTGAGCACGGAGCTGTTCTGGAGTGTAGAACTCAAGAAGTTCCTCAGCCATTGGAGGTTTGATAGCACCAGAGCTGGAAGCCTTCTTATTCATAAAGAGAATATGGTAGTTAGCAACTGGAGTATCGGTGATAAGACCCCAATCAAGTGCATCCCACAGTGGGTTCTGGACAATGCAGTAGAAGAAGATGTTGTCCTGACCAATAAACTGATAGACAGCTGCATCATCGCTGCACCACCAATCACGCCACTCGTCAGAAGAGTAGCGAGAACCACCGTTGCTAGCGTCTTCAGAAAGAGCAGCACGTGTGAAGGTGATAGGAGCCCAAAGGGACTCAGTCCAAACCCAGATGGTAAGGTCTTTTAGATCTTCAATGTCTGGAGACTTGAGGCCCCAAGAAATGTTGCCAGTCATGCGGTAAGGCAGAAGCGTCTTGCTTGTTCTAAAGCGAATTCCAGCCTCTTTGAGTTTCTCGCGAGCCTCATCTCTGTCTTGCCAATTTTCAAAGACAACTGAGAAGGAAGACGCATTGCCTTCTGGCTCAATAACACTATGAGCGGGAAGGGAAGAAGTAACGCCATTGAAGTCTTGGCGGTAGGAGTTTTGGATATAGATAATGGGCTCGGTCAAAGTTTCTTGAACGGTTGAAGTAATAACTGAGCGAATTTGTGGATTGGTCTTCCACTTCTCTACAAGATTGTTTAAGAACTCTTTGTATTGTGGCAGGTCAAAGTACCAGCTTGGTGCAGGACGAAGCTCTGGTGTAGTGCCAGTAAGTTGCGAAACAGGAGCAATAAGCTCCTCTGGATTGAATTGATGGCCCAGATCACATTCTTCGGCGTAAGCTTTTTCTGACTTGCATCCTTTAATAGGGCAGCGTCCATTGACCTGACGGCCGTTTAAGAACGTCTGAGCCTCGGTATCATAGAACTGTTTGGTAGAGAGCTTAGAGAGTTTACCGCGCTCATAGAGGCGGTGCATAATACTATCTGCCATTTCTTCGTGAATTTTTGCAGCTGGCTCTAGCGCGGAACCGCCATAGAAATCAAGAGAGATGTTATAGGCGTTAAGAGCGCTTTTTTGCAGGTTATGGTTTTGATTAACGTAATCGAGAATAGTTCCTTCATAGCCTTCATCTTCAACTTTTTTGCGATAGCCCTCTGCAATAGGAGAGCCATAGCAATCAGTTCCCGAGATAAATAGTACGTTTTTCTGGCCAATTCGATCTCTTAAGAAACGAGCAAAGAAATCTGCTGGGACAAAGACGCCCGCAATATGTCCAAAGTGGAGATTCTTATTACCGTAGGGCATACCACCAGTAATGACAGCGCGTTTAGGAAAATGTGGGCGGTTGTTCATGTCGTAGCTTTCGGCCATGGATACCTCGCAGTTGAAATTAGTAGATTACGCAAATTATCTTCTTATTTTAATCTTTTTTGATTTACTACACGAATAGATTCAGAACTCGATACTATAGTGAGTAGAAATTATGTAAGGAGAATTTGTGGGAAGAAAAAAGCCAAAGACAAGTCTTGAGTTTGTGTTAAAGGATCCACCAAAGTCTGTGGTGACGCCCTTTCTTGTGGCTGACCTTGCGCTTTTACTTATGTTTTTGTGCCATATTCCATTGCTGGTTATGGGCGAGCTTCCGCCAAACGATATTCTTCCTGCAGCGTTAGATCTTCTAGGAAGCATACTGGTGGCCGGCTTAATTCTTGTGTGGATTACTCGTGTAAATAAACGTGATTTTAGATCTTTGGGTCTTCGCATAAGTATGTGGCCAGGTTTTATGCGCGGAGTTACCTTTGGCTTTTTAATGGTGTTGTTTACCTTTGGTTCTATTATGCTTATTGAAGGTTTTAATTTTAACTTCAATGCTTCCTACAACGTTTTTGTTGCTCTTTTTTTACTTGTGGTAACGTTCATTGAGTCTGCGGCTGAAGAAATCTTATTTAGGGGTTATCTGCAAACTGGTGTTGAAGCTAAGAGCTCTTTTCCAGTGGCCCTTGTACTTCAGGCAGTACTCTTTACCGCAACGTATGGTCTTACACCAAATATCTCTGTTGCAGCAACAATTTCAGTCTTTTTGATGGGCATTCTCTATGGCTTGGTTTTTTGGCTTACCGATAACCTTCTCATGACCATTGCCATGCACTTTATTTGGAACTTTGTGACTGGTCCTATTCTTGGTATTTCGGTTACTACTACGCTTCTTCCTACTACACTTTTAACAGCATATCCTGCGGCATCTGAATTTATCTCGGGTGGTGCCTACGGTATTGAAGCAAGTGTTGTTACTATTTTTGTATGCCTTGTTGCCTGTGCCATAGTAGGTTGGAAATGTTATAAAGCACAAGGCGAGAAAAACTAATGGCTTCAAACATGCTTCAGTCAATTGAGACTCTTTCAATAGAGCCGGGAACACCGCTGTTACTTCATGCGTGCTGTGGGCCATGCTCACTTGAACCTTTAAAGCATCTGAGGGAAGAGGGTTTTGAGCCAACTATTTGTTGGACAAATCCCAATATTCAACCTGTTGAAGAGCACGATAAGCGTCTCCAGACCCTACTTACGTGGGCTAAAGAAGAAGCTCATGTTGAGGTGATTGTGGCAGGAGATCCACGAGAACAGTGGGAGCGCGCTGTTGCTCCTCAGGGGTTTGAGCGGGACCGTCGTTGCCGCGCTTGTTACGCAATCCGCTTAGCAGAGAGTTGTCGTGTAGCGGTAGAACGTGGGTTTGAATACGTTTCTACTACACTGGCCGTCTCGCCCTATCAGCTTTTTGATGCATGTGAGGATGAGCTGGTATCCATTGCGCATGCTCATGGGCTGACGCCTGTATGGAGAGATTTTCGTCCGTATTATCCGGAGGCTACAAAAGAGTCTCGTGAGCTTGGTATGTATCGACAAAATTATTGCGGCTGCAGATATTCTGCGGCCGAGGCTCAGATAGAGCGCCATGAAGCTCGTGACGCAAGAAAGGCAGCACGTCATGCGAACTGACGATTTTGATTACAACCTTCCAGAAGAACGTATTGCACAAGCTCCTGCTGAGCCAAGAGACTCTTGTAGGCTTTTGGTGCTGCATAGAGAAGATGGTCGCATAGAGCACAAGCACTTCACTGATATTGTGGAGTATCTTGAGCCGGGCGATTTGGTTGTAGTTAATAAGACACGCGTTATGCCAGCTCGCCTTGTAGGTAAAAAGCAAAATACGGGCGGCGTCTCAGAAACGCTGCTTTTAAAACGTCGAGAAGACATTGATGCATTGGGTAGTGTATGGGAGTGTCTGGTAAATCCTGGCAAACGCCTTAAGCCTGGTGCAGTAATTGAGTATCGCGCAGGTGGCCTGCATGCTCCTGATTCAGCTCCTGTAGTGCTCACGGGCACTATTGTGGATTTTGTTGATGACAACAGGGGAGGACGCCTGGTGCGTTTTGAAGCTCAGGGAGAGCGTACCCTTGATGAGGCTATTCATGAGGCAGGTCACGTCCCTTTACCTCCTTATATTACGCAGTATGAGGGAGATCCAGAGAAATATCAGACGGTTTACGCTATGCAGGATGAGCACTCCGCTGCAGCTCCTACCGCAGGCCTTCACTTTACTCCAAAACTTATTGAAACCATTAAAGCAAAGGGTGTTCAGTGGGCATCTGTTGAGCTTGAGGTTGGTATTGATACCTTTAGGTTAGTAACGGAGGATGACCCCACAAAGCACGTCATTCATACTGAGCGCTACCACGTAGCTCCAGAAGTTGTTGAAGCAGTAAAGGCTACTAAAGCGGCTGGCCATAAGGTCATTGCCATTGGCACTACCAGTGTTCGCTCACTTGAGAGCACCTGGGATAGCCAGATTCCTGCAGACGAGCCTCCTGTTGTTGCGCGTCGCTTTGAGGAGGAGGAAGATTCTGCTGCGGTGACCCACAAAGGTGATATGGTTGCCCGAGAAAACGCAACCACCAATCTGTATTTGATGCCAGGCTCTACGTTCCACGTGGTAGACACTATGGTGACTAACTTCCATGTTCCACGTTCTACTTTGATGATGCTTGTTTCCGCCTTTGCAACGCGCGAGCAGATTATGAATGCCTATCAAAGTGCTATTGACGAGAAGTACCGTTTCTTGTCATTTGGTGACGCTATGATCATTATTTAGTGAGCATGATCCTCACGTTCAGTTTGAGAGTTTTGTTCTAGATAAAAAGCGCTCACATTACTGTGAACGCTTTTTTCATACGTTATCTTATTTGGGATAATGGTTGTATTACCAGTTAAAAACCAGCCATACAAAGGTTCCAAGAATCGCTATCATGCCAAGGATAACAATGATGAAGCCAATGCGCTGGCCACGAGTTGTCTCTCGAAGGATTTTCTC
>ERZ773263.2125-NODE-2125-length-11085-cov-7.713871_pt1 | contig 11085 bp, 13 predicted proteins | sample MGYA00511076_ERZ773263 | MGnify/ENA primary metagenome ERZ773263 (study PRJEB29015, sample SAMEA2738155) | human oral metagenome | biome: human oral; feature: human-associated habitat; material: saliva | place: China | collected 2195 ... | reverse complement strand
TCCTGGACCTCATTTTGCTTTTTTTCTTTTTTATATTTTTCTTTATTATTTTTATTTATATCTTTTTGTATATTAGTATCTTTATTTGTCGGATTTTTTTCCGAGTTATTTTCGGATTTTTTTCCGAATTTACTCGGAGATTTTTCCGAATTACTATCAAAATTCGGATTTTTTTCCGAGTTATTTTCTATAAAATTCCAACTTTTACCTTTTTCTGTTAATCTTATTAAGTCCATTCCCTTATGCTTTATATATTCAATAATTCCTTTTTCTGCCAATACTTTTAAATTTCTATATACAGTATCAGCTTTTTCAAAAAACATTGGTAATTCTTTTAAGATTAAGTTTCTTGATACAAAATAATAAATCTTATCATCAATTATTTCTTCATTAGCCCAAGCATTAGCTTCGTATAATAATGCTACTAATATTCCTTGTGTTGCATTTATTTCCCATTCCATACATTTTTGATTATTTAATGTTGTTGAAAACCTCATCTTTTACCTCCTGTACTTTTATTGTTTCAATTAGCAATTACTATAAGATAGTAACTGTTGATTCAAATAATAAATTAGTTGGAAGTAGTAGGAAAAATATTAATATTTCTTTTATCATCAACATTTCACAAGTAGGAAATTTAGTAGGAAATATTAATGTAAAATAATGCATTAATTCTTTTAGAATATGTAAAATTTTTCTTTGTTTTTTATTGATATACATAGGAAAATTATTAGAATTTTTTTAGAATATTATTTTACATTGAAATATTTTAAAATATTTATATCTTAAAAATATCTTTTAATACTAATAAAAAAATAAGAAGTAAAATATTTGAAAATATTTTATAATATATAAAAGTAAAAACTGAAATAAGAAAACCTGTCAAGATATGAGATAAAAATATAGGTAACATTTTACTATCTAAGCCCTGACCATTCATTAGTTCAATAACAACTGCTGCTTCTGGTGTAAGAGGACTCATTCTTGCTCCCATTACCCCACATTGTGCAATTATTGCTAACATAACAGGATTATATCCAGCTGCCACAGCAATAGGTACTGCAATTATTGGCATAATAGCAAGAGTTGGTATTGCTCCTGGTCCAACTGCACATAATAAAGCTCCTAAAAGAAACATTATTATAGGCAATAATATTTTATTTTTTCCAGTAATAGAAACAATCTTTGCAGATAAATTTTCTAAGGTGTTATTTGCACTTAAAAGCCCAAACAAATATGAAACTCCTGTCATAGTCAAAAATAATGAAGAACTAAAACCTTTTATTATGTCTTTATCTTTTATTCCAAAGTACTTCCCTAGAAAAAATGTCATTGCTATTGCAATAATTCCAACATTAGTTTTCTTAAAAAAACCTAAAACAATAGCAATAATTAAAGTAATTAAAGAAACATAACTCAACATTTCCATAATATCACCTACTTAACAATTATACATACAGGGCTTTTAGAATTTATAATTTTTCCAGTATGTTTTAAAAAACCATTGTCATCTAATACAAACTCAACTATTGTGTCAGATTCTTCATTTGCACAAAATAATTTATTTGTATCTTTTTTTAAAGTCATAAATCTAGGAGTTTTTCCAAGAACATCTGTATAGTTTATCACTTTTAAAAATCCTGTCTCTTTATCTATTTTATAGGTTGTTATTATATCTGAAAATCTATTTGAAACAAGTACATATTCAGAATTTTTATCTATAAGTATAGCTGCTACATCTGAATTAGCAGTAAAAGTTTCAGGTAATGTTGGCAATGTTTGTCTAGCTTTTAATTTTCCTTTTACTGAGTCAAATTCTAAAAATGTAACATCATTTCCCTTTTCATTACTCATATATACATATCTATTATTTTTATGTATAGCAACATGTCTTGGCTCTGAATAAAGTCTTCCATCAAAATAGTCAGATAAAATAAATTTTCCATTTTCATATTTAATTAAATTCAATCTTTCATAACCTTTTGCTCTTGCTTGTGTTGGTACAAATAAAAAATCTTTATTATTATCAAATATGCATTGATGTGCAAAAGAGTTTAAATCTTCATTTTTCCCTTCAAATTTAAAGGTATCAAAAATTTTTCCCAAACTTCCATCAGAATTTCTTTTAATTGAAAATAAACTTCCACCCTGTAATGTAGCAACAACAAGAAATTCATTATTTTTATCAACAGTTATGAAAACAGGATTTTTTGAATTTATATCTATTGAGTTTAAAAAAATAAGTTTTCCATCCTCTTCTATTTTATAACTGCTCACAAAAGTTAAATCTCCATGTACAGAATATAAATATTTTTTCTCATTATCAAAACAAAGATAAGATGGATTTTCAATAGTTTTTAAAGTCTGTATTTTATTCCAATTATCATTTTCATCTATTTTATAAACTTCTATTCCTTCTCCTCTTGCATTTCTTTCTTTGGTAGTTCTACAACCTGTATATACAAACATTTTATGCCTCCTTAAAAATCTTTTTTATAAATGGTAATAAACCCCCAGCCATAATGATTTCTTTTTCTTCTTCACTAAGCTCTATCAAAGCTTCAAATGTAAAATTTTTAGTATCATCTTTTATCGTTATTATTCCTTTCTCCAATGCTTCATCCATATTATTCCAAGAAAGTTCATCAGAAATTTCAATTTTGTCATAATCTTCTGAATTTTTAAAACTCATTGGAACCACCCCATGATTTATTAAATTTTTCTTATGTATTCTAGCTATACTTTTTACAATTACTGCTTTAACTCCCAAATACATTGGTGCTATTGCAGCATGTTCCCTACTTGAACCTTGCCCATAATTTTCTCCACCAATAATTACAGATTTTCCATATTCTTTAGCTCTTGCTACAAAATCAGGATAAATTCTTGAAAAAGCATATTTAGAAATTTCTGGTATATTTGATCTCATAGCTGAAAAATTAGCATCATTTGGAGTTATATCATCTGTTGAGATATTATCCTTAGTCTTTAAACTTACTTTTACATTTAATTTATTAGGAATTTTTGTATTTAAAGGTAAAAATAAAATAGATTGGAATGGGGAGGAGGTTCAGGTTGCCATAGCAATTTTAACACCTTTGGAAGGTGCGGATACTCACTTGCAGATTCTGGCTAAGCTTTCGAGAAAATTGATGCATAAAGAATTTAGAGAAGCTTTATTTAATGCAAGTAGTGAAAAAGAAGTCGTAGACGTATTAACGTTTGAAGAATAGGAGGAAGACAATATGACAAAGAAAATGGTTGCACTATGTGCCTGCCCAATGGGACTAGCACATACATTTATGGCTGCTGAAGCGATTGAAGTAGAAGCGAAGAATAGAGGGTATGAATATAAGGTAGAAACACAAGGGTCTGATGGTGTTCAAAACAAATTGACAAGAAATGACATTGATGAAGCTGATTTTATTATTCATGCAATTGCGGTTACACCTTTAGAGATGGAACGTTTCGACGGAAAAGAAGTTTATGAGGTTGGGTTACAAGAAATCATTAAAAATGTCAGTGGTATTTTTGATGAAATTGAAGAAGATTTAAATAATTAAGAGGAGGTAGAAGGAAATGGTCGTAAAGAAAAAAATAGTTAGCACTAGTTCTTCAGAAGGAGCGCCTAAAACAGAGGCTCCTAAGACAAATGAACAAAAAACAGGAGTTTGGACTGAAGTTAGTAAACACTTGATGACTGGTATTTCTTACATGATTCCAGTACTAATCATGGGGGGATTAGTGGGTGCATTCTCTCAAATTATCCCTTATGTTATTTTTGGTTTAAGTCCAGATGTTAGTATTTTAGATGCAATTAATAGTGGAAATTATACAGGCTTTAACTTTACGTTGTTGAAAATAGCGCAATTAATGCAATCGTTTGGATTTACTTTATTTGGATTTGCAATTCCGCTATTTGCTGCCTTCACAGCTTTCTCAATCGGAGGCAAGACAGCTTTTGCAACAGGGTTCATTGGTGGTTATGTTGCCGTTAAACCAATCGCAACTCTTGTTCTTCAAGATGGCAAATGGAAAGAAGTGGCACCTGTTCCTTCTGGATTCCTAGGTGCGATTATCATTGCCTTTGCAATTGGATATTTTGTTAAATTCCTTAATGAAAAAATTAAACTTCCAAAGAATTGGTTGGCATTCAAGACAACTTTCTTAATTCCGCTCATTGCAGCAATTGTAACAATGATCTTGATGGTTTACATCATTACTCCATTTGGTGGACTTGTCAATGGATGGATTAAATCAGTTCTAGAAGCAGCTGGAAAATCAGGACAATTTGTGTATGCATTAATTCTTTCAGCAACAACTGCATTTGACTTAGGTGGACCAGTAAATAAAGCCGCAGGATTCGTTGCGTTAGGATTTACAACAGACAAGATTTTACCAGTAACAGCAAGATGTATTGCGATTGTTACACCAAGTATCGGTTTAGGATTATCTACATTATTAGACAGAGTTTTAGTTCGTCGTCGTGTATATGACAAACAATTCTATGAAGCAGGTAAGACTTCTATTTTCCTAGCATTTATGGGTATTTCAGAAGGTGCGATTCCATTTGCGTTAGAACGTCCTATGTTTACAATTCCTCTTTATGTAGTCGGATCTATCATTGGTGCGATGACAGGGGTTGGATTAGGAGCCGTTCAATGGTTCCCAGAATCAGCAATTTGGGCATGGCCTTTAATTACAAACATTTTCCCTTATGTTTTAGGTATTGCAGTAGGTTCACTCTTCATTGCAGTTGTAAATATTTACTATCGTAATCACCTTATTAAAATTGGAAAATTAGAAGTGTTATAGAAAGGTAAATAGATGACTGAGAAAAAAATAAAAATAATCCCACACACGCACTGGGATAAAGAATGGTATTTTACCTCTGCACGGTCTCTCGTATATTCATTAAAGGACTTTGATGAGGTGCTAGATACATTAGATGCAGATCCAGATTTTAAATGCTTTCACCTAGATGGACAACTGTCTATTGTGGAAGAGTATCTAGAACTACATCCAGAACGTGAAGAACAATTTGCTAGATTAGTAAAAGAAGGAAGATTAATCATTGGTCCTTGGTATACTCAACCAGACACACTTGTTGTGTCTGGAGAGAGTCTACTAAAAAATCTCGAAATTGGGATGAAACTGTCTGAAAAATATGGCGGACATCAATCGATTGGTTATCTTCCAGACTCATTTGGAATGTCGAGTCAAATGCCGCAAATCTATCATCATATGGGATTAAAATATGCATTTTTCAGACGAGGCATTGCAAAACATCTCGTAGATAATAGAGAGTTTATGTGGGAATCTCCTGATGGAACAAAGATGTTTACACATAATCTTCACCATTATGGGAATATGGCTTATCCACCAAACGGAAAAGAAGAAATCAAAGCGTATTATCAAGAAATGATTGATAAACTAGGAGATTCTTCATTGCCTGACACCGTGTTACTTTATAACGGAGAAGATCAAAAACCAATTCGAAAAAACCTTCCAGAATTAGTAAGGATTGGGAATGAAAGTGGTGAGTACTCGGTAGAAATAGATACTTTAGAAAATGCGCTAGCAAGTATTCAACAAGAATATTTGGAGAAAAAATTACCATTGCCAACTTACAACGGTGAGTTTACATTTGGGCAATTTAGCAGAACGCATAAGAGTATCTTTTCAACAAGGGTAGACCTTAAACAACTGAATAATCACTTAGAAAATTACTTAAGCAATATTGTCGAACCTTTATCTGTTTTAGCGAGCGATGCTGGTTCGAAATATGAATCAATTCTAATAGATAACATCTGGAAATTAATGTTATTAAATTCAGCTCATGATTCCATCGGCAATTGCAACTCCGATTGGACAAATGAAGACATTAAAGCACGATATGTGAAGGCGAAATCGTTAGCAGAAGAGCTCGTAGAGTTTAAGATGCGTGAAATGGGACAACAAGTAAAACAACTCGATTTCACACAATTTCAAGTGTATAACTTGCTGCCAAATGAACGGTCAGGATTTATCGATATTGAGCTATATACACCGTACAAGCAGTTTACGATTCTTGATGCTAATGGAGTAGAATCGAAATTTGTTGTCAATCAGGTGGATGAAGTGACAGATAGTTACTTGAAGAAATCGATAAAAGAAATTGGTGTTAATAATGAACTGGATGCAGATTGGCCAAACAAAATTAATCGACTATATCGAGTTCAGATAACGCTTTGTGCAGAAAAACTCCCATCGATGGGATATCAAACATATTACTTTAAGGAGATGGGTGATTAATATGAATACAAAAAATCAAATTGAAAATAGTCACTATCTCATTGAATTCAAAGATGGGCAAATTCATTTGTTCGACAAAGTCAATCAAACAAATTATCCAAATATCATCTCTGTCATTGATGATGGTGATGAAGGGGATAGTTATGACTACTCGGAACCGTTTGGTAATAAAGAGATAGCAGCGGAATTTCTAGGCTGTGAAATCGTTGAGGATGCTCTTAAAAGTACGATGAAATTAACAGGAACAATAGACTTGCCGATTGATTTAGAAAGTCGTGCTAAGGGTGGAGAGACCGTTCAGCAGGAAGTACTCCTAGAATTAGTGTTGAATCACCATGTCTTAGAAGAAAGTATCAGTGTTGAGATTCAAACTGTTAATATCGCCGATGAACATCGTTTAAGACTCGTTTTTAATACTCATAAAAAGAATGAAAAATCTTATGCTGATATTCAATTTGGAACAATCGAACGACCAACTTATTTGCCACAAGTTGAACAGTGGAAAGAAGAACGTTGGGATGAAAAACCTCGTACAATTGAACCTCTTCTATCCTATGTTACAAATGGATTTGACGCGTGTGATTTGCAGATTGTGACAGAAGCGATAAGAGAATATCAATTTATCGGTGAAGACTGTGCTCAAATAGCAATGACAGTATATCGTTCGGTTCCGTACTTAGGAAAATCAGACTTGCAGGATCGTCCAGGTCGTGAATCAGGAACTAAAGTGAGAACAGAAGGAACTCGTCATATGAATGAATTAATCCAGGCTCGATATTATGTAAGAGTCCTTGGGAATGCAGATGATGAGTATAGCTGCGCTCAGTTTGCAAAAGAAATGCTAACACCGTTGATTGGTTATCAGGCTGCATCGTTCCGTAATAATACGGATGAGTTTGTACTTTCGATTGCGGATGAAATGAATCTACCTCCAACGCATTCACTTGTTGAAGTAGAAGGAGAGGCTATCTGCTCAACGATTAAGAAGGATTCTCGTGGGGCAATTATCCGTCTTTATAATCCAAAGAGAAGGGAACGTGCAGAAGCTAGTGTAGATAACAAAACAGTAGAATTGAAGACGTGTCAGTTTGACGATTTGCTAATAGATTAGTAAGTTTTAATTGATATTTAGAGTAGAACCCTTTTCCGAATGGAGAGGGTTCTTTTTTGAGCAAAATAATACTATAAAAGAGCAAAATTATCATATGTGATAATTATCATATATGATAATTTTAAGGTGTGGAGGTGGGAGAGATGAAGCGCAAGTTTAAAATCGAAAAAGATATGGTAGATCAGCTAGATGAGTATTCATACGAAGAAAAAGTAAAGTATGCAGCCATATTAAAAATACTGCAAGAAGATGGGTTAACAGAAGAGATGATTCAAAAATGGGGTCGATGGTATAAAGGAAAACACGGATTGCTAATAACCCTTTCAAAAAATGTTAAGGAGGAGATGGACGATGGGGACGTACCTAACTTCAAAACTTTGCAAGCTTTCATCAGAATATCCGACGTTTGAGTATGATTTAGAAAAGGAAATGATGATGCAGCGAGTTGCGTTACAAATGACTAAATTACAAACAGTGACAGGACTTTCTTTGGACGAATTTGCAAAAGAAGTCGATCTTAAATCATCAAATCTTTCTAGATTGCAGAGCGGAGACCATAATCCAACTATTCTTACTCTGTTGGATTTAGCTTATCGATGTGGATATGATGTAGAAGTGAAAGTAAAAAAGAAAAAACTGCCTAAGTAGCATTACAAAATTACAATTGTTCACAGAAAAAATCTCTTAGAGCATAGCAATTTAACTCCTAAATTTGTTTTTATAAGTGTAAGACTTATTAGATTATGAATAGAAATGAGGAGGAAAAATTATGACACATCATACATTTGTTGAGAAGAAACTGCATTTACGATTCAAAGGGAGTGACAGAAAAACAAAGAACCTGATTATTTCACGTCCTAAGGATAAATTGAAGAAGGATTCAGCTAATATAGCAATGGAGAGTATTATAGGAGCTAATCTTTTTGAAAAAGACGGAGTACAATTGTATGAAGGCCGAAGAGATGCTTATTATAAGACGCGGAGAGTGGATGTCTTTCTTTAACAACAATAAATAATCGAATAAATATCCACCGGCTAAGCCGGTGGATATTTATTTGTGGAGTAAGTTACTTCTATATAGATTGTACCGAATAAAAGGGAACATTTTCTCTTAAGAAAATTCTTGACGTGTTGAAGGAGAAATGCTATTCTATTAGAGGTGCTTTTATACCTGATTCCTGATAAGTAATCAAATCAGTCGTGCTGACTGGTAAGAAGGCCATTTTATGAGACAGTGATGTCTTTTAATTTTTAACAAAAAATGGTCCGCCCGGAAGTGTGGACCAAGAAGAACCCGTTAGGGAAGGAGGAAGAGCTTAATGCCAACTATTAACCAATTAGTCCGTAAACCTCGTAAATCAGCAGTTGAGAAATCAGCTTCTCCAGCGTTAGGTAAAGGCTATAACAGTTTCAAAAAATCACAAACGAATACAAACTCTCCACAAAAACGTGGTGTATGTACTCGTGTAGGTACTATGACACCTAAAAAACCTAACTCAGCGTTACGTAAATACGCTCGTGTACGTTTATCTAACTTAATCGAAGTAACTGCGTACATTCCAGGTATCGGTCACAACTTACAAGAACACAGCGTTGTGTTAATCCGTGGTGGACGTGTAAAAGACTTACCAGGGGTACGTTACCATATCATTCGTGGTGCTTTAGACACTGCAGGAGTTAACAACCGTATGCAAGGTCGTTCTAAATACGGTACTAAACGTCCTAAAAAATAATTAAAAAAATAAAACACTCATTAAATGAAAGGAGGATTATAAATGCCTCGTAAAGGTCCTGTCGCAAAACGTGATGTTTTACCTGATCCAATTTATAATTCAAAATTAGTTACTCGTTTAATCAACCGTTTAATGGTAGATGGAAAACGTGGTAAAGCTGCAACAATCTTATATAACGCATTTGATATCGTTAAAGAAAAAACTGGAAACGATCCAATGGAAGTTTTCGAACAAGCAATGAAAAACATTATGCCTGTTCTTGAAGTTAAAGCTCGTCGTGTAGGGGGTTCTAACTACCAAGTTCCTGTTGAAGTTCGTCCAGACCGTCGTACTACATTAGGTTTACGTTGGTTAGTAAACTACTCACGTCTACGTGGTGAAGACACAATGGAAGTTCGTTTAGCTAAAGAAATTATGGATGCTGCGAACAACACTGGTGCTTCTGTTAAGAAACGTGAAGATACACATAAAATGGCTGAAGCGAACAAAGCGTTTGCTCACTATCGTTGGTAAGATTAAAAAGGTTTTTCAACCTTTTTGGTCTCACTTATTGTTAGAAATATAGAAAGAGGTGTAGAACGAAGATGGCAAAAAGAGAATTCTCTCTTGAAAATACTCGTAATATTGGTATCATGGCCCACATCGATGCAGGTAAAACTACAACGACTGAGCGTGTACTTTATTACACTGGTAAAATCCACAAAATTGGTGAAACTCACGAAGGAGCTTCACAAATGGACTGGATGGAACAAGAACAAGAACGTGGTATCACTATTACATCAGCTGCTACAACAGCACAATGGAAAGGTCACCGTATCAACATCATCGACACTCCAGGGCACGTGGACTTCACAGTTGAAGTAGAACGTTCTCTACGTGTATTAGATGGTGCGGTAGCTGTACTTGATGCTCAATCTGGGGTAGAACCTCAAACAGAAACTGTATGGCGTCAAGCTACAACATACGGAGTTCCACGTATCGTATTTGCAAACAAAATGGATAAAATCGGTGCTGACTTCTTATATTCAGTACGTACAATCCACGAACGTTTACAAGCAAATGCACACCCAATTCAATTACCAATCGGAGCTGAAGACAACTTCACTGGTATCATTGACTTAATCAAAATGAAAGCTGAAATCTATACAAATGACTTAGGTACAGATATCCAAGAAACAGATATCCCTGAAGATTTACAAGATTTAGCTGAAGAATGGCGTGAAAAATTAGTAGAAGCAGTTGCTGAAACTGACGAAGCTTTAATGGAACGTTATTTAGAAGGTGAAGAAATTTCAGAAGCTGAATTAAAAGAAGCTATCCGTAAAGCTACATGTGCGGTAGAATTCTACCCAGTATTATGTGGTTCTGCCTTCAAAAACAAAGGGGTACAATTAATGTTAGATGCAGTAGTTGACTACTTACCATCTCCATTAGATGTTCCTTCAATTAAAGGGGTAGACCCTAACACAGACCAAGAAGTAGAACGTCATTCATCTGATGAAGAACCATTCTCAGCATTGGCCTTCAAAGTTATGACTGACCCATTCGTAGGTCGTTTAACATTCTTCCGTGTGTACTCTGGTACTTTACAATCAGGTTCATACGTTAAGAACTCAACGAAAGGTAAACGTGAACGTGTAGGACGTATCCTACAAATGCACGCGAACTCTCGTCAAGAAATTCCAGAAGTATTCTCAGGAGACATCGCTGCTGCAGTTGGTCTTAAAGATACAACTACAGGGGACACATTATGTGACGAAAAAGCTGAAGTTATCTTAGAATCAATGGAATTCCCTGATCCAGTTATCGAGGTTGCTATTGAACCTAAATCAAAAGCTGACCAAGATAAAATGGGTATTGCTTTACAAAAACTTGCAGAAGAAGATCCAACATTCCGTGCTTACACTAACCAAGAAACTGGTGAAACAGTTATCGCTGGTATGGGTG
>ERZ773263.2124-NODE-2124-length-11086-cov-22.693138_pt1 | contig 11086 bp, 8 predicted proteins | sample MGYA00511076_ERZ773263 | MGnify/ENA primary metagenome ERZ773263 (study PRJEB29015, sample SAMEA2738155) | human oral metagenome | biome: human oral; feature: human-associated habitat; material: saliva | place: China | collected 2195 ... | reverse complement strand
AGGCCCAAGTCACCGTGGCACCCTACAAGGTCGTGACTTCTAGCCAAGACTTGGCGGATATCGACCTGTCGAAAAACCATGTCCTCAAGACTGCGACTGGTGGCTATGATGGGCATGGACAAAAGGTCATTCGCTCGGAAGCAGACTTGGAAGAAGCCTATGCGCTAGCGGATTCAGCAGATTGCGTTTTGGAGGAATTTGTCAACTTCGACCTTGAGATTTCCGTCATCGTGTCAGGAAATGGCAAGGACGTCACAGTTTTCCCGGTTCAGGAAAATATCCACCGCAACAATATCCTGTCTAAGACCATCGTACCAGCCCGCATTTTAGAAAGTATAGCTGACAAGGCCAAAGCCATGGCGGTGCGAATCGCAGACCAGCTTAAGCTATCTGGAACTCTCTGTGTGGAAATGTTTGCGACAGCTGACGACATCATTGTTAATGAAATTGCTCCACGGCCACACAACTCTGGGCATTACTCAATTGAAGCCTGTGACTTCTCCCAGTTTGACACGCATATTTTGGGTGTTCTCGGAGCACCATTGCCAGCTATTAAACTACATGCGCCTGCTGTTATGCTCAATGTTCTCGGCCAACACGTCGAGGCCGCTGAAAAATTTGTCACAGAAAATCCAAACGCCCACCTCCACATGTATGGTAAAATAGAAGCAAAGCACAACCGCAAGATGGGACATGTGACTTTGTGTAGTGATGCGCCGGATGAGGTGGAGGAGTTTGGAGAAGGGATTGATTTTTAGTGGATAAGTTTTTTACAAATGAACACGGTTATTTTAATTGGCAATCTGTATTAGCGATTGTAGGGGTTTTTGGCTTTGTTTTGGGGGATTTATATCTATGTTGATAAACGAAAATCGAAGATACAAGAACGAAAAATACAAAGTCAAGTACAAAAACAAGAAAAATTAACGGAACCTTATAACGAGTTAATCAGGATAATATCTTTATTTCCAAATAGAACTCCATATGATGTCATGACTCTATTATCATATGGACCTAACTTTTATTCAGAAAACTTTGATACGGTGAATGGAATTTTGGAAATTCAGATTAAGGAAGATTATCAAAAGCGATTAGAGCGAAAAGGTCTTATTTATCAAGATGAAGAAGATATCAAAACAGGAATAGAGAATATTATATCAAGGAAATAGAAAAAATCAAAAATCAGTATTTTTTAGCTAAGAAAGAATATGAACGATTTAGAAGTACCGATAAGATTATTGAATTGTATGCCAATCAAGACGTAAAAAATTGCTTAGTCAAGTTTGATGTTACTTGGCACAACGCTTTTATTGCATGTACTTTAATGATAATCAGAAATTTATAAGTCATAAAGGAGAATAGTTAAGTTAAACAGAGATGAGTGAGAAAAAGAAAAAATGTATAATTTGTGCTATTAAAAAATCGGAAAATGATTTTAAAACAGAACATATAATACTTGAGAGTTTAGGGGGAAATAGACAACCAGAGAATACGCTTAAAGATATATGTGTGGATTGTAATTCAAATTTAGGAAGGCATGTTGATTCGATATTTGTAAATAGTCCATTATTAGAGTTTATTCGAAATAGGAAAGGTATTAAAGGAAAAAATGGAGTTCCGGGTTTAGATAAATTGGATTTTCCTTTTTGGATTCCAGAAATTACGGGAAATTTGATGACAAATAAGAAGACTGGAGATATAACAGGCTTTAGAGCAAATTATGGAAAAAGCGAAAATTTTATTTTTGCTCCTAAAAATGTTAACTTAGGATATTTTAAAAAGCATATAGAATCTTATAGTGATGATGAGATAAGAGATAGAATTATTGATTTTGATAAAGTAAAACTTTTTCCACGACTTGATGGTGTTGAGCTTCATCAGGAAGTAGTAGAGTATTATCTAAAGTATGTATTCTTTCCTTTGTCAATAAAAATATCATTTGAATACGCATATAAATATCTTGGAAGTTCATGGTTAAAACAAAGTATCTCAAAAGACATAAAGGAAGTTTTATTTCAATTATGTCAAGGTAGTAAGTTAATTAAAATACCTGCAGATACTGAGTTATACATGGGAGATAAGCTTTCAAATGAAATAATAGTAGAGCTTGAGCAAGAGAAAAATAAAATCTACGTGAGAATTGATATTTTTGGTATTTTTAATTCTAAGATGTTAATAAGTTATGAAAATTCACTTACAGGGCTGGAATGTGAGTATTTAAAGTTGAAAATTGATGTAAGCAATTCTAATACGAAAGACTTTGATATTAAATATATATGAAGTCAGAAAGTTTAAATATTAGTTGACTATAGAGTTAAATGAAAATACTGAAGTGTTTGAATATAGACATTCTTTGGAATCTTACAAAGAATATAATTACAAAAGGAACAAGAGTACCGTATCTTCTAAAATGAATACGGGTTACAGACTTCTTTGGACTAAAATTTTAGATAAAAGAAAGGAGAAGAGCGAAAGTTCAAGTATTTAAACTCGGGCTAAAAGTGCCCTTCTTCCTGTAAAATATATACATAGAAAGGAATAAGAGCCTCGTATATTCTTAACTGAATACGGGCTACGGACTTGGTCATTACTATGATTCAAATAATAGTTAATAGTTTTGTTGAGAAGGATAAGACTGGAGCAGTCGTTGAAGTCTTATTTGCAAGTGCTAACTATGATAAGGTGCAAGCTAAATATGATGAATTAGTTGTCCAATACCCTGAAAACTATTTAGCTATCTATGATCTACCGCGCTGGATACGGATTTGAATACACTAGATCACTATCCATCTGTATGGATTGGGAAAGAGGAGTTTGAGGAATAAGTAGAATTTTAGGGGATAGATATGGAATTTGGGGTGGAATTATTAACTAAAAATAGTAGTATGACTAAACTTGATAAACTATTTCTTAATTCAGAAATAATAGATATTACTTCTACTAATAAATATAAAGTTGGGGATAAGTTTGTAGAAGGATATTTAGCTAAATATAAGTGTACTTTTGAAGGTGACGACTTTAAAATAAATACCCGACAATTTCGAAGTGGAATAGTCGAAATTTCACTTAGCTATGAATATAGTAATTCTAAATTGAAGTCAGCAAAAAAGTTTGGGGATTTCCTTTCAAAGTTTAGAGAATTTTTAGGAAAAAATCATTTGAAATATTCAATTCTATCTAATAGTTTATCTATGTATTTTTTGCAAAGGCTTTATCCTAAATTTCAAACATATGAATCGTTATTACGAAAAATTTTTGCATTAGCTTTGTCTCCGTTGGAAGATGAGAATATCATAAGAATCATCAAGGAACAGACTAATTATAAATTAGATTTATCAAAAATTCATACAATGGAGCATATTGAAAGATTGCAAATGGCTGAACTCCATACGTTGATATTTGAATTAAATATAAATCCAGTTAATAATTTAACTATTCATTTTAAAGGTTTTCAAAATAAAGATAAATGTAGTCTGAAAGAAATGATAAGAAATTCGCTACCAATCACTATATGGGAAAAGCATTTTGCACCATTTACTGGTAGCGAGAAAGTAGACGTACTCAAAAATAACTATGATGACATTAGAGAGTATAGAAATGATGTTATGCATTTTCACATGCTAACCTATGGACGATATAAAAAAATAGATTTACTGTTATCAGCTGTAAATAAAGAATTAAAAGAGCTTGAGTATAACATGCTTAAGAAATGGGATGTTGAAGCAACTAGGAAACTTGTCAATGATATCTCTAATCAAGAACTTTTAGTTAGTTTAGCAAAAACAGTATCAAAAGTTGTTAAACCAGCTATGGATAGGTTTTATGTTAACGATGTTAATTTTAACAAGTCATTAAAATCCATGATGGAAGCTTTCTATAGTATTCAAGCACCTAAAATAGATCCTGAAGTATTAAAGTCTATTCAAGGTATATCTGATACTATGAGACATTTAGGTTTACCATATACCTTTAATGAACCAAACAGTGAAGAGGATGATGAATGAACCTATCAAATTTGAAACACAAAATTTAAGATTAGAAGTAAATCTAACAAAATCGAAGAAAAGTTGAGAAAAGAGAAAGTTTCGAGGAATTGAGTTTAGGATGAGGGCGTTTGTCTTTTGATAAATATAGAAATAAAGAACAAGCACCCATCTCCAATTATATGATAAACTAGAATCAAAGCACAACCGCAAGATGGGACACGTGACTTTGTTTAGTGATGTGCCAGATAGTGTGGATGAGTTTTAGGCAGGAGGAAAGTTTGAACATTGTAGAACAATTAGTACAGGAAATTAAATTATTACCAAAAAAAATAAAACAATTTTTCAAAAGTAGAACAATTGATGCTGAACACATCATTGGTTATTGCTATTTGATGTTATATATGCTTCCGTTTCTTGTAAATGGGATGTTATTTATAGTATTGGGGGTAATTTTAAATGAAATACCATTTTTAAGCTTTTTACCCCCTATCATTATTTGCTTTATAAACGGTTTTTTTCTATTTTACTTCACTAAAAGAATTGTTGCTTATATTAAACAAAAGAGATTTTTACTCAGTTTAATATTAATTTATATTGTATTGTCATTTTTGAGAGCATTTATTTTTTGGATAGGAACTATATTTTTAAATATTACTGTTATGTTTGCCATGATAAATCCTAACAGTCTTAGTAAAAATGAGTTGTTTGATTTAATTTCTAAGTATAGCTATGGTTACCAAACTATGATAAATAGTTTTGAAGGTTATTTAAGAGTAGTTGTTCCATTTATTCAAATTTTAGGATTCTCATATTTTCTAAATTTATTTGTTCCACCAAAATATCAGAATATTGACATACCAATCAATAAAAAAATTATCCGCATTTTTATAAAAGTAATTTATCTGATACTTCCAATAGTATTCTTTCTTATTTTTTCAATAGTCGATAAAGATTCTTACACAGTTATTGCAGGAATAGGTTTACTAATTATTTGGTTTTCTCAACCTAACAATATAATTAGCCTATTAGATCGTAGCATCATTATTAGTGATGAAGATGTTAAACCTGAGGTAATCAACAGGATTAAAATTTTACAATTATTTTTAACATTAATTGAAATATCATGGGGGATTAGTGTTTATTTTCTTGCTAATTATAGTGCTACTGAAAGATTATATATTACTTTAGGTATACTTTTTATCGGTCTTATTTTATTAATTATTTGGCAAAAGTATATAAAAGCTCATCAAACTCAATGGTTAGAGAATACATTGAAGAAAGAATCGGCTCAGAAAATTCTTGATCACATTCAAACAGACAAAACAGAAGGAGAAGACAAACTATGATCAACCGTTACTCTCGCCCCGAAATGGCGAACATTTGGACTGAGGAAAATAAGTACAAGGCTTGGCTGGAAGTTGAGATTCTGGCTGATGAGGCCTGGGCTGAGCTGGGTGAGATTCCCAAGGAAGATGTGGCCTTGATTCGTGAGAAGGCTGGTTTTGACATTGACCGCATCTTGGAGATTGAGCAGGAGACGCGCCACGATGTGGTGGCTTTCACGCGGGCGGTTTCTGAGACGCTGGGTGAGGAGCGCAAGTGGGTGCACTATGGCCTGACCTCGACCGATGTGGTGGATACGGCCTACGGCTACCTCTACAAGCAGGCCAATGACATTATTCGTGAGGACCTGCGCCGCTTTACCGACATTATTGCAGAGCGGGCGCGGGAGCACAAGTTCACCATCATGATGGGACGGACCCACGGGGTGCATGCGGAGCCGACGACTTTCGGCCTTAAGCTCGCAACTTGGTACAGCGAAATGAAGCGCAATATTGAGCGTTTCGAGATTGCGGCTGCGGGTGTGGAAGCTGGGAAAATCTCTGGTGCGGTTGGGAACTTTGCCAACATTCCGCCATTTGTAGAAAGCTATGTCTGTGAGAAATTAGGCATCCGTCCGCAGGAGATTTCGACCCAAGTCTTGCCACGTGACCTCCACGCTGAATACTTCTCAGCCTTATCCTTGATTGCGACGTCTATCGAACGCATGGCGACTGAGATTCGTGGTCTGCAAAAGTCTGAGCAACGCGAAGTGGAAGAGTTCTTTGCCAAGGGGCAAAAAGGTTCATCTGCTATGCCTCACAAACGCAACCCGATCGGTTCTGAAAACATGACTGGTCTGGCGCGTGTTATTCGTGGTCACATGGTGACAGCTTATGAAAACGTGGCTCTCTGGCACGAACGTGATATCTCTCACTCATCAGCTGAGCGTATCATCACACCAGATACGACCATTTTGATTGACTACATGCTCAACCGTTTCGGAAACATCGTTAAGAACTTGACGGTCTTCCCAGAAAACATGATCCGTAACATGCACTCAACTTTCGGTCTTATCTTTAGCCAACGTGCTATGTTGACTTTGATTGAAAAAGGTATGACGCGGGAGCAAGCCTATGACCTGGTGCAGCCAAAGACTGCCCAGTCTTGGGACAACCAAGTAGACTTCAAGCCTCTGCTCGAAGAGGACCCAGAAGTAACATCACGTCTGACTCAAGAGGAAATCGACGAAATCTTCAACCCTACTTACTACACCAAGCGCGTGGATGAAATCTTCAAGCGCGTGGGCTTAGATTAAACAAAAAAGGATGAGAGTGGGACAGAAATCGGTAATTCGTTAGAATTCGATTTCGTCGTCTCACCTCCGCACAGTTGAGTAGGGCTGTAAAAGCTGATGAAATTAGCGTAGTAGAGCCCACTCAACCACTGCGTCTTGCTCGACAATCCAAAGACAATTGAGAGGCTAGGACTTTTGTCCCAGCCTCATTTTTTATTATTCTCAAATGTATTATAAAAGTTTTGTTTTTGTTGGTTTTCAGTCCTAGAATAGTAAAAAACTATACGAAATTAAGAAATTCTGTTTATTTTCTGTCATTTTTTGATTTTTATTAAACAAAAATCGTTCAAACGTCTTGCAAATTGGTATAGATAGGTTTATAATAATGATAGGCTAGTTGGTCAGGAAATGAAAAACGACAGCTCATAAGAACCATCGTTTTTCAGATTAGTGATCGCGACTAGAAGAAATAAATTTGATTTTGAAGAAATCGCCACGCTTGTAGGTTTCGCTGTACTCTAGGATTTGTCCAGTATTTTCCAGTTTTGTGATCTTGACTTGATGCACAGTTGGGAAGTTTGGATCAATTTCTAAGGTCTTGGCAATGTCTTTTGGCGTTGGAAAGACGATTTCGTTGATTTCTTCGAAATACTCATCATTCATGTGGATGTGATAATCCGTCTTGAAGCGATTGTAGATCGAGCTGTAGTAGTCCAGATCTGGATAATTTGGATTGATGTACTGCTCAGGAATGTAGGTTTGGTGATAAATATAGACTTTATCGCCGGTCCTTCTGATACGGTCAATCTTGTAGTAGAACTGGGACGGAGTTAGTTCTAGTTTGTCCAAGATTTTCAATTCATTTCCGCGTTTGATAGACAGAACAGTCACCTTATCCTTTTGGATAGGGAAAGTTTCGATATCAGAGAATTCCACACGCTTGTGTTTTCTTGCGCGTGAAACAAACGTTCCCTTTCCTTGCTGACGGATGATGTAGCCATCATTCGCAAGTTCGTTCAAAGCGCGGACAACGGTGATGGAACTGACGTTGAACATCTTGATTAACTCAGCTTCTGTGTAGAATCTATCACCGTTTTCAAAGTTACCAGAAATGATTTGTTGTTTCAAATCATCTTTGATTTGTTGATATTTAGGAATAGCCATTGTGCTCACCTCTCTTTTTTTATCCCTCTCTATATTGATTTTAACATATTTTTAAAAAAAATGTTGACATTTATGCAAAAGTTTATTATATTAATATTATCAAGAAATGAAAGCGTTTTAAATCTAGGAGGAATAGGGAGATGAAGAGATTTGAAATAGGCTCTTCTTTCTACTTGGATGGTCAGGAGTTTAAGATTTTATCAGGAGCGATTCACTATTTTCGGATTCAGCCGGAAGACTGGTATCACTCGCTCTATAATCTTAAAGCTCTCGGCTTCAATACAGTTGAGACCTATGTTCCTTGGAACATGCATGAGCCAAAGAAAGGCCAGTTTGACTTTCAAGGGATTTTAGATATTGAGAAGTTTCTTCAGATTGCTCAAGATTTAGGATTGTATGCCATCGTTCGCCCTTCGCCCTTTATCTGTGCGGAGTGGGAATTTGGCGGCATGCCAGCCTGGCTCTTGACTGAGGATATGAGAATCCGTTCTTCTGATGTTCCTTATCTTCAGGCTGTTGCAGACTACTATGATGAGTTGCTTCCTCGCTTGGTTCCAAGGCTCTTGGACAAGGGTGGGAATATCCTCATGATGCAAGTGGAAAATGAATATGGCTCTTACGGGGAGGATAAAGACTACCTGAGAGCGATTCGGCAGATGATGTTGGATCGAGGTGTTGATTGTCCGCTCTTCACATCGGATGGTCCTTGGCGAGCGACGCTGAGAGCCGGCACGCTGATTGAGGAAGATTTATTTGTTACAGGAAATTTCGGCTCCAAGGCAGATTATAATTTTGCCCAGATGCAGGAATTCTTTGATGAGTATGGCAAAAAATGGCCGCTCATGTGTATGGAGTTTTGGGATGGTTGGTTCAATCGTTGGAAAGAGCCGATTATCAAAAGGGATCCTGAGGAATTGGCTCAAGCTGTTCATGAGGTCCTGAAACAAGGCTCTATCAACCTCTATATGTTTCATGGCGGCACCAATTTTGGCTTCATGAATGGCTGCTCGGCCAGAGGTGTGACGGATTTACCACAGGTGACCTCGTATGATTACGATGCCCTGCTCGATGAACAGGGAAATCCAACTCCGAAATATTTTGCAGTGCAAAAAATGATGGAAACCTACTATCCTGAGTACCCACAAATGAAACCGCTTACAAAAGAATCTTTTGAATTGAGAGACATTGCTCTGAGTCAGAAAGTGAGTTTGTTTGAGACATTAGCTGATTTGGCTCAGCCAGTGGAGAGTCTCTATCCTGTCAAAATGGAGGATTTAGGACAGAGCTATGGTTACTTGCTTTATCGTACCGAAGCCAGCTGGGATGCGGATGAGGAAAAGATTCGGGTGATTGACGGGCGAGACCGGATGCAGCTTTTTGTGGACGGTAAGCTTATGGCAACCCAGTATCAAGCAGAGATTGGTCAAGATATCTTTGTTGCTGGGAAAAAGAAAGCCCCCCACCGTATTGACATCCTGATGGAAAACATGGGGCGGGTCAATTACGGGCATAAGTTCTTGGCAGATACCCAGCGAAAAGGGATTCGGACGGGTGTTTGCAAGGATTTGCACTTCTTGCTAAATTGGCAACAGTATCCACTTTCTTTTGAAAATACAGAAAGCATCGATTTTTCAAAAGGATGGCAGCCTAAGCAACCAGCTTTCTACGCTTTTGACTTCGAAATGAAAGCGCTTAAGGATGCTTATTTAGACTTGTCCGGTTTTGGAAAGGGTCTTGCCTTTGTAAATGGCGTCAACATTGGTCGTTTCTGGAATGTCGGACCAACCTTATCGCTTTATATTCCGCATAGCCTTCTGAAAGAAGGACATAACCGAATCATCATTTTTGAAACGGAGGGGGAATATGAAGAATCCATTAACTTAGTTAACCAACCTACATTTAAAACAATAAAGGGGGAAAATTTATGACAATAGTAGGTGCACGTATCGATGGACGTTTGATCCATGGACAGGTAGCCAATCTCTGGACTACCAAGCTCAACATTTCACGCATTATGGTGATTGACGATGAGGTGGCTGAAAATGCTATCGAAAAGAGCGGACTTAAGTTGGCCACGCCGCCAGGAGTGAAGCTCAGCATTTTGCCAGTCGCTAAAGCAGCAGAAAACATCTTGGCTGGTAAGTATGACTCACAGCGACTCTTTATCGTTGCTCGTAAACCAGATCGTTTCCTTCGTTTGGTAGAAGCTGGTGTTCCACTGGAAACATTGAACGTCGGAAATATGTCTCAGTCAGACGAAACTCGTCCAATCACTCGCTCCATCAATGTGGTTGATGCGGATGTGGAAGCTTTCCAAAAGTTGCATGAAAAAGGAGTCAAGCTGACAGCTCAGATGGTTCCAAATGATCCGATTGCGGATTTTATGAATTTGTTAAAATAAGGAAAAATTTTTAGGAGGTCATTGTCATGATACAATGGTGGCAAATTTTACTACTCACTCTGTACTCAGCTTATCAAATCTGTGATGAGTTGACGATCGTTTCTTCAGCAGGTTCACCTGTATTTGCTGGATTTATCACAGGTCTCATCATGGGAGATTTACCTACAGGTCTATTGATTGGTGCCAACCTTCAATTGGTAGTACTCGGTGTTGGTACCTTCGGTGGTGCGTCTCGTATTGATGCTACTTCTGGTGCGGTTCTCGCAACTGCCTTCTCAGTAGCTCAAGGGCTTGACCCAGAGCTTGCTATTGCTACAATCGCTGTGCCGGTAGCAACTTTGTTGACATACTTCGATATCCTTGGTCGTATGACTACAACTTACTTCGCTCACCGTGTGGATGCTGCGATTGAACGCTTTGACTACAAAGGCATCGAACGCAACTATCTCCTTGGTGCGATTCCTTGGGCTCTTTCTCGTGCCCTACCAGTCTTCTTTGCCCTTGCCTTTGGTGGAGCTTTTGTAGAAACTGTTGTTACAGGTCTCGGTAATGTACAATGGTTGGCAAACGGTCTAAAACTTGCAGGTCAAATGCTTCCAGGTCTTGGATTTGCAATCTTGCTTCGTTATCTCCCAGTGAAACGTAACCTTCACTATTTGGCACTTGGATTTGGCTTGACAGCTATGTTGACAGTGCTTTACAGTAATGTTCAAAGCCTTGGTGCTGCAGTGTCTAGCATTGTTGGTTCTGAAGTGTTCTCTAAACTTCCAAAAGAACAAGCTATTACTTTTGTTAACAACTTCAAGAGTGTATCTATGATTGGTATTGCCATTATCGGTATCTTCCTTGCAGTGCAACACTTCAAAAACAGCCAACGTACAGTTGTAGCTGCTCCAGCAAGCAATGTAGAAAGCGGGG
>ERZ773263.2116-NODE-2116-length-11147-cov-6.079517_pt1 | contig 11147 bp, 12 predicted proteins | sample MGYA00511076_ERZ773263 | MGnify/ENA primary metagenome ERZ773263 (study PRJEB29015, sample SAMEA2738155) | human oral metagenome | biome: human oral; feature: human-associated habitat; material: saliva | place: China | collected 2195 ... | reverse complement strand
ATCTCAGCATGTTTGAAGCTGACTTGTCAGCAAGTTGGCTGAATTTGCAGCGAATGTCAATTTTTTATCGTTAAGAAATTTAGCTAACAATGAACTATTTTTTACTGCATTTACTAATTTATAAATAAAGAGATTTTATTTTCTTAATAACAAATATGAGAATGAATTGAAATAGAAATGAGGAAAATATGTTTGAGATTGAAAAAGATTTAAAAGAAAGAATATTAGTTTTAGATGGAGCAATGGGGACAGTTTTACAAAAATATGAATTGTCAGCAGAAGATTTTAATGGAGCAAAAGGTTGCTATGAAATATTAAATGAAACTAGACCTGATATAATTTTTGAAGTACATAAGAAATATATAGAAGCAGGAGCAGATATAATAGAAACTAACAGTTTTAACTGTAATGCAATATCTTTAAAAGATTATCATTTAGAAGATAAAGTTTATGATTTAGCAAAAAAATCAGCAGAGATTGCAAGAGATGCAGTTAAGGAAAGTGGAAAGAAAGTTTATATATTTGGTTCAGTAGGACCAACAAACAAGAGTTTATCTTTTCCAGTGGGAGATATACCTTTTAAAAGAGCAGTAAGTTTTGATGAAATGAAAGAAGTTATAAAAGTTCAAGTTGCAGGACTTATAGATGGTGGAGTAGATGGAATTTTACTGGAAACTATTTTTGATGGTTTAACAGCAAAGGCTGCACTTCTTGCAACAGAAGAAGTTTTTAAAGAAAAAAATATAAAACTACCTATTTCAATTTCTGCTACTGTAAATAAACAAGGCAAATTATTGACAGGACAAAGTATGGAATCTTTAATAGTTGCTTTGGACAGAGATTCTGTAACTTCATTTGGATTTAACTGTTCATTTGGAGCTAAGGATTTAGTTCCACTTGTTATAAAAATAAAAGAGTTGACAACAAAGTTTGTAACATTGCATGCCAATGCAGGATTACCTAATCAAAATGGAGATTATGTTGAAACTGCACAAAAGATGAAAAATGATTTACTACCCCTTATAGAAAATCAAGCTATAAATATCTTAGGGGGTTGTTGTGGGACAAGTTATGACCATATAAAAGCAATAGCAGAATTAGTTAAAGGGCAAAAACCAAGAGTTTTACCAGAAAAAAATCTATTAGAAACTTGTCTATCTGGAAATGAAATATATAATTTTAAAGATAAATTTACTTGTGTTGGAGAAAGAAATAATATATCTGGTTCAAAATTATTTAGAACTATGATAGAAGAACATAATTATTTAAAAGCATTAGATGTTGCAAGGCAACAAATAGATGCAGGAGCAAAAGTTTTAGATATAAATGTTGATGATGCAATTTTGGATTCTGTTGAGGAGATGAAAAACTTTTTAAGAGTTTTACAAAATGATAGTTTTATTGCAAAAGTTCCTATTATGATAGATTCATCAGATTTTGCTGTTATTGAAGAAGGACTTAAAAATACTGCTGGCAAAGCAATAGTGAACTCTATCAGTTTAAAAGAAGGAGAAGAAAAATTTTTAAGAAAAGCTAAAATTATCAGAAAATATGGAGCTTCAATAATAGTAATGGCTTTTGATGAAAATGGGCAAGGAGTCAGTGCAGAAAGAAAAATAGAAATATGCCAAAGAGCCTATAATCTGTTGGAAAGTATAGGAGTTAAAAATTCTGATATAGTATTTGACCCAAATATTTTAAGTGTTGGAACAGGGCAAGAAGCTGACCGTTATCATGCAAGAGAATTTTTAAAAACTATTGACTATATACGTAAAAATTTAAAAGGTTGTGGAATAGTTGGTGGATTGAGTAACCTATCTTTTGCTTTTAGAGGAAACAATATTTTAAGAGCAGCATTTCATCATATTTTTTTAGAAGAAGCAATACCAAGAGGATTTAATTTTGCTATCTTAAATCCAAAAGAAAAAGCACCTCAATGGACAGATGAAGAAAGAGAAAAAATTAAATCTTTCATATTTGGAGACAGTACAAATATAGAAGATTTACTTTCATTGAATTTAGTTAAGAGAAAAGAAGATGCACAAATATTTGCAGAAACTCCTGAGGATAGAATCAGAAAGGCACTAATTCAAGGTGGAAGTGAATCTTTACAAGAGGTTATTGAAGAGTTATTAAAAAAATACAAAGCACTTGAAATCTTAGAAAATATATTGATGTCTGCAATGCAAGAAATAGGAAGATTATTTGAGCAAGGGGAATTATACTTACCACAGCTTATTCGTTCAGCCTCTGTTATGAATAATTGTGTTAATATTTTAACTCCATATTTAGAAAAAGTAGATAGAACTTCGTCAAAAGGTAAAATTTTAATGGCAACTGTTGATGGAGATGTACATGATATAGGTAAGAATATAGTTAAAACAGTTTTAGAATGTAATGGTTATGAGGTTATAGATTTAGGAGTAATGGTTCCAAGAGAAAAAATTGTTGAAGTTGCAAAAAAAAATAATGTGGATATTGTAACTTTAAGTGGACTTATAAGTCCTTCTTTAAAAGAGATGGAAAGAGTTGCAGATTCGTTTCAAAAAGTAGGAATGCAAATTCCAATTTTGATTGCAGGAGCAGCAACTTCTAAATTACATACTGGATTAAAAGTTTTGCCTAATTATGATTATTCTTTACATGTTACAGATGCTATGGATACAATAACTGTAGTATCTCAATTACTTTCTACAAAGAGAAAAGATTTTCTTGAAGCTAAACAAAATCAACTTCGTAAAATAGCTAAAAGATATATAGAAAATAATGATCAAACAGGTGAGAAAAAAGTTTTACCAGAAGTTAAAAAAACAGTTAGTTATATTCCAAAAGTTTTAGGAAAACAATTTTTATCTCTTCCTGTTGAAATTCTTAAAGATGATTTAAAGTGGGATATTGCATTTTATGCTCTAAGAGTTAAAAATACTCCCGAAGAAGAAAAAACTTTAAATGACTTAAAGAAAATCTATGAAAAATTAATAGAAGAAAAAGTTGAATTTAGAGCAGCTTATGGATATTTTAGATGTAAAAAGACTGAAACATTTTTAGAAATGGAAGGGATGACTTTTGAAGTTTCTCCAAATATTGCTCAATATATAGAAAAAGAGGATTATCTTGGAGCTTTTGTAGTTTCAGTTAAAAGTGAAATATTTAAAGATGATAAATATTTAGGTTTACTTGAAACTCTACTTTGTAATGTAATAGCAGAGGCTGCTTCAGAATATATGGAAAGAAGAGTATCTGAGGATATAGTTCCAACATTTTTAAGACCAGCAGTTGGCTATCCAATTTTACCAGATCATTCATTAAAAAAAGTTGTATTTGATTTAATTGATGGTGAAAAAACAGGAGCAAAATTAAGTCCTGCTTTTGCTATGAGTCCTTTAAGTTCTGTATGTGGTTTCTATTTATGTAATGATAATGCTAAATATTAAAATTATGAAAATAGTTCATTGCTAGCCAGATTTTTTATTCTAAAATCTTTTTTAACATAAAATAGAATAAATATGTTATAATACTTAATTGAGGTGAAATTATGAAAAAAATATTAACAGTTATAGGTTTGTTATTTTTAATGGTAGCTTGTTCTTCAACAGAAGAAGTAAAAAGTAGTGGTAGTAGAGAAAAAATTTATAGAACATCAACTAATCAGACAACAATAAGAAATATTGGGAAATTCCAAGTTGATTCTAGCACTTATATTTCAAGAGGAAAAGAGGAGAGAATAAAATTTATAATTCTGCATTACACTGCACTAGATAATGTTGGTTCTATAAGAGAATTGACAGGTGGAGTAAGTGCTCATTTTTTAGTGTTAGATGAAGATGATAATAAAATATATAGTCTAGTTCCACTAGAACAAAGAGCTTGGCATGCAGGAGTAAGTGCATTTAGAGGAAGAACAAATATAAATGACACTTCTGTTGGTATTGAAATAGTGAATGATGGAATAGCAAAGGAATATAGAAGTGATCCTAATCCTTACCATCCTTATGATCATTATGTTGATTATAAGCCAATACAAATAGAAAAGGTAGCTCAAATCATAAAATATGTTGCAGAAAAATATAATATTCCTGCAAGAAATATAGTTGCACATTCTGATATTGCACCAAGTAGAAAGAAAGACCCAGGAGCAAAATTTCCTTGGAAAGAATTATATGATAAATATAATATAGGTGCTTGGTATGATGAAGCAGATAAACAAAAGTTTATGGATGAAGAAAAATTTAAAGCCACTTCAATTAGAGAAATAAAAGATGAATTAAGAAAATATGGTTATGAAATAAATAGATTAGATGAATGGGATAAGGAAAGTAAAGATGTGGTCTATGCTTTTCAGTTACATTTTAATCCTAAAAATGCAACAGGAGAAATGGATTTAGAAACTTTTGCAATTTTAAAAGCATTGAATAAAAAATATCCTGATTAAAGGTGATTTCTATGACAGAAAAAGAAATTGAATTATCTATGGATAAGGCTTTAAAAAAACTTCCCTTTGAAATAAGAAAAATAAAATTTGTTTTAGCAGTGATAAAGTTTTTTAAAAGGAAATAGTTTATGGATACGATTAAATTAATATCTGTAAATAATGATGGATTGAAAAATGAAGCATTAAATATTTATCTAAAAAATGATTATTATTTTAGTAAAATATCAGATAATCCTCCTAGTATTTCTAATGTTGAGGAAGATATAGAGGCTATCCCTAATGGAGTTCAGAAAAATCAGAAGAATTATAAGTTAATTTCTTTTAATGATGAAATATTGGGAGTAGTTGATTATTTAACTGATTATCCAGAAAAAAATACTATTCTTATAGGTTTTTTTATAATAAAAAATGATAAACAAAAACAAGGTTTAGGAACTAAAATTTTTAGATACTTGGAAAAATTGTTTAGAAATAAAAAATTTTTAAAAATAAGAATAGGAGTATTGGTTGATAACGAAATTGGACTTTCTTTTTGGAAAAAACAAAACTTTAAAGAAATTGAAAGAAAGTTTTTAAAATTTGAGAAGTCTGAAAAAGAAGTTATAGTTATGGAAAAAGAAATATAATTAATAATTGAGCTATTGTAAAAAATAAATTTGCAATAGCTTTTTATTTTTGATTTAATATAAAAAATAATAAAAACTTTGGAGGGAAATATGCTAGAAGAAAAATTATTAAAGAAAATAAAAACTATCAATGAAAATTTCATAAATTTAGGTTTTGATTTAGAAGAAGATTTAATTGAACTTGTAACTCAAAGAGAAGATATTAAAGATAGAATAGAAAATACTAAATATAAGAAAATGACCTTTTCAAAAGATGAAGAAGCTAATTCATATATTTTAAATTTGGAAGATTGTCAAATAAGTTTTGATATTATTGAAGGAGAAGATGAAGAAGGACCTTGGTTTGAAGTGGAATGTAATATAATTTTCTTTTAATGGGTGATAGAGATGATAATTATAAATAATATTTTTATGATAGGAATTTTATACTCAATCTTGATATTTTTTGATAAAACATCAGAAAAAAAAGAGCTTAATAAAAATAATAGAATAAAAACTGTTGTAGCTACATTACTTATAATAAACTTTTTTTGTCTTTTTGTAGATTATGGTTTTTTATATTTTATAAACTTTATACTTATTTTAATAATTATTATATTAATTATTAAAAGTTTAATTTTATTAATTTCAAGAAAAGATATATTTTATTTTTGCTTTATATTGTTGAATATTTTATTATTAATAATATATTTCCTTTTAATATTTATGGGAGTACTAATGATGTCTGGTTTTTAAAATTTATTTGGAGTATAGGTTATGGAGATAGAAATTAAAGAAAAAATTGATACATTAGAGATAAATAAAAGTTGTAAGAAAGAATTAAGAAAATCTTCTATCACGGCTATTTCTATAATAATTTTTGTTAATTCATTTTTTATATATAATAATCCTGATATGTTTTTTATATTTCCATTGTTTACAACTCCTTTTGCTTTAATATTTTATAGTTCTATGTGTAGAACATACAAATATGAAAGGCTTTTTATAAATATGAAAGAAGTATCCTTTTCAAGTAGTTATTTTAAGAAAAATTTTGAATTAACCTATAAAAATTTATTTTTAGTTGAGAATATAAAAGAAATTGAAATAGTAGAATATCACAAGTTTTTATTAAGAAAAATTTTTTTCAAAGATATTTTTGAAGAAAAGCCCTCTTATGTTATAAATTTTACTTTTTCAGATGATAAAATTTTAAATTTTGCTTGTGGTTTGGAAAAGAATGAGGCAAAAAGAATAGTAAGAAGAATAAAAGCATTTTTAGAGAAACAAAAAATATATTCCTGAAAATAAAAAAGGAAATACAGATAATTAGCATAAGAGAAAAGAAAAATGAAATTATATTAATTCAAAATAATAAGTTAATATACACTTTAATAATGAATATCTGTTTATTATTTTTTATATTTACAGGAATTTTTAATATTTTAAAAACAATATAGTACAAGTTTATTTGGATGTAGGAATTATAGTTATTGGATATTTTTTATTCATTAGATTTTTTTGAATTTCTATAAATAGAGGTATTGATATGAAATATACTTTAAATGAGAATATGGTAGGAATAAATGGAATAGAAAAAATATCATTAAAAGAAATTACTGAGAAATTTTCATATCCTAAAAATATTAAGATAAAAATAGAAAAAAATCCTTATACTATTGATTTTGAACTGAAATATAAAGATTTTACAGTTTATTATAATATTTATTACTATGTAGATAAAGAAATCCCAGAATTTCATACTTTATCGTTTGCTTTGAAGAAACTTTATCTTAATGACCAAATCTATATTAAGGTTGGAGAAGAAGCAAAGAAAGTGATTTCTAAGATAAAAAAATATTTTAAAGAAAATTATAAAAGTTTAAATTATAAGTATGAAGCTAATGAATATTCAGGAAGTTATTATTTTAAAAATTTAGATTTAACAATATTTTTTGAGAAATGTGGAAGAAAAAAGATAGTAGATTGGATAGATATTTCTTTACCTTATGAGGATAATCCTAATATTTTAGAAATTGGAAAAATTTTAAAATTAGATACTTTAAAGAATATTTTTAATAATGATTAGGAGATTAAAAATGAAATTTATTTTAAATAAAACTTCTGGAATTAACCAAATTGAAAATATACTTTTAGAAAAGATTTTAAAAACTTTTTCATTTCCAGAAAATATTGAGATTAATATAGAAAAAGATAATATTTTGGATGTATGTTTGGAATACCCAAATATAGATTTTAATATATATTATGTAATAAACTTAAAAAGTCCTCAAAATCATACGATACATTTTATTGTAAAGAAATTATATCTCACTGATAGTAATTTTATAGAAGAAGATGAAGAAATAAATAAGGCTTTACCTAAAATAATAAAATATTTAAAGGATAATAAAAAATTAGAAGAATATAAAATTGAAAGAAGAAAGAATTCAGGAATATATTATTTTGATAATTATGGAATAGCTATTTTTTACCAAAAGATATTTAATAGAAAAGTTATAGAAAAAATTGATATATCTTTACCTTTTGAAAATAATGTAGATATTTCAAGTTTAGGAAAACTTTTAAGAATAGAAATTTTAAAACAAATTTTGTAAAAGTATGAGGGAGTAAATGAAGAAAAAAGAAATAAAATTAAATCATTTTAATATTTATGCAGTAATTGCAATAATAGCTTTAATGTATTTTTCAGTAAAATGTATTCAATTTTACCTTGAGTTAGAAATCCCTAAGGAGATTTGGGAAACTATAATTGTAAAAAAGAATATATTTATTTCAAATGAAAAAAACAAAGCAACTAAACTTTTGGAAAATTTACTTTTCTTATTATTAATATTTATTCCACCTTTATTAGTATATCTTTTTGTAAAAAAAATGTATAAGATATGTAATTATTTTTTAAGTGAAGAAAAAATAATTATCTCAGATGAACATTTTTATTATACAAGAAAATTAACTATAATTAATTTTGAAAAGTTTAAAATTAATTTAAATGAAATAAAAAGAATTACTAAAATACCAATGAAAGCTCCAACTAGTTTTTCAACAAATATCCTAGCATTAGCTATTTTATGGTATTTTAAGGAACAAGAAAGAATATTAATAAAAGATAAAAATGGAAAAGAATATAAGATATGGAATATTCCAGCAAAAAAATTTTCACCTTCAACATACTTTGGAACACCAAAAGATGATGTAGATTTATATATTAAAGAATTGAGAGAATTCTTAAAACTTGAAGAAGAAAATATAGAAGATAGTCAAGAAACCGAAAGTTTAAATGTAGAGATGAAAAAGTTAATATACATCCATCCAGATTTATCAGAAAAAAAAGAAAGTTTTTTTATTTTGTTCTTTTTTCAAATTTTTCTTATATTTATTTTTTTAGTAGTTTTTAGTGAAGGAATAACAGTATTCTATGAGGGTGGAATAGAAATATTATTTTTTATAGTAATGGGTATTGCTTGTATTCTAATAACTTATTTCATAATAAAAGCAATGAAAAATGCAATTATTTATTTTTTCCCCTATGAAGAGTATGAAATAATTGAAGATAGGTTATATTATAAGAAAAAATTAAAATTATTTACTAAATCTTTTATAATGGAGAAGTTTGATGTAAGTTTAAAAGATATAGAGAGTATTTCATCCTTAGCTCCAAAAATCTCTTATATGGGATTAAAATCTCTTAATGATTTCAAACCTTGTAAAAGAATTTATATAAAATTAAAGAATGGAAAAGGATATGAAGTATGTAATTGGGGAAAAATTTCTTATAATTATGTTGACTTCTCTGGAGATATCAATAAAGTATTAGAAATAGAATTTAAAGAAATTTTTAATAATATAAAATCTTTTATTGAAAATGGAGAAAAGAAATATAATTTTGAAAAACAATTAGAAGAAATAAAATCTAACTATAATTTAGAAAAATCTGAAAGATATAATTTTATTTTAAATAAGATTATAGAAGAAGAAAAGTTATATTTGTATAAAAATGAGGAAAAATTTATAGTTAATGTAGAAGAAATGGCAATAAAAAATTTAGAAATATTTAAAGATATGAACTTTGAAGAAATAGATTTTTATGTGTTCTATGTTGATTACTTATCAAAAAAAGAATATGAAGATAAAAAAGTATTAGTGGGTTTCAATGGAATTGATGGAAAAGAAGTAACTATGTCTAAGTTAAAAGATGATATAAATGAGATTAGAGATAGCAAAAGTACATTTATCTAAAATATAATTAGGAGTAAATATGGAAACTGTGAGTATAAGAAAAAAAGTCAATGAAACTATTATTATCCAAAATTCTAAAAGAGTATTTAAACATTTATTTACTATTATTATTGGAATGTATTGTTTATTAAATTTTCTTTCTATAAAAATAGATATAAATCTTTCATATAAATTTTTCTCAATATGGCTATTTTTAGTTTTATTTTTTGTAGTAAGACCTGCCTTAAAAAGAAGAGGAATTAAAGTTTTTTTAAAAGTGAATAGTCAAAAAATTATAATAAAAAAACAAAAAATATTTGGAAAAGATGAAGAAAATTCTTTTTTATTAAAAAATATTGAAAATATGGTTATTGAAACAGAAAGAAAAGGTGGAAAGGTTTTAGTAATAAAAATGTCAAATAATATAGAAGATAGAAGCATATTCACAGCAGATTATGTTTATGATTTGAGAATGATAAGAAAAATTATTTTAGAATACAAGGCAAAAGGTGAAGAAGAATGGAGTTTCTAAGACCTAAAATAATAGTGAAAAAAGATGAAGAGGGAAACTATATTCTAAAAAAGAAAGCTAATATCTCATTGATTTTATCACTCCTGATTTTATTTTTTCTTATTTTCAAAGGTTTGAAAAGAATGGAAAAAATGGAATATTTATTTAATATTGAATATATTGGGACAAATATAGTAGCTTTTTTCATATTTTTCCTATATTTTTATGTGATTTGTATATTTTTTTCAAAAGAAATTTTTGAATTTAAAAATAAGGAAATAAAAATAAAAAAATACTTTCTATTTTTCTGCTATTTAAAAAAAACAATAAAAATAAAAGAAATAGTTAAGATAAAATATATCTCAACAGGAGGAATTTTTAGTGTAATATTGTCAATATTATTGGCAGGAATATTTTTCAAAGATAATATACAAATTCAAGCTAACACAGGCTTAGATGAAGATGAAGCATTTTACTTTGGAGCAATAATAGGTTTTGAAGGTTATAGAAAATTTTGTGAAATATTTAGAAAAGTTACAAATAGAGATAGAGCAAATATTTATTTTTTAGAGGAAGAAAATGAAAGTTATAACATATAAAAATCTTAATATGGGAGAAACTATAATAAATTTTTTATTTTTATTGTTTCAACAAGCAATATTTTTTGGATTTATATTTATTTATGTTTCATTAGATTATACAGTTTATATTCAAAAAGATTATGAGTTATTGGGTATAGCTATTTTAGTAATTCATAATATTGTCTGTCTTGTAATAAACTTTTTTTATTTGAGAGCAATAAAAAATGCAATATCTAATTTTTTTACCTATGAAAAATATGAAATAAATGATGGCAAATTATATTATAAAAAAGAATTAAAATTATTTAAAAAGATTTTTTGTTTTAGAAAATTTGAAATTAATTTGTTTGATATAAATGATATTTCTATATTACCACCAAAAGAATTTTATAATGATAGATGGCTCAAAGATATTTTTGCAAAATATACAGAGTATTTTAAGCCTTGTAAAAGAATAAAGATAAAATTAATAGATGGGAAAGAGTATACTGTTTGTAATTATGTAAAAAAAAGAGAATATAATAAAGTTTATGACGAAGGAGCAGAGGCAGTATTTCAAGTGATTGCTAATAATATAAAAGATTTTATTTTTGAAGAAAAAGAAAATTATAGGCTACAAAAAGAATTAGAAAATTTGAAAGAAAAATATAATTTACCATTAGAAGAAAGATATAATTTTGTCTTAAATAAGATTATAGAAGAAGAAAAATTATATTTGTATAAAGATGAAGAAAAATTTATAGTTAATGTAGAAGAAATGGCAATAAAAAATTTAGAAA
>ERZ773263.2112-NODE-2112-length-11162-cov-20.351670_pt1 | contig 11162 bp, 6 predicted proteins | sample MGYA00511076_ERZ773263 | MGnify/ENA primary metagenome ERZ773263 (study PRJEB29015, sample SAMEA2738155) | human oral metagenome | biome: human oral; feature: human-associated habitat; material: saliva | place: China | collected 2195 ... | reverse complement strand
TTGTCACCCTCGGAGAAGTCGTACACATACTTGACCATCGTGGTCCTCAACTTCCGTGTTTGCGATGATTGGCCCGACGCCGGGCCGCTACCACAGGCAAGGATACACGCTTCAAGGGACTAAGGTCACTTCAAGACACACCCTCTTATGATTGTCCTTACATTGACGAGGCCGTGGTTGCTTGTCGGGTATCGTGCCCTCGGGCGGAAGTGGGCGTCAAGCGGGCTGGTCAGGGGTATCGGCGAGGCTGTCACGCAGGCGTCGGCGGGCGCGGCGTTAGGTCGACCGGGCGCGCCCTTCGGTCGACCGGGGACGGACAGACGGACGTGGGGCAGGCCCGAAGGCCCGCCCCACGAGAGCTGCGAGAGCCGAGAAGGCGACGAGGCCCGCCCGGCCACCTGCCAACCGCGCAGGTCGTCAACCGATAGCCCCTCAGGGACGGATCACGACGATATGCGGTTCGCCTTTTTCGTCGAAGCAGACCCTGCTGTGCGCGGTGAAAGCGGCGATGCCCTCGTCGTTTCGATACGCGGCAACCAACACTTCGAGGAGATCACCGGAGTCGCGCGTCGGGGCCTCCACGTCCACCCGCTCGGCTCCCGCAACCAACATGTTGGAACATACGGCCCCCTCGGGCACGTCACCCAGGACGCACGAGCTGGCGACGGATCCGAGCTGATCCTCATGCCAGGCGCGAGTACTCTCATCCTGCGTGACATCGATCTGATGCTCTCTCGACTCGGAGAGAACACTGAGAGTCGAGGCCCCAACGACAGAGTCAACGGCCACCTGAGTATGCTCACTGACCTTGGCAACCGACACATCGTAGATGCCGGGGTAGGCGTAGACGACCGCGCCGCCAGAACCCGCGTGCCACAGGCCATCCGTCGAGACGGCAACCGGGAAGGTTGCGCCGCCATCGCCGGAGGCGCCCAGCGCCCCCAACGACACTCCTCCCACACTCACATCGGAAGCGTAGCCATACGCCCGCACCGTCTCCACGTGCGCGGCGCCCGAGACGACGCGCCACATGCCCACGTGCGGCCTGGGCACACCCACACGCTCCAGGTAAATCTCGCGCGTGATCGTGCGCCCGTTGACGGACAAATCAATGCTCGCCCCTTGACGCCCCCGTACATCGCGCTCGTCGTACACCCGAACGCTCACCACGCTACTGGGCTCCGACACGCGGCCACGGCGCAGATCGGGCACCTCCCCGACCTCCGACAGCAATTCGGCAGTCTCCACGCCCATCGCGTCCTCGAAGCGCCCCTGCGCGATCGCCTCGGCGTAGTAGCGCACAGCCGCCTCCGCGCTCACGCCGAACGAATACACGAGGCCACCCACCACCGGCAGCACAACGAACACACACACGAGGACAACGACCGTCCGCACGCGACTCTTCACGACATAGCCTCTTTTCTCATCACTACAACACTATGGGCGCCACGACGCGCCCCACTCACGAGTTCGGAGGGTAGTGAAACTCCTTGCCGACCCTGAAGACGACGCGAGCGTCGCCCGCCTCGTCGAAGCACAACGCACCCGCCAGCTCGACGGAAACGACATCAGCGTCAGTCTCAATCCAAAACGTTTCCAAACCGTCTAAACCATCGGGCTGCCACTGGACCTTCTCCTCCACTTCATCGGTCACAGTACCCGAAAAGTCGAAAGTGGGACACAGTGCGCCCTGCGCTGCTTCCGCTCCGAAACATGACCGCGCGAGCGAGTCAAAGCTTCCCTCAAACCACGCGCGCGTCTCATCGTCAGGCATCACACTGATCGTCTTATCCGCCCCGTACCCGGCCAACTCAATCGACGAGACACCAACCTCGGAATTAATGAGCACATCAGTATGCTCACTCACCTTATCGACCGCTACCTCATAGACACCCGGGTACGCATAGACAGTCGCCACATGGTCGGGCTGGGGCTCCACACCATCGGCCGATACGCCCGCAGGAATAGCGACACCGTCACTGCTCATCACCCCCACGCGACCAAGCGACACCCCGCCGACACTGACATCTGAGGCATAGCCCTCCAAGGTGACATGGTCGAATTGAGCGAGCCCCTCAGTCACTTTCCATAGCCCCACATGAGGCCGCGGAAAACCGGAACGCTCCAAAGAGATGATGCGCCGGAAGGTGCGCCCGTCAATACTCATCTCAACCCACACGTCCTGCTTGCCGTCGCCGTCAGGATCGCCGATCGCGATCACACCCGTCACGCTCGCAAGAGACGACGGCTGGCTTCGGCGCAGATCGGGCACCTCCTCCCCGACCTCCGACAGCAATTCGGCAGTCTCCACACCCATCGCGTCCTCGAAGCGCCCCTGCGCCACGGCCTCGGCGTAGTAGCGCGCAGCAGCCTCCGCGCTCACGCTGAACGAATACACGAGGCCACCCACCACCGGCACCACAACGAACACACACACGAGGACAACGATCATCCGCACGCGACTCTTCATGAGCTAGCTCCCCCTGGCATATCCAATCGGCCGCTAAGGGCATCGGCACCCCCAACCTCCGACCGGTCAATACGCGACAGCGTAGTGCATACACCTGTGGGGTGGACCAACAGGTCCACCCCACAGACAAGGCGCATGTGGCGTCAGCGCACGCGGAACTCGATGGTGGTTCCCTCGCCGACGTCGATGAGGTCGCCGTCGTTCAGGGCGATCGTCACCATGGGGGTGACATCCTGGAACGAGCCGTCGGCGTGACGCAGGACGGTGCCGTTCGCGCTGCCCAGGTCCATGAGGGCCCAGGAGCCGGGCGTCGTCATCATGACGGCGCAGTGCGAGCGGGAAATCTCGGTCTCGGGGCTGGGCACACGCAGGACCGTGGCCACGGGGCGACCGGTCAGTGCACGCGCGTCGGGGTCGCGGCCAATGACGACGTCACGGGAGACCTCGACGGGCACGGTGCCGCCGTGAATCAGGAACGCGACGGGCGCGGCGGGGCCCGAGTTCGTGGGCGCCAGGCGCAGGATCGTCGCCTCGGTGTCGGTCTCAGCACCCAGGCCGGCCAGGCCCTCGGCGCTCATGGCCTCGGGGGCGGCGGGAGGCTCAGCGACGGGAGCTTCAGCGACAACCTCGGCCGAGGCCGGGGTACCCGACTCGCCGAAACCACCGGCGCGCTCGGCAGACTCCGCCGTATCGACCGGCGCCTCCTCAGCGTCGGCGACGACGTAGAGCTCACCCGAAGGCTGCTCGGCGTCCTTCGCGGGCACATCCTCATTCGACTCTTCCTCGGCCTGCCCGTCCGAGGTCTCGGGGGCCTCGCTGGGGGTGCGGGAAGCGGAGCTCAGCGACACGGGGCCGTTGCTGGTCGCGGCGAGGAACTGGGCCTCGACGGCCGCCAGATCCACGGAGGAGGTGTGCATGGTCGGCTCCGGCAGCTCCTCGCGCGCCTCGCGGCGGGCGCGGCGCTCGTGGTCCGGGATGTCGGGGTTGATGAGGAAGCCCATCGTGTCGACGGGCATCGAGGCCAGGGCCTCGACCTCGTCCAGGGCGCGACCGATGCGAATCTCAGCGGCCTCGACGCGGTCGGCGGCGGGAACCATCCATGTGACCTCGTCACCTTCGATGATGGTCGCCTCGAAGGTCTGCCACTCGCCGGGGTTGAAGGGCCAGGCCCAGATCGGGTCGGTCCACACCTGCTCGGTGATCTGGCCGGCGGCGCGCATGCGCAGCTGAATGTTACCGAGGACCGTCAGGTAGGGCTGTTCGCCCGCGCAGTCGAGCAGCAGGACGTCGCCCCGCTCAGCCTGCACGTGGGAGAGCCACGCCTGCGTGTCCGCGCGGCCCCACACGACGTCGGCGGCGGAATCCGCGAAGTCCAGCGGAACCAACGCCGCACCGAGCGGGCCGGTGACGAGCATCGCGCCCTGTCCGCGGCACAGGAAGCGTCCAATCTGAAGCATCAGTTACTGCCTTCTCTACGAGGGACCCGGCGCGCGGTCTGGATCGACGCCGGACGTACTGGTTGAATCATGCGATTCAGGACATTCGTTGTCAATGTTACTCGTGATTCGGTTCCTGCGTAAACTACAACGGCCGTCGTATTGTCACGAGTTCCGGTCTCGAGGCTGGCCTGAACGAGCGCGTCGGCGCTGCCCTGCGGGCCGTCCCCGGCGGCGACAATGGCGTGAATCTGCGCGTCTTGGAGGACGCCGTGTACCCCGTCTGTACAGATGACCGCACGGTCGCCTTCTTCGAGGGGCATGATCGTGTAGTCGGCTTTCACACTTCCCGACTGTCCGGCACCCAGCGCCTTGGTGACAACGTTGGCGGGAGGGATGACGCGGGGCGCGCCGGAGGTGGCCGCGAGGTCGCGCGCCTCCTGCAGGGCGGAGTGGTCGTGGGTGAGCTGGCGGATGCCGCCGCCTCCCACGACGTAGGCGCGCGAGTCGCCGACGTTGAAGGACAGCCAGTAGGGTCCCTCGGTGGTGCGCAGAACCATGAGGCCGGACAGGGTGGTTCCCGGGGCGCTCATCGGGTTGTCGGCGGGTGCGAGAGCCGCGACCGAGGTGGCGGCAGCGTCGATGGCGACGGAGAGATCGACGAGGTCGACGGGCCGGTTGCCGAGCCGACCGGGGCTCAGGAACTCCTGGAGTGTGATGACGGCCCGGGACGAGGCCTGGGCGCCGCCGAGGTGGCCGCCCATTCCGTCGGCGACCGCGAAGACGGGCGAGACCGCCAGCCAGGAGTCCTCGTTTTCTGCGCGGACCGGACCGATGTCAGTCGAGGCGCCCCAACGAACCGCGGGGCGTTCCGCATGTTCACCCAGAGCCATCTACCTTCGTCTTTCTCGCTGCGTTGAGCACGTGGGATAACGCGTTACGCGATTATTCTACACGCGCTCAACGCATGGTTACGCACTAGCGGACAGGATCCGAGTAGGCCAACTGCGCCCGGAAGACGCCCGCGTCGCGCGAGACGACGATCGCTCGACCGGGCTCTGCGCGGACCGGCTTCACGCGGCCGATAATCTGACCCTCGTCAGGGTTACCGGACAACAGGATGCCTGTTGTGCCCAGGTCGATGAGCGACTGGAGGATGCGCTCGTAGAGGGCACGCGACACGCCGCCCATGCGCCTCGTGATGACCAAATGGAGGCCAACGTCACCCGCCTGGGAGAGGAGCGGCTGGAGGGGCATCAGCGGATTGCCTTCGGAGGTGACGACCAGGTCGTAGTCGTCGACGAGGATCCAGACCTCGGGGCCCTTCCACCAGGAGCGGTTGGAGAGCTGCTCGGCGGTCACGTCGTCGCCGGGCAGTCGCATCTTGAGGAACTCGGCGAGCTCGCGGATGTCGCTGGCGACGTCCTCGATGCGCGTGAGGTAGCCGGCCGAGTACTCGGAGGGCACGAGGCCCAGCGAGGCCCTGCGCAGGTCGACGGACACGATCTTGGCCTGCTCGGGGGTGTTGCGCGCCATGATTTCCTTCGCGAGGGAGCGCAGGAAGGTGGTCTTGCCGGACTTCGAGTCGCCAAACAGGTAGAGGTGCTGTTCGACGTTGGGGTCGAGGCGGTAGGGGCCCAGGCGCGATTCTTCGACGCCGAGCATGAGCGCGGGAGCGGGGCCTTCCGCCGGGGCGAGCGCGCCGGGCAGCTGCGCGATCTCGTCGGCCGTGATGCGGGTCGGGAGCAGGCGCAGCTTGGGGCCGGGTCCGGCGGGCAGGGCCGCGCGGATCATTTCGAGCGTTCGCCCAATGCCTTCGGTGACGGTCGTCGGATCCGGTTCGCCGTCGGCGCGCGGCAGGCCGATGAGGACGTGATGCTTCGTGACCTCAACGCCGCGGCCGGGGCGCGCGTTCGGGATCTGCTTCTGGATGTTGCGGTCGATCTCCGAGTCTCGGAAGTCACCGATCTTGAGCTCGAGCTTCGAGCCGAGCATGTCGGCGACCTGCATGCGGAAGTCGCTCCAGCGGGACGTGGACGTCACGAGGTGGACGCCGAAGGTCAGGGCGCGGCTCAGCATCATGCCGATCGTCATGTCGAGGTCGTCGAAGTCGGCCTTCAGGGAGGCCCAGTTGTCGATGACGAGGAAGACGTCGCCGTATCCGTCGTCGTAGCGTCCTTCGGCGCGACCGCGACGGTACGTTTCGATGGAGTCGATCTTGTTGTCGCGGAAGTACCGCTCGCGATCCTCGATGATGCCGCGGATTTCGGCGATCATTCGCGTGAGGATCTCGTGCGTATCGCGTGTCGCGACGCCCGCGACGTGGGGCGCATCGACGAAGGACGCGAAGGTACCGCCGCCGAGGTCGATGATGTAGAACTGGACTTCCTGCGGCGTGTAAATGAGCGACAGGGACATGACGAAGGTCCTGAGCACCATCGACTTACCGGTGAGCGGGCCGCCGACGACCGCGAAGTTACCGGCGGCGCCAGACAGGTCGAAGGTGAGGACGTCGCGGCGCTGCTCGAGCGGGAGGTCCTTGGTGCCCATCGGGAAGACGAGGGTGCCGCGCTCGCGCCACTGCATGGACACGAAGCCGAGGCCCTCGACCGGGGCGAGGTCGGGCATGAGCTGGTCGAAGGTGTCGGGCTCTTCGAGCGGGGGCAGCCACACCTGGTGGGCGGGCATGCCCTTGCCGGCCATCTTCGCGACCGCGATGTCCATCTCGGTCATGTCCGCCCACTGGGCGTCCTCGGGCAGGACCATGGCCTGACCGGTCGAGGCGGGGGCGTTGTCGGGCTCGTCGCGCGTCAGGACGGGGGCCAGGGTGAAGGGCAGGACCTTGATCTGACGGTCGGGGGTGCCCGCCGTGGCGGCCTGCGTCGAGGAGACGGTACGCGGGGGCGGGGGTGCCGCGACGTAGGAGGCGCGGAATCGGATGAGCTCGTCGGTGCCGGGCATCAGGTAGCCCGAGCCGGGCAGGGAGGGGAGCTCGTAGGCGTCGGGAACGCCCAGGACTTCGCGGGATTCGCTGGCGGAGAAGGTCTTGAGGCCCACGCGGTAGGACAGGTGGGACTCCAGGCCCTTCATCCTGGACGTCTCGAGCCTCTGCGAGGCGAGGAGCAGGTGGATGGACAGCGAACGGCCCAGACGACCGATCGCGACGAAGAGGTCCGCGAATTCGGGTTTGGCGGTGAGGAGCTCGGAGAACTCGTCGAGGATCAGGAAGAGGGCGGGCATCGGGGGGAAGTTGTGCTTCCCCGCGATGCGGTCGGCCTCGTAATCCGTGACGTTCGCGTAGTTGCCGGCGTCGCGCAGGACTTCCTGGCGGCGCACCATTTCGCCCTTGAGGGCGTCCTGCATGCGGTCCACGAGGGAGAGCTCGGACTCGAGGTTGGAGATCATGGCCGATACGTGGGGCAGGCTCGACATGCCCGCGAAGGTCGCGCCGCCCTTGAAGTCGACGAGGACCAGGTTGAGCTGCTCCGGCGAGTGCGTCAGCGCGAGGGCGAGGACGAGAGTGCGCAGCACCTCTGATTTACCCGAACCGGTCGCACCGATGAGCAGGCCGTGCGGGCCCATGCCCTGCTGGGCGGCTTCCTTGATGTCGATGAGGACCGGGATGCCTTCGGGGGTGACGCCGAAGGGGACGCGCAGGCGGTTCCTGCCTTCGCGTCGCACCCACGCCTTCTCGGGGTCGAAGTCTCGGATATCGCCGAGGTGGAGGAGTTCCATGAGGTCGACGGTGCGCTTGACGTCGGAGCGCCCCACGGGCGCGTCGGTGTCCTTGCTCTTGTCGTCCGCGGCGAAGGGGGTGAGGCGCCGGGCGATGGACTCGGCCTGCGCCTGACCAACGTGTTCCCATTCGCCGACGATGGCCTGGTGGCTGAACAGGTTGACTTCGAGGGCACCCCGGTTCTCGCCCTTGACAGCAGGATGGATGAGCAGCCGCACGGTCGAGGGGCTGGTCAGGGCTCCCCACTTGTCATGGAGGTTGATGACGGTCACGCCGACGGCGCCCTCTGGGGAGCCGAGCTGGGTCGTGGCGGGCAGCTCCGCTCCGTCGCACACGAGGAGCACGTGCGGCCACGGGGTGAGGTCGTCGCGCGGGGAGAAGCCGGGGCGATCGACGATGTCGGGGCCGAGGAGGTCGAGCAGGTCCGCGACCTCGGTGACGACCATGCGGGCGGGGCCCACAGCGTCGGATTCGACGGTGGAGCCGGCGTGGGGGAGCCACTTGACCCAGTCCCATTCGGCGAGGCGCTCCGGCGAGCACAGGACCGCGATGCGTAGGTAGTTGGGGCTCACGAAGGTCGCCAGGTGCGTCATGATGAGCCGCGCGACGCCGCTCGCGTCCTCGTGGCGGCCGGCCAGCTCGATGTGCGAGTAGTCCTCGAGGGGGATGCCGAAGGCGACGGAGTCGAGGTTGCGGTGCGTCTCGATGAAGCGGGTCATCGCGGACAGGCAGACGATGTCGGGGGTGGCCATGGGGGGCAGGTCGGGGGCGATGAGCTCCATCGACAGGCCCTGCTCGGACACGCCGACGCGGGCGTTGAGCATCTCGATACCCGGCTCACGTTCCCACACGCGCTCGCCCTGATCCGCGATCGCCACCAGGGCCTCGGGCGCGGGGAGAGCCCAGTTCACGAACGCCCTCTGACGGTCGGCGACGTTACGAACCGTCTGGCGGGTTTCGGCCAGGTAGGACAGGTATTCGCCGCGCAGAGTCTTGACCTTCTGGCGGTGCTGGGAGACCTGGCGGTAGACGTTGAAGCCGACCATGGCGACCATCGCGAAGACCATGCCGCCGGCCATCATCATCATGGTGGGGTTCTTGGATTGGCCGTCCCCGGAGGTCGCCTGAGAGATCGCCATGAACACCATGACGCCCATCGACCCCATCATGGGGATCACCATGGCGAGCACGTTACCGATGCCGGCGGCCTCCGCCTGGTTCGGCGGCGCCTGGATGGGGATCTTCCCCTCCGGCATCTCCGGTACGCCCTCCAAGAGATCCTCAGAGTCAGCCATCGTTCCTCCCTATGTAGCCGCACGCGGCAAGCAGTAGTCCCCGCTATCCTAACGTGCAACGACTGAACTTTTGCCAAGCGCACGTCAGGTGACACAATACTGTCTGAAGGCGCGAACCGATAGACGACGAGAGGAGGAGCGCGTGGCAGGTGCACAGGCATCCATTACGGTTGTCGGCGGTTCCCGGCGTGAGGACTACGTTCTCCCCGTTGGAATGACCATTGCGGGCCTGCTCGCACTCATCGAGGTCGACCTCACCAGCCTCCAGGCTCGGCTCACCCTCGGGGGTGGGCGCGCGGTCGACCCCAGCGACGTGATTGGCCGGGATATTCCCTCCGGCTCGGTCGTGACGATCGTCGGGTCGCAGGAGTCAGCTCAGGCTATCGCGGATGATCGCCAGGCCTCGAATAGTCGGCGCTTCCAGCCCGCGATGGCGTCCTCCGCTTTTATGTTCGCGGCCCTGATCCTGACGCTTGTCGGCGTCGCGGCTCCGACGGCGGCCCTATTCGTCGACGTGGGCCAGGCCCTTCCACCCCTCGTGACCTCGCCGTGGTTCAGGGTGACCTCCGGTCTCCTGTGCGCGCTGATGTGGACGGCTCCGCTCATGACCCGCAAGGGCCCCACAAGCGAGTTCGCCCACCTTGGGTATTGCGCGGCGGCAGGCATCAGCCTCGGCGTGGGCGTCACCCCCCTTCCCGGTTCGCTGACTTTCCTGCCCCTCATCGTGTCGTGGTCCGCCCTGGTCCTGGCCGGCCTCGTTCTCTTCACCCGCCCCGGGGCCAGCGCGCGCGTGAACGTCCAGGCCTTCGGGCTCATCGCGGCCACCATGACCATTTCCTCCTTCAGCGCGCTCGGAGCCGTCCGCATTGCGCCGATCGTGTTTGCCGCCTCGATTGTCTTCATCTCTCTGGCTCCACACCTGGCGTTGCAGGTTCCCGACCACCAGGTCCTCGACCTGCCTCTCGTCATGAAGCGGCTCCCCACGATCCGCCAGACCGTCATCGCTCCCCCGTCGCGCATCACCCAGGCCCGCGTCAAGAAGACCGTGCGCGAGGCCAACACGCGTTCCCTGTCGATGCTGGCCAGCGCCACCGTCATCGCCTTCGTGTCGGGAGTCATCACCGCCTACCAGCTGCCACTCAACGAGGAGAAGCCCTACGCGGGCTACGCGACGCTGGCCCTGTGCCTGCTCGCGATCATCGGGCTGCTCACGAACGCGCGTGCCAAGCGCGACCGCCTGACTCACTACGGGCCCCGTGTCGTGGCCCTCGCGATGTGGGCGACCATCTTTTTTGCGCCCGAGTGGAGCGAGTTCATCCTGCGTTCCACGGGCGAGGCCGCTGAGCCGACCCTGGAGATGGCGCGCTATGTTGCCCTTCCCCTGTCCCTGAGCGTCCTCGCGTTCATCGCCCCGGTCATCGCGCTGATTCGCGCGGGCCGCGAGCCTTCCGCGCTGGTCGGCCGCATTCTCGACATCATTCAGGGACTTTCCCTGACCCTACTCCTGCCGGCCGCGACCTACGGCTCGGGTCTCTTCGATTTAGTTTGGCGGAAGGTGCTATGACGTCCTCTTCACCAGGCCTGGTCCCCGTCCCCGCGTCGCCCGGGAAGCGCGTCGCCGCGCTGTTCGTCGACGTCGTGGGTGCCGCGCTGATTGCGTTCGTCGCTTCCAGCTTGTCGCACGGAAACATCATGGTCATCGTCACGATCCTGTTGGAATACGCGGCGGTCCAAGCGATCATGATCGCGATCCGCGGACGCTCGATTGGTTGTACCCTGACGGGGGTGGTGCTCGTGAGCGCCGGGTCTTCCATGATGTCTCCTTCCCTGGGCCGCTCCTTCGGGTATGTTCTGGTGACGACGCTGTCCGCGATCGTCCTGCCCGTCCCCTTCGTGTCGGTGTTTCTGGGGGGCGAGCGCGGCTCCTGGATGGCTTCTCTCTGCTCCCTCGAATGCTTGACGTTCGCTCCTCGCGATGAGTACGCCGAGGCCTCGGCCCCCGTGAGCCCGTACAGCAGCACGCGCTCGCGCGGCACCGGCGGATACACCAACTTCGGGTCCGTCACGGCTGCCCCTTCTGTCGAGTCCAGCATGACGCGCGAATCGCGGGATGCGGCGCAGCCTCGCTTCGCGGCCCCGCAGGATGCTGCCCCCAGGCCGGTGCGCGCCATGCCCCAGGCTCCGGGCCGCCCGATTACGCCGGCGGTACCCGCACAGCCGGCCGC
>ERZ773263.2109-NODE-2109-length-11167-cov-7.067225_pt1 | contig 11167 bp, 7 predicted proteins | sample MGYA00511076_ERZ773263 | MGnify/ENA primary metagenome ERZ773263 (study PRJEB29015, sample SAMEA2738155) | human oral metagenome | biome: human oral; feature: human-associated habitat; material: saliva | place: China | collected 2195 ... | reverse complement strand
AATTATGTTAATTGTAAGTCTAAACTTTTTTATCAACACTATTTGACAAATAACCCTCTTAAATAGCTATCTTTATTATTTTTACAGATTATATATAATCACTTTTTTTATATCTAGGGGCAACAAAGCCTAAAAAACCAATTTGTGGAATATTCCACTCATTAGCTAAGTAGATAGTACAGCTAATTTCATCTCCTATAGAACTCCTTGCAATAAACTCATATCGTCCTATTTCTTCATTATTTGAAATTCTTTCAATACTTGTTAAATAAGTTTTTGAAAAAAATGAAGAAAATTCAGTCCAAATAATATCAATGTCATCTACTGATAATTCCGTTTTTAATCCATATTTTAATCCGACTTTACATCTCTTTTTCTTACCTGTCTCATCAGCTTTACAAGTTTTTGTACTTCCTTTACTAAAAATCCAATCTTTATTATTTAAGCTATTGACTTTGCTAGATAGAATTTCTTTAAATTCAGTCATTTTTTCTAAAAAATATTTGCTTGCATTTTCAAAAATATCTAAATTATCCATATCAATAATTTCCTTTCCAAATCAATAAAAATAACTTATAATTTCATCACATACTCAATAATATTGTAAATATGGTCTGCTATTCTTTTATAGTAATTTATTATATCTAAGTAACCTGTATTCAATCTTGCAGGAATATTTTCAGATCTAGAAAAATGTTCTCTTTTTACTTCTTTATAATAAGTTTTTAAGATCTGATATTTTTTTATACCTATTGGATATAGTTCTTTTTCACCTGTTCTTGCTGCTCTACTTATATCATTAAATAATTCAACTGTTAGAGAATGAAGTTTAAATGTCATCTTTGCTCTTGTTTCATCAAGTTCAATAGAATTTTCATAAAGCATATAAAGTCTATTAGCTATTCTATTCTGATAATCCCCAATAGTTTCATATTCATCACAAGTCAATAGATTCATTCTAGTATCTTCAATTAATTCTTTACTTAAAGATTTACTTAATAAAGAGAAGTTTGAATCATAAATTTCTTTTTCATATAAATCAAGTTTATCTTCTGCTTCAACTATACTATCATTATATTTAGCAATTTTATCTTTTTCTTTTAAAGATTCTTCTAGTTTTAAAAACACATCTTCTATCATTGTTACCATAGAACTTACTTCTATTTTAGTTTGCTCTATTATTACACTAGGCAAAGTCATTTTTAATGAAGCCAATTTAGTTACTCTCACTTCATCTTCACCTGTATCTTTTACTGCAAATAATAAGAACTTATCTAATAGACTTACAAAAGGAGTTAAAATTATAACATTACTTATATTAAAAATTGTATGTGCTGCAGCTATTGCTGCTCCCATATGATTTATTGGATCAACAAAAAGATTTAAAAAATGTAAATAAATTCTAAATATAGAAGTTACCCAAATAACACCTATTAAATTAATCAATGTATGTGCATAAGCTGCTCTTTTTGCATTTGGCTTTGCCCCTATTGAAGCTAGTAAAGCTGTTATTGTTGTCCCAACATTTTCTCCTAAGACCAAAGCAACTGCTGCTTGATAATCAATAAGCCCTTGTGTTGCAAGTGCTATTGTTATCCCAATAGTTGCTGCTGAGGACTGAATTAAAGCTGTTATAATTGCACCAGTCGCTGCTACTTTAAGTAAACCAAAGTATGAGTCAACCTTGAACATCTTAAACATTTCAATAAATTCTGGCATATCTTTTAAAGGGCTAAGAGCTTGGCTCATAAGTTGTAAACCAAAAAATATTAATCCAACTCCAATTATTGCACTTAATTTTGTTCTAGCTTTCTCTTTTTTCATAAACATAAATAAAATTGAAGCTAACCCAACTATTGGAAGTCCATATTTACCTATGTTTAGTGCTAATAACCAACCAGTTATAGTTGTTCCTATATTAGCTCCTAAAATAACTCCCAAAGCCTGTTTTAAAGTTAAAAGAGAAGCATTAACAAAACCAATAGTCATAACTGTACTAACAGATGATGATTGTACCAAAGCTGTTATAATAATTCCAACTAAAATTCCTAAAAATCTATTGTTAGTTAAAGAAGCTAGAATCCTTTTTAGCTTTGGTCCTGCAATTTTTTGCATACTTGTTGACATATGTTCCATACCATATAGAAACAAACCCAAGCCACCAATAAGTTGTAATATAATTTTTAAATACATTATATCTCCCATAATCTTTTCTGTTATTATATTAAAGTTTAACTTTTACACTAGCTATTTCTTTCAATACTATATTTCTTTTGCAAATAAAGAGGTTTATAAGACATTTTAGCTTCTCTTAAACCTTCATCACCAAAGTCATCTTCTCTATTTACTAATTCATAGCCCTGCCATTCCTCTTGTAAAAATATCATATTTATTGCTTGATAACTTCCTATATAGTCAATCAAGGCTTTTTCTGTATGAATTAATACCATCTTATCAGTTAATGCCTCTCCTAAACTATAAGCAATAATTTGATTATTAATTTTTAAAAATCCACCTTTTAAATCTAATTTATCAAAATTCTTTAAAAGGTTTAGTATTCCTTCATTTTCATTTTTTAAAATTTCTTCACCAGATTCTGAATGAATTTTATACCATTTTTCCTGAAAATCTATCACTTCATTGATATTATCTTCATTAATACTTTCATAAGAATATTCGTAACTTTTTTTAAAATTAGACACTCTATTTTTCTTTTTAGCATAATGTCTACCTTTTAAAGTTGATAGACTTTCATAGGAATAAATATAGTCTTCATAATCTCTCTTTTCTTGTAAATTAAAATCATCTTTTAATTTTTCATACCAATATTCTGTAAAATAGTGTATAGCTACATTCTCTTTTAAAATCTCTCTTATTTTTTCTTTCATTTTTTCTATATTCTCAGGGGTATCTTTTTTAGGGATAGGCATATAATAATATAACTCTCCCATATAAATACTTCTTATAGTTAAAACATCATTTTCTATTTCATATTCTGTATTTTCTCCAATACTCCATAATAATAAATTAGAAAAACTTAAATCACATATTTCAAATCTATTCTTGGTATACTCATCAATAGAACTTTTAGATTCTACTGTTAATTTTTTCCACATAATTTCTCCTAACTATTTTGCTAATCTATAAATTGCTTCTACATATATTTGAAGAAGTTTATCAATTTTTGATATTTCTAAATATTCATCTCTTTGGTGCATTCTGTCTTCTTGATCTGGAAGTAAAGCACCAAAAGCAACAGCATTTTTAGCATACTTAGCATAAGTTCCTCCACCTATTGCTACTGGTTGTGCAGCATTATCTCCTGTCAATTCTTTATAAATATTCATTAAAGTTGAAACTAAGAAACTATCTTTTGCAACATATAAAGGTTGAGTATTTGAATGTAATAAAAATTCATAACCATAGTCTTCTGTATTTTTCTTAATAGTTTCTATTATTTGTTCATTTTTAACTTTAACAGGTACTCTCATATCTATCCAGATTTCAAGTTCATTGTTTTCTAAATTTATTTTTCCTAAATTTAAAGTTAAATCCCCTGTTTCTCCATCTGTGCATTTAACACCAAAAGATTTACCGTCAGTTTCCATCTTTATAAATTTATCAAAGAATTCAACTAAACCTTTTAATTCTTCATTTTTAACTTCAATATCTTTTAAAACTTCAAATAATGCTGATATTGCATTATATCCTTTTTCAGGATGAGCTCCATGTGCTGGAATACCTGCTGAAAATACCTTATACACATTTCCTTCTTTTACAAATTCAACTTTATTTTTATTTTTAACTTCTCCAAGCATATCAACAGGAATTACTCCATTGGCTTCATTTGGAACAGAGTTAAAAGCATTTCCACCTTTTATTACTACATCTTTTAAAGTACTAAATTTTTTCTTTATTTTAACTCTTACACTTCCTTTTTCTGCATAAGTTACTGGGAAACTTGAGTCTGGTGTAAATGCAATATCAGGATAAGGCATTTTTAATTCTCCAAAATAATATTTTAAACAGGCACTTCCACTTTCTTCATCTGCTCCTAATATCATTCTAATTTTTTTATTTAATTTTATCCCTGAATCTGCTATTGCTTTCATAGCAAATAATGAAATTATAGCAGGTCCTTTATCATCTAATGTTCCTCTACCATAAATTTTTCCATCTGCTATTGTTCCTGAATATGGAGGATAAGTCCAATTATCTCCTTCTGGAACTACATCAACATGGGCAAGTATTCCCAATGTTTCTTTTCCTTCTCCCATATCTATGTGCATTGCATAATTATCAAATTTTTCTGCTTTAAAACCTAATTTTTTTGCTAAGTTCATAAAATGATCAAGTGCTTTTGCTGGTCCTTCTCCAAAAGGCATTCCAGGTAATGGTGCTTCTTTAACACTTTTTACTCTAACTGCATTTTGAATTTCTTTTACAACTTCATCTTTGTATTCCAATACTTTTTCTTTTAAATCCATTTCTTACCTCCACTATTTTTATAAATACTATATGAAAATATTATTTTTAGGCTACTGCGACGTCCTATAATGTTGAAAGAGCCTTTGTGGAGCTCTTGAAACATTATAGGCTGACAAGTAGCCAATACAAATTTTCTATATATTTATTGTTTACTTGCTGCTTCTTGTATTCCTCTATATTTGCTATATAAAAATCTTACATATTCATATTCAAATGGAGAATTTGTTTGATGATATTGGAAATCAATATTTTTTCTCATATCTATTCCCCTTAATGCAGTTAAACCAACATTTGACGAATTAAATAAATCCATTCTTTTATATATATCTGTTTTTCCTGCCATAGCACTATCAACACCCATTCCAAAAGCATCTCTTAAATATGTAGGTCCTAAAATTGGTAATATTAAATAGGGTCCTCTACCTACTCCATAATGTGCAAGTGTCAACCCAAAATCTTCATAAGGTTTTGGCATTCCCATTTTTGAAGCCACATCAAAGAGACCTCCTAAACCTAATACTGTATTAATGGTAAATCTTCCTAAGGCTCTCATAGATTTTCTTCCTTTGAATTGAAAAGCAGAATTAGCCATGGTATTTAATACTTTTGCATTTTTAAAAAAATTGCTCACTCTATCTTCAACAAAATCAGGAGTAATAAACTTATATGTGTTGATAATAGGGGTTATCACTAATCTTTCTATTTGATAGTTAAATTGATACATTCTTTTGTTAAATGATTCCCATGGATCAGGTTCATCAGCAATAAAATTACTTTCACCAGGATTAGCATATATAACATTGTTAGCTTCTTCATAGTCTGTATTAGAAGATTGTATTTCATTTGTATTACTACAAGAAACTAAACTAAGGCTTAAAATACTAAACAATAATAAATTTTTAATTTTCATATTTTAAAACCCCCTCATTTAGAAATTTTAACATAACATCTACATTTTCTTTATAAAACATATTACCACAATGCCCTCCCTTAGGATAAATAACCAATCTATCTTTAAACACATCTTTTAAAAAAGCAAAATCTTTTTCATTTAAAATTAGCTCATCTGCATTTGTTACTGCTGCAATTTTAGGTGAAGTTCTAAGATAATCTTCTATAACCTTTAAACTTGCTTCTCTTTTTAAAGCTTCAATAGAATAATCTTTATTATGTTTTTTATAATATGGAAATCCTATTTTATTAACATAATCTTCAAAAGTTGCAAAATTTACTGCTTTAAAATATTCTTTCATATTTGTATATTTATCTACTTTCTCTGGATTTTTTGTATACACATGGCTTCTAGTCATAAAATCTGAAATAAAATTCAAATCTGTTGAAGCTAATCTAAAAGCTAAACCTATATATGCTTTTTTTTCTGCATCAGATAAGATATCTCCCTTTACTATATTATAAATAGTATCAGCACCTATATTTGCATATTCACTTGTCAATCCACCTTTGACTTTTGCCAAGGTTGTATTTAACAATTTCTCTATACCTTCTGTTTTACCACCAGTATAATCATCTAAATATTTATCTAATTTTACTGCTGAATTATATAAGTCAACAGGTGGATTCACCATAAACACTCTTTTAAAATTAAAAACCTTTTCTTTTTCATCTATATAAGATAAAACAGCTGCATTACTTCCACCTAAACTATACCCCATTATATAGAAATCTGTAACTTCCACTTGATCCTTAATTTTATTATAGGCAAGTTTCATTGCCTTATAGATATCCTTATTATCTTCTAAAAGTAAACCTGGTACAGAATTAGAAGAAGCAGAAATCATAAACTGTTGACTCATTTGAGAGCTTATCGCTATTGTATGATAGCCTGCATCATGAAATATTCTTTGCATAAATTTAACCCTTGTTGTATTATAGTCTGAACCTGTTCCTGCTAAAACAAAGATTAAAGGTGCTTTTTTATTCTTTTGTTTACTAAAAGAAAATTTAAACTTACTTGCATACCAAAATACATCAGGAATATCTTTTTTATCTTTTATTTGTATTTCATATACTTTTAATGGTATATTCTCACTAACTCCTGGTGTCATCATTGTTGCACTTCCTATAATTGTTGCTGAATAGGGATCATCTATTGGAAAATTATATGAAAATGCTGTCAGTGATAGTATTATAAATAATACTATTTTACTTAATAATTTTTTCAACTTACTCCTCCTTTAAAATAAAGAAATTTGATTCGTTTCACTCAAACTTGAAATTGCTCCAATATTTTTTAATTTGTCTATAACAGGTTGCTGCATTTTTGTTCTTCTTTTTAAGTCTTCAACTGAAATAAACTTTCCTTCTTCTCTTTCTTTAACTATGGCATCAATAACTGCCCCTCCTAGTCCATTTATCCCAATTAAAGGTATTCTAATTTTACCATCTTCTATTGTAAATTTTTTACCATCTGATAAATAGATATCAACAGGTAAAAGCTCTATACCTCTTGCTTCCATTTCTACTACAATTTCACATATAGCTTGTTCATTTTTTTTCTTAGGATCTAATTTTGGTTCTTTGGATAATTCTTCTAATTTTTGTTTTGCAAGAATTCCTCTACTCATAAATTCCATATCAAAATCATCTGCTTTTCTTGATAGGAAAGCTGCATAAAATGCAAGTGGTTGATGAACTTTAAAATATGCTATTCTCATTGCCATCATAACATAAGCAACAGCATGTCCCTTAGGGAACATATATTCTATTCTTCTACAAGATTCTATATACCAATCAGGAACATTCTTTTCCTTCATCATAGCAGAATATTTTTCCCAATTTTCTGGCTCTTTTTTAGGTTTACCTTTTCTTACAAATTCCATTATTTTAAAAGCATCACTATTATCCAAACCTTGATCTATTAAATAGTTCATAATATCATCTCTCACTGTTATTATTTGTGAAAGAGTTGCTTGTCCATTTCTTACAAATTCTTGTGCATTATTAAGCCAAACATTTGTACCATGTGAAAGCCCTGATATTCTTACAAGCTCTGCAAAGGTCGTAGGTCTTGTGTCTATAAGCATCTGTCTTACAAAACCTGTACCAAATTCTGGTATTCCATAAGTTCCTATTTCTGTTCCTATTTGTTCAGGAGTTACTCCCAAAGATTCTGTTGATGAAAAGATTTTTAAAGTATCCTTATCAGCAAGTGGAATATCTTTAATTTCCATATTAGTATACTCTTGTAAAAGTTTTATAGTTGTAGGGTCATCATGCCCTAGTATATCAAGTTTTACTAACTGTTCATCCATTACATGATAATCATAATGGGTTGTTGTAGATTCACTTGTTTCATCATTGGCTGGTCTTTGTACAGGACAAAATTCATAGATGGAATTTCCTTGTGGTACTATAACCATTCCTCCTGGGTGTTGCCCTGTTGTCTTCTTAGCACCTTGACAAAGCCTACCCAATCTTATAATTTCAGCTCTTACTGCATTCAAATTATTATCTTCAAAATATTTTCTTACATAGGCTTCAGCATTTTTTTCAGCAAGTGTTGAGATAGTTCCTGCTTTAAATACATTTTCTTTTCCAAATAATTCTTCACAATATCTATGAATTTCAGATTGATACTCTCCTGAGAAGTTTAAGTCTATATCTGGTACTTTATCTCCTTTAAATCCCATAAAAACTTCAAATGGTATTGAATATCCATCTTTTCTTAATTTAGCACCACATTTTGGACAAATTTTATCTGGTAAATCTATACCTACCCCTTCTTTTTCTATAAATTCAGAGTATTTACATTCAGGATTATCACAAATATAATGAGGATATAGTGCATTAACTTCTGTTATTCCCATCATAAAGGCAACAAGTGAAGAACCAACTGAACCTCTTGAACCAACTAAATAACCATTATCCAAAGATTTTTTTACTAACTTTTGTGCTGATAGATATAGTACAGAAAAACCATTATTTATTATAGCATTTAATTCTCTTTCTAATCTTGCTGAAACAATTTCAGGTAAAGGATTTCCATATATTCTATATGCCTTCTCATAAGTCATACTTTTTACAATTTCTTCTGCATTTTCCATTTTTGGTGGATAAAAACCTTCTGGTATAGGTCTTATTCCACTTTCTATCATATCAGCTATTTTATTTGTATTTGTTATAACAACTTCTTTTGCTTCATCTTCACCTAAATAACTAAATTCTTTTAACATTTCATCAGTTGTTCTAAAATAAAAACCATTATTTATGCTATATTGTCTTGAATTATATACTGTTCCACTACCATATAATAAAATTGATCTTATTATATCTTCATTTTCATCAAGATAATGAACATTAGAACTAGCAGTTACTAAAATTCCAAGTCTTTTACCTAAATCGTAAAAATATTTATTCATTTTTTCAACTTCTTCATAAGAACCTAATGCACCTGTTCCATCTTTTTCTATAAGTTCATTATAAGTTGATTTTGGTAACAGTTCTATATAGTCATAAAATTTTGCTGCTTCTTCTAATTTTTCTAAATCATGTCTTAAATATAAATCTGCAAGCTCTCCTGTATTCATAAAATGTGCAGTTAAAGAACTTCCTATTATAAGTCCTTCTCTGTTTTCAATTAAAACTGACTTTGGTATTCTAGCTTTTTTATTACCAAAGTATTTTATATGTGCTTCTGAAACTAATCTGTACATATTTTTTAAACCAGCTTGAGTTTTTACTAAAACCATAACATTTTTTAAAGACTGTTTTTTTACATTAACTTCAAAACCTGTATTGATATCTTTCATATATTCTAAGCCTTTTTCTTTATATTTTTCTAAGAATATAATAAACATATTTGCAGTTGCCTGAGAGTCATCAACTGCTCTATGGTGTTTTTCAAGTGCTAAGCCTAGTGTCTTATTTAAGTCCCCTAAACCATATTTTTTTAAGTCTGGAAATAAATCTCTTGCCATTTGTAAGGTATCAATTACAGAGCATTGATAATCTATATTTAAGTATTTTTTTATATCTCTTTTTATAAATCCCATATCAAAAGGTGCATTATGTGCAACCAAAACTGCATCTCCAACAAAGTCTACAAACTTTCCAATTACTTCATCTATTTTAGGTTCATTAGCAACTTGTTCATCTGTTATACTTGTAATTTCTGTTATGTGATATGGAATAGGTCTTCCTGGATTAATAAGTTGTGAATATCTATCTACTATTCTTCCAGCTTTTATTTTTACTGCCCCAATTTCTATAATTTCATTGGTATGAGAATTTAAACCAGTAGTTTCTATATCAAATACTACAAATTCTTCATCATCAATTTTTTTATCTTTTGGATTGGTAACCATAGGTGCTTCATCATCTATCATATACATTTCACAACCAAAAATAGCTTTCATTTTCTCTTCATCTGTTGAAAGTTTTTTAGCTGTTTTAAATGCAGCTGGATATGAGTGTACCACTGCGTAATCTGTTATAGCTATTGCTTTATGTCCATATTCCTTAGCTCTTTTTATAATATCTTCAACATCAGTTACTCCTACCATTTCACTCATTTTTGTATGTGCATGTAACTCAACCATTTTTTCTTCTGCTGTATCTTCTTTTTTAATCTTTTCTCTATCTATAATATTTACAGAATTTATCATTAAAGTTTTTTCATTTCCTGCATAGGTATCAAGTTGAAGTTTTCCACTTAATTTCAAAAACATTCCTTCACAAATATCTAATTTATCATTTTCATCTAAAAATATTTTTGATGTAAGAGAACTTTCTCCATCTGTAATTCTTATAGTTCTTAGGATTTTTCCACTTTTCAAAGTCATATCTTCCATTGAAAAAACTTCTCCTTCAACTATACAAGTTTCTCCATCATATAAATCATAAAAATCTTTTATTGAGATAGTTTCTCCTTTTATTTCTTTTGTTTTTGAACCTCTTTTAAAATCATTTTTAGTTTTATATACTTGTGTTTCAGAAGTAGAATTAGTTTTTACTACTTTTTCTCTTTCTGCATTTATACTATTTTGATGTTTTTCTATATCCATTTTAATTTTTTCTTCAATATTTGAAATTTCTTTTGAAAAATCCCCAACACTAAAAATAATTTCATAATTTTTCACACCATATTCATTTAAAATATTTTCTATTTTTGAAGAAATTTTCACTTCTTCTAACATAAATTTTGTATTTTCATCATTAAGTTCTATAATTATATAATTTTCTTTGATATGTAGCTTATAAAAACACAAAAAGGACTTAGAGGTTGTATTTTTAGTTTTCAACCTTTCTATAGCCCTAGTTACAATACTTTTTATTTCTTCATCATTTAAAGATAAATTTTTATTATCTGTTATAAACTCTATTTCCAGTTCCCTTCCAAATTTTGAAAGGACATCTTTATATATTATATCTATATCATCTATACAATTCATAGAAGATACAGAACAATTAAAAGTTATCCTCTTAACTCTTGTATTTAAGAGAATATTTTTTATCTCTATACTTTTTACACCTAACTTAGAAAAAACTTCCATATTAGGCTCTATAATAATTTGCCTATTATTCATTTCTATTCTCCAAAATTTTCCTCTAAATTTTTTATAAGAATATATAAAATAAGTGAGTTACGAATGTAGATTTTAGATAAAAAATTAAATAGAATGAGCCGAGCAAATCTCAACATGTTTGAGCTAACTTGTTA
>ERZ773263.2106-NODE-2106-length-11188-cov-15.898051_pt1 | contig 11188 bp, 9 predicted proteins | sample MGYA00511076_ERZ773263 | MGnify/ENA primary metagenome ERZ773263 (study PRJEB29015, sample SAMEA2738155) | human oral metagenome | biome: human oral; feature: human-associated habitat; material: saliva | place: China | collected 2195 ... | reverse complement strand
CCAACGCCATCACCCTCAAGGCCACCGCCCGCACCGGCTCCGGCAAGGGCGCTGCCCGCCAGGCCCGCCGCGACGGCAAGTGCCCCGCCGTCGTCTACGGCCACGGCTCCGAGCCGCGCCACATCCTCCTCGAGGAGCACGCCACCCGCCTCGCCCTGCGCGGCAACGAGAACGCCCTCATCAACATCGATCTGGAGGGCGAGGACCTGCTCGCCATCGTCAAGGACATCCAGCGCCACCCCATCCGTCCCGGCGTGCAGCACGTCGACTTCCTCCTGGTCAACCGCAACGAGCGCGTCGACATCGAGGTCCCGGTCAACGTCATCGGCACCTCCGCCCCCGGCACCATCCACATGATCGAGCTCGACCACGTCGAGGTCACGGTGCCGGCCATCGCCATCCCCGAGGCCATCGACGTCGACATCACCGGCGTCGAGGGCGGCACCATCATCACCGTGGCGGACCTGGCGCTGCCCAAGGACGTCGAGGCGATCTCCGGCGCTGAGCTCGCCGTCGTCAACGTGACGATCCCGACGACCCGCGACGCGGGCGAGCCCGCCGAGGTCGAGGCCACCGCCGAGGGCGAGGCCGCCCCGGCCGCCGAGTGACGCCGTCGCGAGGCTGATCCCTCATGAGCGACCCCTGGCTCATCGTCGGGCTGGGGAACCCCGGGACCCGGTACGCCCGCAACCGCCACAACGTCGGCTACATGGTGCTCGACGTCCTGGCCGAGCGCACCGGGTCCCGGTTCTCCCAGCACAAGAAGGCTCGTGCCCGTGTGGCCGAGGGCAGGCTGGGCATGATGCCCGGCGGAGCCCCCGGCCCCCGCGTCATCCTGGCCGAGCCCTCGGTGCTCATGAACCTCTCCGGCGGCCCCGTGGCCGGGCTCGTCTCCTACTACGGGATCGACCCCGACAGCCGCCTGCTCGTCATCCACGACGAGCTCGACCTTCCCGCCCGCGAGCTGCGCCTCAAGCGCGGCGGCGGCGAGGGCGGTCACAACGGCCTGCGCTCCATCAGCAAGTCCGTCTCCACCAAGGACTACGCGCGCCTGCGCGTAGGCATCGGCCGCCCGCCGGGCCGCCAGGACCCCTCCGACTTCGTCCTGTCCGACTTCCCCGGCCGTGAGCGCGCCGACCTCGGCGTCACCCTGGAGCAGGCCGCCGACGCCGTCGAACACGTCGTCACGGTCGGCTTCGACGACGCCCAGCAGCGCCTCCACGCCCCCCGCTGAGGGCCAGGTCCTCAGGCCATGAGGCCGGTCTCGTAGGCGACGACGACGGCCTGGACCCGGTCTCGCACGTCGAGCTTGGCGAGCACGTTGCCCACGTGGGTCTTGACGGTGGTGGCCGAGACGACCAGGTGCGCGGCGATCTCCGCGTTCGACATGCCCTGACTCATGAGCACGAGGATCTCCTTCTCGCGCGGGGTCAGTGAGTCGATCCGCGGATCCGAGGAGGACTGGGACGGCGCCTCCGAGCTCGGCAGCGAGCCGGCGAACATCTCCAGCATCCGCTGGGTGATGCGCGGCGAGACGACCGCCTCCCCGGAGGCCACGGTGCGGATCGCCTCGGCGAGCTCGGTGGGCCGGGTGTCCTTGAGCAGGAAGCCCGAGGCCCCGGCGCGCAGGCCCGCGAAGGCGTACTCGTCGAGGTCGAAGGTGGTCAGGATGAGGACGCGCGTGTGGGGGCACCCGGCGGTGATCCGCGCGGTGGCCTCGATGCCGTCCATGCCGGGCATGCGCACATCCATGAGGATGACGTCCGGCTTGAGCGCCCGGGCCTGGGCGACGGCGGCCGTGCCATCAGAGGCCTCGCCGACGACCTCGATGCCGTCCTCGGCGTCGAGGACCATGCGGAAACCCATGCGCATGAGCGACTGGTCGTCGGCCAGGATCACGCGCACCGGGGCGCCGGAGCCCTCTGGGGACGCCGTTGACACCACCGGCCCCCCGATCGTCGCGGCCTTGGCTTGACTGGCCGCATCGGCGCCAGTCACATGGGCATCTGCCATGGCGCTGATCCCTCCTGATCCTCCTCGTCCCATCGCAGGACGGTGCGCACGCGCCACCCGCCGGCATGGGGCCCCGCTTGGACAGACCCACCATAGACCGCGGCGCGCTCCTTCATACCGATCAGTCCCTTCCCCGAGCCATGCATGGGCGAGGCGCCGGGGGCGGCGTCGTTCTCAACCGTGAGGATCACCGTTCCGATATGCCTCTCGACGTCGACGCTCACCCTCGCGGTGGTCGGCGCGTAGCGCAGTACGTTGGTGAGGGCCTCCTGGGCGATCCGGAAAACGGTCATCTGCAGACCGCGGTCCTCCGGCAGGTCGCGGCCGCGCCAGTTGTAGGTGATGGGCACACCTGCGGCGGCGAAGCGGTCGACGAGGATCTGGAGGTCCGACTGCTCGGGGGCCGGCCTCATCGGGGCGCTGTCGGTGGAGCCGCTGTCCGTCTGCGCGGTGGCGGTCTGGCGCAGGTCGGCGACGGCAGCCGTGGGCTGGTGCGACGTCACCGCGCCAGGGGGAGCGAACTCGGGGACTGGGAGATCCTTGATATGACGGCCCTGGGCGTCGGTCAGCGGACCGTCGGAGTGGGAGACGGAGGAGATGGTGAGAGTGCTGACCTGAGGATCCTCGCGCAGCACGCCCACGAGGCGCCGGGTATCGGCAAGAGCGCTGCGGCCGGTCTCCGCCAGGGCGGTCAGCGCCTGACGGGCGGTCTCGGGTCTGTGGTCGAGGGCGGCAGAAGCGCCGTCCGCCATGGTCACCATAACGGCCAAGGAGTGGGCGACGATGTCGTGCATCTCCCGCGCGATGCGGGAGCGCTCCGCGGAAACGGCCAGGAGGCTCGCCTGCTCGTGCTCCAGGGCGAGTCTCCTGGCGTTCTCGATCTCCTGGGTGAGGCGGGTGCGCTGCGCGCGGATAGTGAGCCCCACCGTGATGCCCACGAGACTGAGAATGGTGTAGGGGAACAGCGCGGTGATGAATACGGGGACGATCTGCTTATCCGCGTCGGGGACGTAGGACTCCATCCATGCCTCGAGCAGGGAGAGGCTCAGCACGGTGGTCGGCGCGGCTGTCCACGTCAGGCTCAGCGGCTCTCTGGCGGCGAGAGTGCCCAGGATGATCGGGACCGCGGCCAGCGAGAATGGGTGGAGGAGGAAAGGCCCGGCCTCATTCATTGGGTAATCGGCCCACCACATGCGTATGAGGGGGTAATGGGCGGCGGGGACGAAGGTGACGAGCAGCCACGCGGCCAAGGGGCGCTTGCGGCGCAGGAAGAGCCCCAGGCAGATGAGGATCGCTGCCACGAGCGACATGGGCAGCCAGGGCGGGATTGCTTTCGGAACGCGGGCGAGGACGATGCCGCATACGATCAAGCCGAACGCGCCGTCTGCCAGGGCGAGGCACAGGTCGAACGAGGTGTGGCGTGATAACCGGAGGCGGCTCAGAGGACCGCCGTGGTCGGGGGCATCGTCGGAGGGGACGGCGGAGCCCGCCGCGGCCCCGGGGAGGGCTGCGACGGGCTCGCTGCTGCGCGCTGTGCTCATGAGGAGATCATCAGGCATCACGTCGGGAGAAGACCACATAGGCGATCGCCATCGGGATGACGAACCAGGCGCAGGCAACGACGACGCCCTGCCAGTGCTGGAGGAATGAGCCTGCCTCCAGCGATCCCCACGAGGTTCCCCGGGAGAACGGGTCGGTGATGGCCACGACGGCTTGGAGCGGCATGAAAGCCATGAGCTTGCCCGCCCAGTCCCACCGCGTGGCCATGACGCTGAGGGGGATCGTGACGACGAAGAGCAGGACGACGACCAAGGAGATGGCCCCCGCAGTGGATCGGAAGATGAATCCCAGCGCCATGCTCAAGAGCGCGATGGCGACGAAGCCGAGGCCTGCGCCCCAGATGTATCCCGCGTACTCGCCGTCGGTCAGTGAGACCGCGTGGTCCCCCATGAACGGGGCGGAAAACGCCCAGGCGAGGAAGACGGACAGCGATCCGAGGAGGAAGGAGAAGAGCGCCATGATCACGGCCTTGGCCGCGAAAACACGGGATCGGTGGGGGGTCGCTGCGAGGGTGGAGCGGATCTGGCCCGAGCTGAACTCCCCAGTGATGATGAGGGCGGCGAGCACCGCGATGGCGATCTGCCCGAAGGATGTTCCCTGGACGATGGCGTCCGCTGCCTGGGCGGAGTATTCCGACGACCTGCTCTCGGCGATGGCTATGCCCGCTCCGAAGAGGACAGTGATGGCCATGGCGATGGCGGAGGTGATCCAGGTGGAGCGCAGCGAGCGGAGCTTGATCCATTCTGAGCGCAGCGCGCGGCCGAAGGTCTGCTTGCCGTTGATGCGGGGAACGCGGGAGGCGCGGGGCGCCGCGCCGGGGGCTGTCATGGCGGTCATGGGATTCTCCTCAGAATGTGGGGCGGCTCAGGCGCGGTGGGATGAGTGCTGCTGGGGCGCGGGCTGGGCGCCTCGGCCGTTCTGGCCGGCGGGGCCGGTCGAGTACTCGACGGCGCCCCCGGTGAGCTCGAGGTAGGCGTCCTCGAGGCTGGCCTTCATGGTGGTCAGCTCGTGCAGGGCGATGCCATGGGCTGCGGCGAGCTCCCCGACGAGGGAGGCGGGGGCGGCGGTGAGCGTCAGGACGCCGGGCTCGGGGCTCTCGACGGCGATGTTCTGGCTGGCCAGCAGGCCGGCGAGGTCGGTGGCCCGGGGCGAGGCGACGCGCACGGTGTCGCTGGTCGCGGAGGTGATGACCTCCTTGAGCGGTCCGGCGGTGATGATGCGGCCGCGGCCGATGACGATCAGGTGGTCGGCGGTCTGGGACATCTCGCTCATGAGGTGGGAGGAGATGAAGACGGTGCGTCCCTCCGCGGCCAGGGCTCGGCATGTCTCGCGCACCCAGATGACGCCCTCGGGGTCGAGGCCGTTGACGGGCTCGTCGAAGAGGAGGATGTCGGGGTCGCCCAGGAGGGCAGCGGCCATGCCCAGCCGCTGGCCCATCCCGAGGCTGAACCCCTTGACCCGCTTCTTGGCCACCTGGGTCAGGCCCGTGATCTCCAGGACCTTGTCCACGCGGCTGACGGGGATGCCGTTGGAGACGGCCAGCTGCGTGAGGTGGGCGCGGGCCGAGCGCGAGCCGTGCAGGCCCTTGGCGTCCAGGAGGGCGCCAACGGAGCACAGGGGAGCGCTCAGGTCCTTGTACTTCTTGCCGGCGACGGTCACGGTGCCGGCGGTGGGCTTGTCCAGTCCCATGATCATGCGCATGGTGGTGGACTTGCCCGCGCCGTTGGGGCCAAGGAATCCGGTGACGGTGCCGGGCTCGACGGTGAAGGAGATGTTGTCCACGGCGAGCTTGTCGCCGTAGCGCTTCGTCAATCCACGCGCTTCGATCATGGTCCTGGCTCCTAAGGGGTGAGGGGGCTGCTGCTGTCCCGCGCGGGCCAGTGCCAGCCGGAGAGGAATCTGTGGACGCCATCGGGGCCAGAGAGGTGACGGTGCTGGCCCCGACGGAGTGATACCAGGCTAGTGAGCGCCCCTCGCGGATCCATCGGCGCCCGGGATGATCCTGCGAGCGCGCGGGACTAGGACTCGCGATGGAGGGCCTCCTCCTCAAGGAGGATGGGACTGGACGGCGCTGGGACGGTGGGGAGCCCGACCGGCGAGGTCGACTGCGCAGGGGAATGTGCGGCAGGATTGAGGCGTTGAGATAGCGGGCCCGAGTCGGGCCGCGCCGTCGGCAGTCCCCGTCCAGAGAGGACACACCTTGAGCAACCCCTTCTTCGATCGAAACCCCGCCTTCAACGGCCAGTCGCGCACGGCCGTCGCGCCTGCCACCACCCCTGCTGGCTACCCCGCTATGCCCGGGTACCAGCCCGGCCAGTACGGGCAGCCACAGCAGTACTCGGGCTACGGCGCCCCGCAGCAGTACGGCCAGCCCGTGGCGCAGCAGTACCCGGGCTACGGCGCCCCCCAGCAGGCGGGCTACGGCCAGGTGACACCGGCCCAGCTGGGCCAGATGGAGGCCCAGTACGGGGCCCCGGCCGCCACCAACGTGGACCGCGGCCGCATGACCTATGACGACGTCATCATGCGCACGGCCGCGATGTTCGCGGTCATCCTCGCCGTCGGCGCCGTCTCCTGGGTCATGGCGACCTCCTCCTCCACCGCCCCCATCGGCTTCCTCCTCATGATCGGCGGGGCGATCGGCGCCCTCGTCCTCGGGCTGGTCAACTCCTTCAAGAAGGTGCCCTCGCCCGCGCTCATCCTGGCCTACTCGGCCTGCGAGGGCGCCATGCTCGGCGCCTTCTCCGGCGTCATGGAGGCGCGGTTCCCCGGCATCGTCATCCAGGCCGTCCTGGCCTCCGTGGCGGTGTTCGCCGTCATGCTCGGCGCCTACAAGATCGGCGGCTTCCGCGTGTCGGGCAAGGCGCAGCGGATCCTCCTGCTCGCCATGGGCGGCTACTTCGTGTTCTGCCTGCTCAACTTCGGCGTCATGCTGTTCTCCAATGCTGGCGGCCCCTTCGGCCTGCGCTCCATGGAGATCGCTGGCATCCCGATCGGCATCATCATCGGCCTGCTCGCCGTCGTCATGGCGGCCTTCAGCCTGGCGATGGACTTCGAGTCCATCCAGCGCGGCGTCGAGGCCGGCCTGCCCACCCGCTACGCCTGGGCCGGCGCCTTCGGGCTCGTCGTCACCCTCGTGTGGCTGTACGTCGAGATCCTGCGGATCCTCGCGATCTTCTACGACGACTGATCCTGCCAGCGTCGCTCGCCCCTCATGGGGGCGCGGGGCCGGCCGGGCGAGCGCCTGGCCGGCCCCGTTGTCTGCGCTACCAGCGCAGCGGTGACGCTCCTCCTCCGCGGGTCGTGGGCCGTCGCGTAGGCTGGCGACCATGATCAACACGAACATGCCCACTGTTGAGGGTGCCAAGGGCACCAAACCGGTTCTCACCTTCCCCGGCCCGGACGCCCCCGAGGGCCTGCAGGTCCAGGTGCTCGACGCCGGCGACGGCCAGGTCGTCGAGGCCGGCGACACGATCGTCGCCCACTACCTGGGCCAGTCCTGGAACGGCGACGTCTTCGACAACTCCTACGACCGCGGCCAGCCGCTGAGCTTCCAGATCGGCGTCGGCATGGTCATCCGCGGCTGGGACGACGGCCTGGTCGGCCAGAAGGTCGGCTCGCGCGTCCTGCTGTCCATCCCCTCCGAGCTCGGCTACGGCGACCGCGGCGTCCCGCAGGCCGGCATCAAGGGCGGCGCCACTCTCGTCTTCGTCACGGAGATCCTCGGCGTCATGTGAGCCGCGCCCCCCTCCGCCGAGACCGGGCGAACAGCACGGCGAAACCGGGCGAAATCAGGAACGAGACCGGTTCGCGTCGGCAGGAGAGCCACAGCATCAGGGCATCTGGGATGCGCGCGAACGTCCCAGATGCCCTGATTCGTTGTCCGGCGGTGTGGGAGGGGGCTGGAGGGCGTCGCGCTGGTTGCGCCGAGCACCCGTGGTTGCCGTTAGCACCGGTGGTTGCCTCCAGCACCTTCGGTTGCGGTGAGAACGCACCCCAGGGTGCTGGGCGCAACCACCGGGGGAGAATGTCGCCGTCGGTGCTGGGCGCAACCACCGGTGCGGGAGGCACCCGGCGCCGCTGCGGCGACGCCGTCGGCCAGCGAGCCCAGACCTCAACCCTCGCGCTCGAAGGCGCGGATCTCCTCGACCTTCGGGCCGTAGAAGCCCGACGGGTCGTGGCGCGCGTCCAGCCACACGTCCACCAGCGCCCACGCCGCGGGGGCCGCGATGACGTTCTGCCCCATGCACAGGATCTGGGCGTCGTAGTTCTCCACCGCGCCGCGCGCCGTCAGCAGGTCGTGCGCCGTGGCGGCCCTCGCGCCCGCCACCTTGTTCGCGGCGATCGCGGTGCCCACACCGGTCCCGCAGATGAGGATCGCGCGGTCCGCACGCCCCTCGACGACCTCGCGGGCCGCGGCGAAGGAAACCTGCGGGTAGGTGATCTCCGGGGCGGAGAGGTCGACGACGGCGTCCACCCTCCCATCAGCCTCCAGGCGCTCCTTGAGCGCGTCCTTGAGAATGGTCCCGTTCCCCGGGGCTCCGACGACGATGCGCATGACTGGTCCTCCTTGTCCGGCAGCTCTGGGCGCGAGCGGCGGCGACGATCCTCCCACAGGAGCGCCCTTCCGGCGGGGCACAGGTGCTTCATGATCCAATGGGGCATGGACCTGCTGCACCCGCCCAAAGCGCGCCCCGGAGACCGGATCGCTGTCCTCTCCCCGTCCTTGGCGGCGCCGGGATTCGCCCCGGAGGTCCACGAGCAGGCCATGGAGCGCCTGACTGAGCTGACCGGCCTGGTGCCCGTCGAGTACCCGACCACCCGCCAACTGGGCGCCTCGCCCGCTGAGCGCGCCCGCGACCTCAACGCCGCTTTCGCCGACCCGAGCATCCGGGCCGTCCTGGCCACCATCGGCGGGGAGGACCAGATCACCGTCATCCGCCACCTCGACGCCGAGGCGGCGCGCCGCGACCCCAAGCCCTTCCTCGGCTACTCCGACAACACGAACCTGCACCAGTGGCTGTGGGACAACGGCATTGCCAGCTTCTACGGCGGCTCCTCCCAGGTCCACCTGGGACCCGGCTCACGGGTCGATCCCATCCACTTGGCCTCCCTGCGCGCAGCGCTCCTGACTGGCGAGACCCTTGAGATCACAGAGCCGGGGGAGTCGGAGGACTACGGCGTCGACTGGCTGGACCCGCGAGCGCTGAGAGAGAACGGCGAGCGGGAGGCCACCGGCCCCTGGGCCTGGGCGGGCCCGCAGCGCGCTGTCACCGGCCCAACCTGGGGCGGCTGCTTGGAAGTCCTCCAAGCTGTGCTCGCCGCCGGCCGCTTCCCGGCGGACCCCCACGTCCTGGACGGCGCAGTCATGCTGCTGGAGACCTCCGAGCTGCTTCCCTCGGCGAGCGAGGTCAGGATGATGCTGCGCGCGCTGGGGGAGAGGGGCCTGCTCGCTGCCGCCCGCGCCGTCGTCGTCGCCAGACCGCCCGTCTCCTCGCCAGGGGAGCGCCCTGACGCCGCCACCCGGGAGCGCCGCCGAACCGAGCAGAGGGACGCGGTCATCGAGATGGTGGGCGCCTACAACCCGGGGGCGGTCGTGTGCGTCGGTGTGCCTTTCGGGCACACGCGGCCCCAGTGGATCCTGCCGCACGGCGGGACCATGACGGTCGACGCCGCCGCCCGTCGTATCCGCGCCGACTACGCCTGAGGGCGGCGGGCGAAGCCGGGCCCGGGCCCCGCCCGCCTCCTCGATCCCCGCGATCCCCCACCCTTCCGGAGAGTGACCGCCCGCGCTGAGACGACACCGTGCCCGCTAACCTGGGGGCGATCTCATCGCCGTCAGCCCTGCTGATCCGAGAACAGGAGCCCTCATGCCCGTCTACCGCAGCGCCACCTCCACCTCCGGCCGCAATATGGCCGGCGCCCGCGCCCTGTGGCGGGCCACCGGCGTCAAGGACTCCGACTTCGGCAAGCCCATCATCGCCATCGCCAACTCCTTCACCGAGTTCGTCCCCGGGCACGTGGGCCTGCGCGACGTCGGCCGCCGCGTCGCCCGCCAGATCGAGGCCGCGGGCGGCATCGCCAAGGAGTTCAACACGATCGCCGTCGACGACGGCATCGCCATGGGCCACGACGGCATGCTCTACTCCCTGCCCAGCCGCGACCTCATCGCCGACTGCGTCGAAACCATGGTGAACGCGCACCGCGCCGACGCCCTCGTGTGCATCTCCAACTGCGACAAGATCACCCCCGGCATGCTCATGGCCTCTTTGCGCCTCAACATCCCCACGATCTTCGTCTCCGGCGGCCCCATGGAGTCCGGCAAGATGACGGCTGCGGACGGCACCACCCGCAAGCTCGACCTCATCGACGCCATGATGGACGCCGCCGACCCCACCGTGTCCGACGAGACGATTTCCGCCATCGAGCGCCTGGCCTGCCCCACCTGCGGCTCCTGCTCGGGCATGTTCACCGCCAACTCCATGAACTGCCTCACCGAGGCCCTGGGCCTGGCCCTGCCCATGAACGGCACGCTGCTGGCCACGCACTCCGATCGCGGCGAGCTCTTCGACGCCGTCGGCCGCCAGATCGTGGAGATCACCCGCGCCTACTACGAGGACGACGACGCCTCCGTCCTCCCGCGCTCCATCGCCACCAAGGCGGCCTTCGAGAACGCCATGAGCCTGGACATCGCCATGGGCGGCTCCACCAACACCGTCCTGCACCTGCTGGCCGCCGCCCAGGAGGCCGAGGCCGACTTCACCATGGCCGACATCGACCGCCTCTCGCGCAAGGTCCCCCACCTGGCCAAGGTCGCGCCCTCGACGAACCTCTACCACATCGAGGATGTCCACCGCGCCGGCGGCATCATCGGCATCCTCGGCGAGCTCGACCGCGGCGGACTGCTGGAGACCACCACCTCCAACGTCCTGGGCACCACCCTGGGTGAGGAGCTCGCCGCCTACGACATCGCCCGCCCTGGCCCCGACGGCGTCCCGGGATCCCAGGTCAGCGAGGAGATCCGCACCGGCTACCTCGCCGCCCCCGCCGGCGTGCGCACCACCGAGATGTTCTCCCAGGCCTCCCGCTGGGAGTCCCTCGACACCGACCGCGCCGCCGGCTGCATCCGCGACATCGAGCACGCCTACTCCGCCGACGGCGGCCTGGCCGTCCTCTTCGGCAACATCGCCGAGAAGGGCTGCATCGTCAAGACCGCCGGCGTGGACGAGTCGATCCTGACCTTCTCCGGGCCCGCCGTCGTCTTCGAGTCCCAGGAGGACGCCGTCGCCGGGATCCTCGGCAAGCAGGTGACCTCCGGCGACGTCGTCATCATCAGCCACGAGGGACCGCGCGGCGGCCCCGGCATGCAGGAGATGCTCTACCCGACCACCTACATCAAGTCCATGCACCTGGGCAAGGAGTGCGCCCTGCTCACCGACGGGCGCTTCTCCGGGGGCACCTCCGGGCTGAGCATCGGCCACGTCTCCCCGGAGGCCGCGGCCGGCGGGCTCATCGGCCTGGTGCGCAGCGGCGACATCATCGACATCGACATCCCGCGCCGCGCCATCTCCGTGCGCCTGAGCGATGAGGAGATCGAGCGCCGCCGCGCCGAGGA
>ERZ773263.2104-NODE-2104-length-11192-cov-17.319296_pt1 | contig 11192 bp, 12 predicted proteins | sample MGYA00511076_ERZ773263 | MGnify/ENA primary metagenome ERZ773263 (study PRJEB29015, sample SAMEA2738155) | human oral metagenome | biome: human oral; feature: human-associated habitat; material: saliva | place: China | collected 2195 ... | reverse complement strand
CGGCTTCCGGCCCCGCCCCGTCGAGGGGTCCCCCGCGCGGCTTGGAGCCGGTCGGGCTCACCGGAGCGTCGTGCGGTCCACGCGGAGGAGCACCGCTCCGTCTCCGCTCACCGTGGCGGCGGGTTCGGGGTCCAGGACCAGATCGACGCGCAGCCGTTGGCCGTCGGGCCCGCGGGACTCGTAGGAGTACGAGCGGTTCGCCAGGTGCGTGCTCCCGGTCACGGCATGCACGAGCCAGGGGTTCTGGCGGCGCAGCCCTATCAGCCGCTGGTGGAGCCGGAGCATCCAGTCCCCCGTGGAGGGGAGCCGGGCGGGGCCGTCCGGGAACGCCGGACGGATCTCGTCGTCGCCGCCGGGCCCGTCGGTCTTCACGCCGCGCCAGGCGTACTCGTCGCCGTAGTAGACGGACGGGACGCCTCCCACGGTGAACAGGATGACGACGGCCAGGGCCGCCAGCTGGTCACCGATCCTGGTGGCGATCCTCGTGACATCGTGGTTGCCCACGAAGGTCATGGGGACGAACTCGTCCATGAGCCGATCGTGTCTCGTGAGACACCAGTCGAGTTCGAAGAAGTTCCCGTCGAGCAGCGAGCTCCAGATGGCCTTCCACAGCTCGTACTGGGTCAGCGAGTCCATTTCGGAGCGGCGGATGATCTCCCTGTGGTCGCCGTGGATCACCTCGCCGACGAACCAGCTCGCGGGGAACTCGGCGCGGACCCGGGGCAGCACCCGGGCCCAGAACTCCGGGGGCACTCTGTAGGCGGCGTCAAGCCGCCAAGCCGACGCACCACGACGCAGCCAGTGGCGCATGACATCCGAGACGAGGTCGACGACGGCCTCGCTCTCATGATTCAACGCGGCAAGGCCGCGGTGACCCTCGAAGTCGGCGTATGTCAGTTCGCCGCCCGAACGATCGATCCGGAACATCGCCTCCTCGGGCCCTCCGGCCAGTGCCCTGCGGAAGAGCGGGTGGGCGGTCCCGACATGGTTGAAGACGCCGTCGAGCATGACGACGATGCCGCGCCGACGGCACTCTGCGATGAGCCGGTCGAAGGCCGCGTCGTCACCGAGCCGCTCGTCGATGGCGAAGAAGTCGGTCGTGTCGTAGCCGTGGGACTCCGAGCGGAAGACGGGCCCCAGGGCGAGGCCGTTGGCGCCGAGCGCGATGAGATGGTCGAGCCATGGGATAATCCGGTCGAGCCTCGGCACGAGGACCCGCTCCTCGTCCGTCGGACGGATCGGGGCGCCGGTGAAGCCCAGCGGGTAGACGTGCCACCAGATGCAGTGATCAATCCAAGTTTGCATGTTACTCTCCTCAGACTTTATTAGCCAATGACAAATGATGGCATGAAACAGAAATGCGTTTATCGTGCATTTTGGAAAAAATTAGACATCCATGATACCCGGAGGGAGAAAACAAAAATTCATTGCATCCCATCCATGTAATAGGTTTTGATAAATTGCAAAACCTTTCTTTACTTGAATGGGAAGTTTTTGATAGTACCGACGTTACCCCCAAACCACACCATTTTGAGACTGCTTCTATTCGCACCCATGCAAAAGAGAGCATATCTCGTTCGGAATAGGCAATATCAACTTGACTCTGAAGCTTAGACAGATGCACATCAAAAAAATCGTGAAGATACTCTAAATCGTACCTTTCATCCAGAATATCAACTCCCACAGGCGCTTTCCAGTCAACGGCAAGCGCAGCAGCAGAACCGGCATGCGAAAAACTTATAAATGGACTCTTGGTACGAGTCTCACCAGACACAATAAAGGGTTTCCCATACTTGCCCGTGCCAAATCTAATTTCTTCATTAGGTATACCAAGGATATATGATAACACCATCCTGCGCAAGGTATGACTCCAGTAATACAAGTTTGAATCTTTTTTTAGATAAAACTTCTTGCACTGTGTCGATTCGCACTCATCAAGCAAACCAGGGAATCGTTCATCGACGGGAAGATTGAGAACATCAGAAAAATCAATAAACCATAATGAAATTATTCTCATCACTAGTTCGCCCTGACTGCAAAGTGAATACCTCTTACCGAAGTAAAGCTTGACGTAAATGAGTCATCGCCTCGCCGGAGCAAGGCGTGTGGTCTTCGGTGAGGGGATGGTTCGGGTGCGTGGTGTGGCGTCGAGTGCTCGTTGGTGCGAGGAAATCTCGGAGATCTCTCGGGATGTCGCGGCTGGGTTGCCGGGATCGGACGATCGGACGGTTGCCGGGCCGTGACGGCTCGTTGATCAACAAGGAGATCGCCCGGTGTGGGAGCCGAGGGGGCTACCGGGCCCGGGCGGTCCGGCAACGAGCCGTGCCACGACGAGCCCGGCCCAAACCGCGCACAGTAGAGACCTACCCACATCTGACCCGTGCGGTACCCAATGGGCTGGAACAGAGCCAGTCGCCACGCCGCCAAATCAACGGACGACTGGCACGCGAACACCTTCACCGGCCAGACCAGCAGGTGCCCGCCGAAGCGATCTACCAAACCTTGTAGGCTCGCAGACAGTTGAGAACGTACCTGAACGGGGAGCCTGCGCCGTAATGACACGGCACAAGTGAACTGGGACCAACAGCGGGCGATGACCACAAGATGGGAGACGCTCCCAGACAAGGCCCTGATCACCCGGCGATCAGCCAAGACCGAGGACCGGGCAGTGTCGGGACGCTGGGAGAGCGACCTGATAAGGGAGCAGCCAACCGGCCAGCAGTCATCAAACCCTGGCCGAACACACCAGTCGTTTTCCCATCCTGCAACGCCGTACACGATCACAGCGCAACCGGGTCGCCGTACCGCCAGACCCGGGCCATAGGCCGGCCGCCGGGCCTGCTACACCGGTGGTTACCGACCTGGGACCAAGGCACCGAGATGGCTCGACACGCCAAATTCATCATGGACACCGCCGACACCTCGTTCTTCTGCGACCCCCACAACCCGCGACAACGCGGCAACAACGAGAACACCAGCGACCTCCTACGCCAGCACCACCCACCCAAGGACACCGAACCGTCCACCCACACTCGGCTCAACCCCAACAGCATCGCATTCCTTCTCAACAACCACCCTCGAAAAACTCTCGGAGCCGCCAAGCAAAAAGAAACCCTCGGAACCCTCGACAAACCACCCGCTGAGGCAGGCGAAACACTCACTAGCCGACACCACCAAGTCAAGTATTTTATAAAAGTAGAGACCTTAGAAAATTTCGAATATCTTCCTGCGCACCACTGAAGGGAACATGCCCACCTAAGTAGTGGCGAGTAACAACTGAAAATCCTGAGTTTCGCAATTCCGTAGCTAGTGAATAAGACCAGCGAGCTGGAATGACCCAATCATTCAAACCATAACCAATCCAGACACGAGGCTTCACAAGATCAGTGGGTTGCCGCTGTTTAAAATCATGTCGTGGGAAAAATAAGTTATCGCCTATCTTGTAGGGTGAGTAAAGAAGCGCACCTAAAAATTTATCTGGATGGCGCACCAGCTCAAACAACGCCAAAGCAGCACCTTGCGAAAAACCCGCAACAACAATCCTGACATTGCCGGTTTTCTTGATAAGAAAATTGATATAATCATCAACTCTACCGGCAGCATCCTCAACTTCAGCTCCACCCGATACTTCCAGATGATCAATTTCTTGATCAAACCAGGCATCAACAACTTCTCCTGTAATGCGAGAAAAATGCTGCATAGGGGCTTTCAAAGCTACCGAGCCTACTCCCATTTCACACAACCTTGAAGTCATCGCCACATCTAACATCGTCATGGGTTCTTCACCCATCCCATGAAGCCATACTACTATCGCATGAATATCATCTATATTTTGTGGCATAAGCATCGAAGAGGAAAGCAAATGATCTCCAAACAAGAGTGGCGTAAAATGAACTACTGACGCTAAAAAACTTGGCGTTTTTTTGAAGGTTCGGTAAACACCATCGAAGCATACTGCCCACCAAAACCAAACGAGTTTTTTAGCACGTTACGAACAGGAAGATGGGTGACTTCTGTTTGAGTGGCTAACGCACATTTTGGATCTGGTTCCAAACATGTAGGAATAGGAGGCACCACACCATCACAAATACTCAACGCCGAAGCAATGCTTTCGATGACTCCCGAAGCAGCGGAACCATGTCCAGTCATTGACTTAATAGCCGCGACAGGGAGAGATGGAGCGCGTTTACCAAAAATCGCATGAATAGATCTTGCCTCCATCAAGTCATTCAGTTTTGTCGACGTACCGTGTGAGTTAACCTCGTCAACAGCATCAGGAGACACTTGAGCCGACCGAAGGGCGTCCGACATAACACGCTCAATACACTTAGCCTCAGGGGCTGTCACATGCCCTGTTCCAATGGAAAGTCCCCAACCAGAAATTTGAGCATAACTCTGTTCTACCCCACGATTACGCGCATGCTCATCCGATTCAATAATTATAGCAGCAGACGATTCATTGATAACCATACCAGAACGCCTCCTATCGAAAGGCATAGAAGACTGTTCGACTGGCCCCTCCCACCTTGATAAGGCCATTAGTTGAGCATATTGCGAAAGAACATATGGAGTGTTTCTCGAAACAGCTGCGCAAACAATAACAACATCAACTTGATCAAGTATAATCATTCTTGCAGCTTCAGCAATTGCTCGAAGCCCCCCAGCGCACGTAGCTTCGATCCGCTTTGCGTTAACTGGCGTTGCCAGCATTCGAGAAACATTAGCTGGGAAAGATGAGAGATCCATAACTTCAGGTGGAGGGGTACTCTGCTTGATATCATTAGTAATACTAACGCAATTATTTTGAACTCTATCATAGCGGCTTGCAAGACCTCGCAAATGCTGAGAGTAATCACGCGGATCTGAACCGCTTGGCCCCGGCCACACACGTACCCAAATCATTCCAACGCGAGAACCAAGGAGAGGTTCAACCGATGCATCGTCTAGAGCCTGTTTAACAGAATCATAGAGAAGCACATCACTCCATGACCTCCCAACAGATCCAGATCGTGTCAATACTTTCTCGCGATCATCAGAAGACAATAGCCCAGAAACCCAACCGCATGGAAGTCCCTCAACATCCATACGGTCATCAATTCGAATTCCTGACCTACCAGCTAGACAAGACCTCCAAAACTCTGCGACAGAAACACCAATCGGCGTAACCACTCCAGCACCGGTGATCAATATAGCATTCATCAACATTCATCCCTTTTACGAATAACAGCCGCTCCAGCCGAAGGACAATCCCAGCCATGAGCCAAACTCGTGATCAACACAGAGCCAAGAGACTCACTAACTTGACGCGATTTCCCAAAAACAACATCTATATCACCAAGATATGGATCAATCCGTGAGGTTAACCCAATTGGAGGGATTAACTTTCCGCCGATCAGCTCAGCAGCAAGAGCGACATCAACTAATGCCGAACATTCAAGCGCGTTTCCAATAGTTCCTTTACTACTCGTTATCGGCGCTTTCGTAACGGATGAACCGATCTCTACTTCAGCTAGATCAAGTTGTCGAGCCCCTGCTCCATTTGCCCACCAAAGATCAACGCTGTCACCATCATTTTTCAAGGCGCTCAGCGTTGCCTTGAAGGATTCCCGAACTGATGGAGCAGTAGTTGTTGTTACATCAACGAGCTGAATCGGCCGCTTCTCACCTTGAGGCTGCCATAAATCGCTACGCTCAATAACAATTGCTGCTGCTGCTTCTCCAAGAAGAGATCCACATCTGTTTATATCAAAAGGCCCCACGCCATCAGCTACATAGGGAGCAAGTGGTTCAACTCTAGAGAAGGCATCCATTAGTGTTGCTGAGGGACTAACTGAAACGCCAACAACCATCACGCGATCAAGTTCCCCGGAAGTAACCAAATCAACTGCAAGAGATAAACCAGCAAACCCACCACAGCTTCCCTCTCCATAAACCGCAACATTCGATCCGTGAAAATCTGATATTTCGGAAACAAATTGTCCGATTTGTGAAGGAATCCCTTTGATATATGAATAATCGGGAACTTCATCATATAGAAACTCGGGCAAAGCCTTACTACTAGTTCTGCTTTCAGACGCGAGACGAGGCAACAGCGCCCCGAGCTCATCACTTGAACTCGTACCTGAGGTCATGACGATTCCGCTCCGCAATGGATCAACTGTGAACGGATAAGATTCCGTAAGTCTTAAATCTTTAATTGCCTCTTGAGCGACTGTTACCGCAAGATGAGATTGACGATTAGCATATTTTTCACGATTTAACCACGAAGGGCCATTGGGCCACGAAACGTTTTCAGGGGAAACACGTGCAACGATTTTCTCTTCATTATCAAAACACACCACTTGACTTTGACTAGAAAATCCATTTTCCCCCCTTTCCATTGCGTTTAAAACTTTCCGCGACCCTTTTCCCAGTGAGGTTATCAACCCGACCCCAGATATCACAACTTGATAAGTCATACCAGTTCTTTACCAATCCTATTCTCTGCTTAAACACTTCGCTTGCGACTACGCGAACTCATCGGCAGCATCCCCCAAAGACGGTATCCACCATCTACAGTAATTGTCTGACCCGCAATCCAACTCGCCTCTGGGAGACAAAGAAGAGCCACAGCATCAGCGCTGCTTTCTGCCGTTGTGGTTCGACCACCAGGCCATGGAGTCACATTGTGTTCATGTTCGACACCATACGCAAAATCAGGTCGAACTCTCATAACCCTAGTCTGAACCAAGCCTGGCCTAACACAATTCGCAACGATTCCGTGGGGAGCGAGCTCGTACGAAAGATACTTCGTTATAGCTTCAACACCAGCCTTAGCGGCTGCGAACAGGCCAGCCCGCTCGATAATTCGCGTTGTTGTCGAATTAGTGATGGTGATGAGGCGTGCTCCTTCTTGTTCTTTCATAAAAGCTAGCGCATATTTCGCGAGCAGCCATGTTGCCCTCGAATTTGTATCTTGGACAAACTGCCACTGTTCAAGACTCGCCTCGCTAAGTTCAACAAATTTAGTAGCAGCAGCATTTTGTATCAGGATGTTAATATGTCCATATAAATCACCTACTTCCTGAACCAATCTACTCACATCATTAGGATCAGAAAGATCAGCTCGGTGTAAGCTTGACTCAACACCATCCTTCTCCAAATCAGCCAAAATCCGTTTGGCTTCACGAGGATGATCCACATACCCTACCGCGACTGTTGCCCCCCAACTAGCAAGCTTTTTCGTAATCGCCGCTCCAATTCCTCTCGACCCACCTGTAATCAGTGCAACGCGACCATCAAGCGGCTTCCATGCATCACCCATGCTACGTAACCCTTCAGTTATAAAAACAGCCATCAATTACTTATCGCTTTTTCGTCGGACCAAGACACTCATACGACCAATCGCATAGGTCCGATCATCTTCATCAACTACCCTGCGTAGGCTAGAAATAAGACCCACGGAACTATTAATAACCGAGGAAGATTCAGTCTCTACCGTGAAATAAAATGGAATATCTGGATACAAGGGTCGAACAAAATCCCAGTGCATCGAACGGAGCCCTATAATTGCTGCTGCTGATCCATGCTCAACTACCCAACCAGATGTAATCGCATGGATATAACCACCTGGTATAATTCTGTGATCGCGAGAACCATCTGAATTCACCTTACCTGTATGAATCGGATGTTTTTCTCCCAGCATATCTAAGAGCTTATCTAATAGCTCAGATGTAAAAATGAGTGGTCCATAACGACGCAAGGAAGAATCACGCATATCTTCCCAATATACGAGTTCTTTTGACCTATAGCGCATACTAGATCTCTTCATACTTAGGCCTTCCGCTTACTACTTGTGTCACCCCTGTAGAAAGCTTCTCTTATCTTGGGTGAGGGCGCATGACGAGTCGTCCTCCGTCAACAGTAATAACTTGTCCTTGGACATAATCAGCTTCAGCCGAAGCAAGAAATGAAACTACTGCAGCAATATCATCGGGAGTCCCCCAACGCGAGCCATCGGTTCCAGCACCAAGCTTATCGACTAGGTTTCGCGTCATGTCAGTCATTATTTTTCCTGGCGCAACAGTATTTGCTCGAATCCCTTTTCTTCCGACTTCCATGGCTACCGCGCGAGTGAATGATTCCACTGCCCCTTTTGAAGCCGCATAAGCCGCTTGACCCGGGCCTGGAATTCTAGCAGAGTTCGATGAGATATTGATTATGTTCCCATGCCCTTGATCTAACATATAGGGCAGTACGGCACGGGTCATCAAAAAAGTGCCAGTAATATTTACTTTAAGAACTCTTTCCCACTCTTGAAGCGTTGTCATCATAATCAGGTGATCGTCACTAATTGCAGCATTATTAATCAGTAAATCAATTCCGCCCGCTGACGCAATAACGTCCTCTACGAGACTATTTACTTCCGCTTCACTGGAAACATCAACCTGATGTGTAGTTACCTTCCCTTCTTCCGAAGAAATCATCTCAGCAACTTGCTCTGCTGCCCTCGCATCACGCTCATATAGAATATTCAAGACCATGCCGCGCTTTGCTAATCGCTTACTTATTGCCGCTCCAATACCACGCGAACCACCGGTAACAATCGCGACACAGTCTTTATCTTCTTTATAAGAAGTCGTCAGCATGTCATCACCATCATCAATCTGCTGGCCCATCAGAAGTTAGTAGATCAATTATGGATTGGACAGATCCATGGTGCTCAGGCAAGCCTTCTGTCCATTCATCAAGATCAAACGGCTTTTCAAGCTTACGTCGAATTCGTCGTGACAGTTGAAGCAAATCCAATGAATCCAGTCCGAGCCTGTCAGGTATGGAATCAGCCGGATGAATTTCCACATCACGAAGGGATGGCTTAACGTCTTGAATCAGTTGAATCAACGTTTCTTCAATATTTGTATCTGACATTTCTTCTCCCATTTTTACTTGCTGTCACTGCCCTTCCAGCAGCGTGGACACCTGTACCTAGCGACGCAACACTTACACCGCATCCTTGCTGCTGAAAGGATACCTCGCCTGATTAGGGCGCGCAACGGGCCGCCTCGCTATTCGTCCGGACAGTTACGAGGACAGTCTCCAACTAACTCCCCGCCGAAGGCAGCGTAGATTCATGGAGGATGCTCTCACACTGCATTGTTTCATGCATATTGGACAAATTGAATCAAATCAGCTCTCTGATCCGTTTAGCGAGTCACGGCGAGTCATCCCAGTGTGTCCGGAGAGTCCGTCGCTCCTTGGGGAGGATGGGGGCATGCCGGGAAGTGCGCCGAAAGGGTGCCGGCAAGTCGGGGTTGACGCCGGCCAGTGGCCCAAAGCGACGACGGAGGTGAAGCGACTGGAGCGTAAGAACGCTGAACTCGAGCGCGTCGACATGATCCTTAAGTCCGCATCAGTTTTCTTCGCAGCCGAACCTGACCGGTCACGGCGCTGATCGCGGGCCTGCATCGGACGAGCGCGTCGGTTCCCGAGGCGGCGACGGTCGACGCCGAGGTGTCGAGACGATCCGCGACCTGTTATGAGCACCATGGACACGTTGCCGATTGCATTATACACCGTGAAACGACTGATGGGCGAGCTCGGTCTAGACGGTGTGATCACGATCACTGCGCGCCGTGATCGCCTCGATGAACGCATCACAGCCATGGCCGCCGACAGTCCTTGGACCGACACCGTTCACCGCCTGGGTTGTCTGCGCGGGTATCCACCCTGACCGGGTTCGGCCTAGCGGTCGAGATCGGCGACTGGACCCGGTTCACCGGCAACTCGATCGGCTCCTACCTCGGTCTGGTCCCGTCGGAGAACTCCTCGGGCCAGTCGCGGGCGTTGGGACCGATCACGAAGACCGGCAACGGTCATGCCCGTCGGCTGTTGGTCGAGGCTGCCTGGCACTGAAATGGTCCGGGTTTGCTTCCTGGGCGTTTACCCTGTTTGTTGTTGTCGCTGACAGCTGGTGTTGTTGCCAGTAGTCGGTCTCGACCTCGGCTGGTGTGCGGTAGTCGAGAGCTTGGTGGAGGCGCTTGGTGTTCCACCAGTTTACCCACTCGAAGGTGGCGATCTCGACTTCAAGGACGTCGGCCCACCGGCGGGTGTGGATGATCTCGTTCTTGTATGAGCCGTTCACGTTCTCGGCCAATGCGTTGTCATAGCTATCGCCCACGGATCCGGTGGATTCCACGATTCCAGCGTCGACGAGGTGCTGGTGGTAGGTCAGGGACACATATTGGGAGCCGTGATCACTGTGATGGATCAGCCCGGCCGTAGACTTCGCGTTCCAGATCGCTTGATTGAGTGCCTGCAATGGCAACGCTTCCGTTTTCATGGAACCTGACAGGGCCCAGCCGACAATACGACGGGAGAACACGTCGGTCACGAACGCCGCGTAGACAAAGCCCTTGGCAGTTCGCGCGTAGGTGATGTCAGCGACCCACAACTGGTTCGGGCCCTTCGTGGTGAAGTCTCGCTGGACCAGGTCCGGACGAGTATCCACGCCCTTGCCTTTGCGTGTAGTGACGGGGTTCTTGCCTTTGCGTTTGCCTGCTACGCCGGCCGGAGCCATGATCCTGCGGGTCTGCTCACGCCCAATGATGACTCCGAGACGACGCAGGGCATGCCACATCTTCCGCACCCCATAGACCCCATAGTTTTCGGCGTGAATTTCACGAACCAGCTTGACAAGCTCACGATCTCGCACCTGGCGCGCCGAGGGCGCGCGAGTCTTCGCGTCCCGGTAACCACGCGAAGACAGGAAGCCCCCCTCACGCTCCTTGTTCAAGGTCGCACAAATGAACTCGACCGTGGAACGATCACGATACTCGTCGATGAACGCAGTCATTTCCGACGTTTCGGGTCGAGTTCCTTCGCGAAAAAAGCCGACGCGGCTTTCAACAGTTCGTTCGTGTCGCGTAGCTCTTGGTTCTCCCGGCGTGGCCTGGCGTTCTCGGCAATCACGTCTTCCTCGGCCCGTACGATCCGGCCCGTCTTACGAGCTTGTTGCAGCCATTGGCGGGCGGTGTGCCACGAGACCCCAAGTTTAGGCGCCACGACCTGGCACGCTTCCTGAATCGAGATCCCCTCGGCAAGGATCCGGTCCTCGACCAACCGGACAACCCGGTCCTTGGCGTCCTGATCAAATTTCTTTGGCATACCCCAGATTTTCCCATCCACTCGAACGGAAGAAAACCTGGACCATTTCA
>ERZ773263.2103-NODE-2103-length-11198-cov-5.525711_pt1 | contig 11198 bp, 6 predicted proteins | sample MGYA00511076_ERZ773263 | MGnify/ENA primary metagenome ERZ773263 (study PRJEB29015, sample SAMEA2738155) | human oral metagenome | biome: human oral; feature: human-associated habitat; material: saliva | place: China | collected 2195 ... | reverse complement strand
ACATTGTAAAAAACATCTTATTAAACTACGGAATAAAATACAAAGTAGAAAAAAACGAAATAGGAATTGTATTTTTAATTGAATTATCCGGCAATATGGATAAATAAATATTTTGTATATGAAAAATCCTCCTGATGAATAAAAATTCACAGGGGGACTTATTTATATCAAAAAGTTTCCTTTTGCTTTTTAGCAAATTAATTTGATTTATGAAATTATTGATAAAAATGAAAAGGATTATTGACATTAAAATATTGACAAATTGTATAAATACATATATAATTAAAGTGAATTTTTATACATATCAGAATATATATATAATTATTTTTAAATTAAATTGATATGGTTGTGTAAATTTTGATAAGAATAGCAAAATAAAATTGTCTATGAAATTAGGAGGAAAAAATGGAAAACTTATTGAAAGTTATTTCACGAAAAAGGCAAAATGGTAATAAAAAACCAAAGTGGAATATGAGAAAATTATCCAAAGGGTTGGTTTCCTGTTTGCTTGGATTCAGTGTGTTGATAAGTTCAACTACAAATGTATATGCAAAAGTTGCTTGGGGTACAGATGGCAAAGTGTATATGGGAGATTCAAACAAAGAAGTAGAAAATGCTAAAAAGAATATTGATGTTACAAAGACTCTTTCAGCAGATGGGAAAAGCATACATTGGAAAATAGAGTTTAATAAAAATCGTGAAAGTTGGACTACACCCTGGATTTTTGTTTTTTTACCTGATGCCGTAAAAGCTCCAAAAGAAATTAAAAGATATAAAAATGGTGTTTATCATGATACCGTTAAAATTGAAGATTTTAATGGAAGTCACAACAGATGGCATGCTGAAAAAGGAACTCAAGGATTTGAACAAGAGTGGACTAATTTTGTCCAAAGGACAGGTAATGACGGATCTATGGCAGAGCAAAATGCTTGGAAGGATCAAGGAAGATATTCTCGTTTAATTTATTCGAAAGAGGCATCAGGAAGAACAGCATATACTTGGGAATTTGATACTGAAATTATCCCCGGCATAGATGTAGATGAAGCTGCAATATTAGCCGGTATCAATGCTTGGAATCACGGTTATCCTCGTGTTGTCGGTTATGGTCCGCACGATACTGATGGAGATGGTGTTTCTGATGTTAAAGAAAATAAACTTGGAACAGATCCTACAAACACCGATATCAAGCCTAATAAAGATAAAGTATATCCTCCTGTTGTTAATGATGGGAAAAAATATGTAAAAAAAGGAACTACTGTTTTATCTAATGAAATATTGGACAGAGTAACAGTTGCGAGAGAAGCCGGTGATGTTACAAAGGGAACAGCTAGTGTTCCTACTGAGCTTGGAGAAGGAACAGCTAAAGTTAAAGTAAAATACAGTGACGGTTCGGAAGTATTGGCAGATGTCCCTGTTGTTGTTTATGAAGAACCTGTTGCTCCAGATGAAAAAGTGGAAGTTGAAGATACTGAACATTTAACTGCTGAAGAAAAGAAAGCGGTTGAAGATGCTATAAAGGCTAAAAATTCTAAATTGCCTGAAGGTACAACAGTAACTGTTGATGAAAAAGGTAAAGCTACAATTACATTACCTGACGGAACAACAGAAGAAATACCTGCAGATAAATTGGTTGAGAAGAAAAAAACTGCTACACCGACTGATGTTAAACAAGATTATGATGATAATATTGGTAAATCGGTAGTAACAGGTAAGGCACCTGCAAATTCAGAAGTTAAGTTAAAAAATAGCAATGGTGATGTAGTAGCGACTACAACTGCGAAACCTGATGGAACATTTTCAATTCCAATTCCAAATACAGTAAAAGATGGAGATAAAGTTACCGTTACTGCGACTGAAACAGGAAAGACAGAAAGTGAAAAGTCAAATGAAGTTGCTATAGATTTAAAAGATCCTTCAGCACCTACTGTAGAGGATGTATATGCAGGAGATAAAGATGTTACTGTAAATCTTCCAAATGATGTAGAAGTTGGAGATAAAGTAAGAATTACTTTCCCAAATGGTAATCGTGTCGAAGTCGATATAACTGCTGAAATGATTGCTGCTAAAAAAGCTAAAGTGAGTATTCCGGAAGAAGTAACTTTAAATAAAGACGATCAAGTTACAGTTCAACTTGTTGATAAAGCAGGGAACACAAGTGATGTTGTTGTAAAAACGGTTAAAGAAAAAGAATTCGATAAAGAAAAGATAGCGAATATAGAAATAAAAACTCCGCCGACAAAGACAGAATACACAGAAGGCGAAAAGTTTGATCCTGCAGGAATGGTAGTAACATTGACAGATGAAAACGGAAAGAAAGTCGATGTACCAGCAGAAAAATTTGCTGAATATGGAATAACAGTACCGACAGAAAACCTAACAAAAGATCAAACAAAAGTCGAAGTAAAGGTAAAAGACAAGAAGGCGGAACAAGCTATCACAGTTAAAGAAAAAGAATTTGACAAAGAAAAGATAGCGAAGGTAGAAATAAAAATACCGCCAACAAAGACGAAATATACAGAAGGCGAAAAATTTGATCCTGCAGGAATGGTAGTAACATTGACAGATGAAAACGGAAAGAAAGTTGATGTACCGGCAGAAAAATTTGCTGAATATGGAATAACAGTACCGACAGAAAATCTGACAAAAGATCAAACAAAAGTCGAAGTAAAGGTAAAAGACAAGAAGGCGGAACAACCTATCACAGTTACACCAAAGGTAAGTAAAACTGAAATGCCTGTTATAAATAATGCAAAAGCAGGGGATAAAAAAATAACAGGTACTGCAGAGCCTGGAGCAACTTTGACAGTAACCACTCCGGAAGGGGTAAAAACTGTTGTAGCAGGGGCTGACGGAAAATGGGAAATTACTTTGGGAACCCCATTAGCTGAAGGCAATGTTATTAAAGCCGTTGCAAAAGTAAATGGCAAAGGGGCTAGTAATGAAGCTTCCATAACTGTTGGAAAGGCAAAACCAATAGCAGACCAAGTAACACCGGCAATACCTAAGGGAAAGACACCGGTTGAAAATCCAACAAACCTAACAAAAGAAGAAAAAGAAATTGTTAAGAAAAAAGTGGAAGAAGCAAATAAAGGAAACTTCCCAAGTGGAACAAAGGTTGAAATAGGAGCAGACGGAACAGCGATAATCACATATCCTGATAATTCACAAGATAAGATAAAGGGAAGAGATTTGGTTGTCAAGAAAAAAGTAAAACCTATAGCAGATCAAGTAACACCGGCAATACCTAAGGAAAAGACACCGGTTGAAAATCCAACAAACTTAACAAAAGAAGAAAAAGAAATTGTTAAGAAAAAAGTGGAAAAAGCAAATAAAGGAAATTTTCCAAATGGAACAAAGGTTGAAATAGGAACAGACGGGACAGCGACAATCACATATCCTGATAATTCACAAGATAAGATAAAGGGAAGTGATTTGGTTGTTAAGAAAAAAATAATTTCAAACAAACCGACAAATAAAAAACTTCCAAAAACTTCAATTACAGGAACAAGCTTGAGTGGAGTAATTATTGGTTTAGCTGGAATTGGAATGTCTATATTAAAGAAAAAGAAGAGAGAAGATTAAGATTTTACTGAAAATAGAATATTTAGAGATAAAATAAACTATGAAATATCTTAATTCAATAACTAAGGTTGAGGAATAATATCCTCAGCCTTTTGTTGTGCAAAAAAGTAGTGTATCAAAAATTTCTTTGAGATACACTACTTTTAAAAACATTAAAATTATTCTATTATTTCATAATTTTGTTTTAGTAATTTTTTTCTTATCACTAAATAGCAACAGATATGTGCTGTCGTTGTCAATGCCCAAGAAATCGGATATGAAATATAAAGTGATTCTTGTGTTCTATAAATTTGAAATATAGTAAATATCCAAATTACTCTAAATAGACAAGCACCTGTCAAGGAAATTACCATTGGTAAAATGGAATATCCCATTCCTCTTAAGGAACCGACTGTTACGTCCATTAGTCCGCACAGTAGATAAGTTGCTGAAACAATTTTCATTCTGTTAAGCCCATACATAATAACTTCCGGATTATCAGTGAAAATTCCAAGTAGAATATTTCCCAAAGAATATGCACCAACCCCTAGCACAAGACCAACTACTGTAACAATTCCAAGACCTTGTAATAAAATTTTATCTATTCTATGATATTTTTTAGCTCCCATATTTTGACTTGTAAAACTCAATGTTGATTGATAAATTGAATTCATTGACATATATACAAAGCCTTCAATATTTATTGCTGCTGTATTTCCTGCAATTACTAACTTTCCAAAGGTATTTATAGAAGATTGAATTAACACATTTGATATGCTAAATACAATACCTTGAAGTCCAGCTGGAAGTCCTATTCTTAAAATACTAATAACTTTATCTTTTTGTAATTTTATTTTTCTTAAATCCAGATGCATATAACCTACATTTTTTGTTAAAAATAATATCATCATAATAGCTGAAACATATTGAGAAATTATTGTTGCTATTGCTACTCCATCAACACTCATATTTAGTACTATAACAAAAAATAAATTCAAAAAAACATTTAAAATACCTGAAACTATTAAAAAGAAAAGAGGTCTTTTTGTATCTCCAATGGATCTTAAAAGTGCCGCTCCGAAATTATAAATGGCAGCTGCGGGACTTCCTAAAAAGATTATTCTCATATAAATTGCTGATAAATCAATAATTTCATCAGGTGTTCCCATTAGATGTAACATAGGTCTTGAAGCGATAAGTCCTACAAAAAGTAAAATTGTTCCAGAAATAATTGCAAGTCCGATTGCATTGTGAACAGTATCTGATGCATTTTTGTAATCTCTTGCACCACAATATTTTCCCATTGTTACACTGATTCCCATAGAAATTCCGATTAATAAACTTACGAGTAAATTTATTAGTGAAGAAGTCGCACCAACTCCTGCAAGTGCAGTACTTCCGGCGTAACGTCCAACAACTATTATATCTATTGTATTAAAAAGTAATTGAAAAATACTTGTAAAGATAATTGGAATTGAAAAGAATACCATTTTTTTCAAGGTCTTTCCATTTATCATATCTATTTCATTGCTTTTAACCATTATATCCTCCGTAAAAATATCTAAAATTATTCTAAAATCATAACATATATTCAAAAGTTTTGCAATAAAAATATCGAGTTATTTTTTTGTATTTAATTTAGTGTATATTTTTGATATTCAATTATAATCAATTTAATATATGAATTAGATTTCGTTGGAAAATTTGTGTTTTCAGTCTATATGAAGTACATATGTGATATTAAGTTTTTTATTTAATAAGCCATATGATAAAACTATATTGTTTCACATATATAAATAGAAAAAAATTAATGAAAGTGATATAATAAAAAAGAATAGAAAAGTAGAAATAGTACATAATTGTTGATAGTTATATGATAATTAGAAATGCTTATAGTATTACAATTATTACAATACTAAATTAAAAAATTGATAGGAGTTTTATAAGGAGAATATATTATGAATAGTGGAATATCTATCGGTAAAGGCATTTTATGGGTATTAGTTTGGTTTGGATTTATGTTTATATATACTGCTCTTGATATTGTGATATGGAGAAAAATTGCTCCGAATTACAGTAGAATTTTGAATATAATAACTGTTGCATTGAGCATGGTTGTATTTTTTGTTTTATTGGAAAGAAAAGAGAATTTCAAACTTAATTTACTAGCAAATGTTTCTATTCAAGGAATGGTAATAGCTATATGTTGTTCAATATTATTCTATTTTCTTTTAGATAAAGGGTTAGATCCTATATTTGAAAGTATTTTTCCAATGAGTAAGGAAAATTATCAACAGACAATTCAATCAATAATTTCCTCACCTATTGTAAGTCTAATTGATTTTTGTATATTTGCACCTATTCTTGAAGAATTTTTAATGAGGGGATTTATACTCAACGGTTTATCCGTAAATTATGGAATTATTGTTGCTTTACTTATATCTTCGATACTATTTGCATTATTACACTTTAATATTGCTCAAATATTTCCTTCATTTATTTGTGGGATAATATTAGGTTTGATTTATTTATATACAGGTTCGATACTTTCTTGTATATTTGCTCATATGGGATATAATTTAATATCATATATTATGATAATTTTACCCATTTACAATAAGTAGATAGTTGTGATAATTTTATTATAATTAATAATCTTCTTTACTCTAGAAAAAATATTCCCAAGTCTTTAATTTGTTATAATCGACTTTGGGAATATTATTATACTATTTACTTTTATATTTAATTAACTTTTTTAGGAATGAAATCTTTTACTACATTCGAGTTGCTCATTTTTGTTTAGATTACATTTAAGTCCCTTTTATATGCTTTTGTTGAAATTACGTTTAAGTATCTTGTAAGAAATTTAATTAAATTTTCTATCATACAATAATGACGCATTTAGAATTACGAGTATTGAACCTAGATTGTGTACTATTGCACCAACTAATGGATTTAAAACTCCCAGTACTGATAAAATTACTGCTATAAAGTTAATTAAAAGTGATATTATGATGTTGAATTTTATCGTCTTAACTGTTGCATTGGCGAGTTTTTTTAGATAAACTATTTTTGAAACATCATGTCCCATTAGTACAATATTAGCACTTTCGATTGAAATGTCGCTTCCTGTTTTTCCCATTGCAACCGAAACATCTGCAAGTTTAAGAGCGGGAGCGTCGTTGATTCCGTCTCCAATCATACAAACGACATTATTTTCTTTTAGATTTTTTATATTTTCAAACTTTTCTTCGGGAGAAAGTTCGGCCTTTACTTCTGTTATTCCAACTTTGTCTGAAAAGTATTTTGCAGTTAAAAGATTGTCTCCAGTTAGAAGTAGTGGCTCAATTTCAAAGCTTTTTAAATTTTCTACCATTTCTTTAGCATTTTCTCTTAGAGTGTCTGATAGAGTTACGATTGATAAAACTTCTTTTTCATCTCCAAAAAGAATTATATTTTTAGCTTCATTTGAGTATTTTTCAATTTTTTCTTTTATATTGTCTTTGACATTTATATTATTTTCTCTAAAGTATTTTTCATTTCCGCAGAAATATTTATTTCCTAAAATCTCTCCTTCAACTCCTCTTGCAATTTTCATTTTAAAATTTTCAACATTTTCTTTTTTTATATTTTTTTCATCTAGATATTCTGTTACTGATTTTGCAATAGGATGTTCGCTTTTTGATTCTAAACTTGAGATTAAGGACATTATTCTTTCATCGGAAAACTCTGAAAAATTTTCTATATCATTTACATTTAACTTTCCATAAGTTAAAGTTCCAGTTTTGTCAAAGGCTATTTTATTAACTTTTGCTAGTTTTTCAAGGGCATTAAATGTTTTTATTATAACACCATGTTTACTTGCTTGACCGATTGAAGCCATAACAGCAGTTGGAGTTGATAAGAATAGGGCACAAGGACAAAATACAACTAAAACCGTAACTGCTCTATTTATTGAAGTGTATAAATCAAAATTAGATAACATCATTATTGCAAAAGTTGCAATTGCAATTAAAAGTGCAGTCGGAACGAGTTTAACTGCAAGTCTGTCAATTACTGTTTGCATAGGAGTTTGTTCTTTTTCTGCTCTTTCAACCAAGTCGATAAATTTTTGTAAGGAAGAATTTTCAACATCTTTTGCTACAATGTCAATACTTCCAAAACAGTTCATAGAACCACAGAAGACTTCGTCTCCAACAGTTTTATCTACAGGTAAACTTTCTCCTGTTAGAATTGATTGATCAATAGAAGAAAAACCCTCTTTTATAATTCCATCAACTGAAATTATTTCCCCAGGCATAACTCTGATTATATCTCCATTTTCAATTTCTTCAATCGGAACTTCTTTAACAGTATAAGAATCATTAGTTTTAATAAGTTTCTTTGCTTTTTTTGGAGCGGAAGAAATTAAATCATTAAGACCTTTTTTGGCTCTGTCAACTGTATAGTCTTCTAAAAGTTCTCCGATTGCCATAAGAATTGCGATTTCAGCTGCTGCAAAATATTCTCCAACAAATACGGATGCGATTACTGCAATTGTGATTAAAAGTGAATTTTTTATTTTAAATTTTACTATATTTTTAATAGCCCCAACTAAAAAAGGGAAAGCAGATATAACAATACTTATCCATACCGGTTTAAATGCAGTTTCTATCTTTAAAAGATTTAAGACAACATTTAGTATAAAAAATACTATTGAAATGATAGTAAAGTGTAAACCACTGAATAATTTTGAAATTTTATTTATCATAAGTCCTCCTTGATTTTTTCTGTTTATAATGCTACAATTAATTTAATAACGAACACTTTGTTTGATTTAATTGTATCACTATAGATATTATATATCAATAAGCAATTAATTAAAATAGTAATACTTTGAACATTTTTTTAAAAATGTATGGAGGATTTTATGAATAGACAACAAATTAAAACCAGAAAAGCAATTTTTATGGCTTTTACAGAGCTTTTATCCAAGAAAAATTATAATAAAATAACAGTCCAGGAAATAATAGACCTTGCAGATATAGGCAGAAGTACTTTTTATTCTCATTTTGAAACTAAAGATGACTTGTTAAAAGAAATTTGTCGTGAGTTGTTTGAACATATATTTTCTAATGATTTAAGTAGAGAATGTTCAAAAATTTTTGAAAATTCAAACAAAAATCCTAAAATTTTAATTACACATATACTTTATCATTTAAAGGAAAATAAGGAAGAGTTTATAAAGGTTTTAAGTTGTGAAAGTAATGACTTGTTTTTGGGATATTTCAAAACATATCTGTACAAAGTGATTGATGAATATATTTTTATCGATAATACAGGAGATGAAAAGTTTAAAAGATTTTTAAAAAATCATATTTGCTGTACATTTGTGGAAACAATAAAATGGTGGATAAAAAATCAAATGGAAGAAAGTCCTGAGCAAATTGCAGATTATTTTTTTAGAGTAGTAGATCCTATAATTTAGTATATAATCGTTTGAGAAATTAGCTAAAATATGATAAAATAAATACGACTTTGCGTATTATGATAAATTAATATTCGTTTTATCATAATTATATATTGAATATCAGGGGGAAATTATGAAGTGTATAATGTTTGATATGGACGGAACTTTAATTGATTCTATTGGTGGATGGTTTGGAAGTTGTTCATATTTTCTTAAAGAGATGAATTTAGAAGAAACAGATGAACTAAAAGAAATGTTTAAAGGAAAAAAACTTTATGCAAGAGGAATTGCAATAGGAAAATATTATAATCTCGATTTAACTCCGGATGAAATTTATGCCAAAAATTTAAAATATGTGAAAGAGGGATACGACGAAATTTACGGAGCAAAAGATAATGTGATGAATGCTCTGGATTATCTTAAAGAAAAAGGTTATAAGATTTCTTTGAATACTGCTACAAATATTGGACTTTGTAAAAATTGCTTGGAAAGAACGGGACTTATGAAGTATTTTGACTATATTCAAACTTGTGATGATTGTGGATATTTAAAAGACGATGAAAGATATTATGATTGGGCAATAAAAAAACATAATGAAGATGTTGATGATATTATATTCTTTGATGATACTGAAGCTCCATTAAAAACTGCAAGGAAAAGGGGAATTAAAACAGTTTTGGTTTATGAACCTTTGACAAATGGAGAGTATTTTGAAACTACAACAGATTTTGACTATAAAATGGATACAATTTCTGTTGAAAACTTGAAAAGAATAGGACTTTAAACAAAATTATAATGAAAAAAGAGCTATGTTGTGAAAATTTAACATAGCTCTTTTTGTCTAATCTTGATAATTCTCTAAATTATTTTAAATAATTATTAAACCATTCTAATATTTCTTTTAATCTTCTTATTCTATGCATTGGTTTACCACTTCTTGAAAGTTCATGATTTTCACCTTTGAACATAACAAGTCTTGCAGGTACATCATGATATTTTAATGCTGAGAACATTTGAATTCCTTCAGGTATCCAACATCTATAATCTTCATCTGAATGGATGAAAAGTGTTGGAGTTTGTGCCTTATTTGCATATTTAAGTGGAGAATGATACCACAATTTTTCATAATTATTCCAAGGTGTTGCAGAAATTTGGTCGTCAATGAAATAATATCCGATGTCTGTAAGTAAAAATTCAGAAGTCATATTTGAAATTGAACGTTGTGAACAAGCAGCCTTAAATCTGTTTGTATGTCCGATTGCCCAATTAGTCATGAAACCACCGTAACTTCCACCCATAATTGCCAACTTTTCTTCATCAAGTGCAGGGTAGTTTTTAATTACAGCATCTGTAAATTTCATTAAGTCATCAAAATCAATTTCTCCATATTTTCCACGAATATCTGCAAATTCTTTTCCTCTACCGTCAGATCCTCTAGGATTTGTGAAAAATACAAAATATCCATTATTTGCTAAAAATTGCATTTCGTGATGGAATATTTTTCCGAAAACTGTCTTAGGGCCACCGTGAACATGAAGTATACCTGGATATTTTTTATTTGGATCATAGTCAACAGGTTTCATAACATATCCTATAAATCCAATTCCATCATTTGTAAAGTTGATTTCTTCAATTTCTGAAAGTGAATATTCTGTTGTATCATTGTGGAAAGAAATTCTATTTTCTTCTTCCATAGAAATTTCATAAATATCTTGCAAATTGGAATCTTTTAGTGCAACAGCATAAATTTTTCCATCTTTTGAAATATCGATACAATCGATAGAACCTGATTTTTCATTTAATCTTTCAAGATTTCCATTTTTATCAATTCTATAAATATATGAACTGTTTACCTCAGTATTTATGAAGTACATAAATCCTTCTTTTACTAAAATACCTTTTCCACCTGTTAATCTCATATCTGTTCCGACAGAGTTATTCATACACATATCAAAATTGTCATTTACAATTTTTTCAAAGGATTTTTCTTTGATATTTATGATGTAGATATTTGAATTTTCATTTATACCATATTCTTTCATATCTGTTGCTACGGTTATAATATTTTCAGAATCAATAAAGTTTGCGTAAGCAAAAGAAAAATCTTTTGCTAGAAGGTCAACTGTTTTAGTTTTGATATCTAAAATTTTAACTTCATTTACAAGAGGCATTTTTCCTGTAAAAGTTG
>ERZ773263.2102-NODE-2102-length-11201-cov-6.338776_pt1 | contig 11201 bp, 10 predicted proteins | sample MGYA00511076_ERZ773263 | MGnify/ENA primary metagenome ERZ773263 (study PRJEB29015, sample SAMEA2738155) | human oral metagenome | biome: human oral; feature: human-associated habitat; material: saliva | place: China | collected 2195 ... | reverse complement strand
GGAGAAACCAATGAAAACAGTAAAAGAAAGATTAGTTGCAGCTTTGCAGCTTCCTATGCAAGAAACCTTGGCCTTCTACAAGACCGCCTTTCGTGGCCTGACAGAAGAGCAGGTCGAAGAAAATCGTGACCTCTATGGGGAAAATATCATCACAAAGGGTCAGGAAGACTCTATTCTAAAGAAAATTTACGAATCTATTATCAACCCCTTTACGGTTATATTACTAGTAATTGCTCTGGTGTCCTTAGTGACCAATGTCTGGCTGGCTAAGCCCGGAGAGGAAGATCCGACAACTTCCATAATCATTGTCGTTCTGGTCTTGATTTCTGGAGGCATTCGTTTTATTCAGGAATTGCGTAGTGACCGCGCTGCTAGCAATCTGTCTCGGTTGATTGTCAACACAGCTACAGTCATCAGAGAAGGAGTAGAACAAGAACTTCCCATTGATGAGATTGTTGTAGGAGACATCGTCAAACTTAGTGCCGGAGACATGATACCTGCAGATGTCTTGCTGCTAGAATCACGTGATTTCTTCGTTCAGCAGTCTGGCCTGACAGGCGAAAGTGATGCAGTAGAAAAGGTGTGTCTTGCTAAGGCTGATGGGCAAAACTTTGATAGCCTTTTAGAAACAGAGTCGCTGGCTTTTATGGGAACCAACGTTATTTCCGGAAGAGCAACAGCTCTGGTGCTGGTAGTTGGTGACGAGACCATGATGGGAGCTATTGAACAGACGCTTAACACCTACGATGAGCCAACCTCTTTTGAGCGTGATATGAATAGCATTTCTTGGCTTTTGATTCGCCTGATGCTCGTCATGGTGCCAGTGGTTTTCTTCATCAATGGTCTGACAGATGGAGACTGGTTGGAAGCAGGGGTCTTTGCTCTCAGCGTTGGGGTTGGCTTGACTCCAGAAATGCTACCTATGATTATCACAGCCAGCCTGGCCAAAGGTTCTATTATCATGGCTCAGGAAAAGGTCGTGATCAAAAAACTGAATGCTATTCAGGACCTAGGAGCTATTGATATCCTTTGTACGGATAAGACGGGCACATTGACCCAAGACGAGATTGTCTTGGAATACCCTCTGGATATTCATGGTGATTTAGATTTGGCAGTGCTTCGTCGCGCTTTTCTCAATTCCTATTACCAAACGGGCCTTAAAAATCTCATGGATCGGGCCATTATCAATCGGACAGAGAAAGAAGCAGAAAAGCATGAGCTTGTTCGTGACTTAGACCAAACCTTTAAGAAGATTGATGAACTGCCCTTTGATTTTGAACGCCGTCGCATGAGTGTCATTGTCAAGGATGATGAAGATGTTATTAGCATGGTGACCAAGGGCGCCTTGGAGGAAATGCTGGCGATCTCTAGCTATGTAGAATACAAGAATCGCATTACGGAACTGACTGAGGAAATTCGTCAGGAAATCCTTGTGGAAGTGGCTCAACTCAATGAGCAAGGATTGCGCGTGCTTGGTGTTAGCTACAAGTCAGACTTAGAAGAAGATTATGACTATGAGGTCAAGGATGAGTCTGATATGATTTTGACGGGCTACCTGGCCTTTCTGGATCCACCTAAGTCATCTGCGGCTCCAGCTATTGAAACCTTGGCTGAGTATGGTGTTGCCACTAAGATTTTGACAGGTGATAATGAAAAGGTTACTCAGGCAGTCTGTGAAAAGGTTGGCCTTGATGTAGAAAATATCTTGCTAGGCGTAGAGGTAGATGCTTTATCAGATGAGGAATTGAGCCAAGCAGTAGAGAATACAACGGTCTTTGCTAAGCTCTCTCCTGATCAAAAAGCCCGGATCATCCTTCAACTCAAAGCCAATGGACACAAGGTTGGCTACATGGGTGATGGCATCAATGATGCCCCTTCAATGAAAGTAGCAGATGTTGGGATTTCTGTTGATACAGCTGTCGATATAGCCAAGGAAACGGCAGATGTCATTCTACTGGATAAGGACCTCATGGTTCTGGAGAAAGGGTTAGTAGAGGGACGCAAGGTCTATGCCAACATGACTAAGTACATTAAGATGACGGTCAGTTCCAATTTTGGGAATATCTTTTCTCTTCTCTTTGCCAGTATTTTTTTACCTTTTCTGCCTATGGCACCAGTTCATCTGATTGTTCTTAATCTGGTTTATGATCTGTCCTGTATAGCCTTGCCTTTCGATAACGTTGATAGTGAATTTCTCAAGAAACCACGGATTTGGTCTGCTAACTCTATTACCCGCTTTATGGCTTGGATTGGGCCTATCTCATCCATTTTTGATGTTTTGACATACTTAGCCCTCTACTTTATCATTGTTCCTATGATAACAGGAAGCAGTTATCAAGCTGGCACTGAACAGGCGGCGACCTTTATCACTCTTTTTCAAACTGGGTGGTTTATTGAGTCTATGTGGACCCAGACTATGGTAATTTATATGTTACGCTCCCCTAAGCTACCTTTTGTGCAAAGTCGTCCTGCTTTGTCTGTCATTGTTACCACCATGGCGGCTGTTCTCTTTGTTACTTCCTTGCCATACAGCCTTTTTGCGTCTGTTCTCAAAACAGCTCCGCTCAATGGAGCATATTTCCTTTTCCTCCTATTGATTATTGTGCTTTACATGGTTAGTGTAACCTTTGTTAAACACTTGTATATCAAGCGTTATAAGGAATGGCTTTAGGACCAAGAAAATCTCTGAAAAGGTTTGCTTATGGCAAGCCTTTTCAATCTTTTTTTGATATAATAAGAAGAATAAATTGAAAGAAGGAAATCCAATCATGGGAAAACTTGAAGTTATCGCTCATCCACTAATTCAGCATAAATTGTCTATCTTGCGTCGTACAGATACCTCTACCAAGGCTTTTCGTGAATTAGTTGATGAAATCGCAATGCTCATGGGATATGAGGTTTTGCGGGATTTACCACTTGAAGATGTAGAAATTGAAACACCAATTACAAAAACAGTCCAAAAGCAGATTGCAGGAAAAAAATTAGCTATTGTACCAATCCTGCGGGCTGGTATTGGCATGGTCGATGGACTTCTAAGCTTGGTTCCAGCAGCGAAGGTCGGCCACATCGGAATGTACCGTGATGAAGAGACGTTGAAACCAGTTGAATACTTAGTGAAGTTACCAGAAGATATCGACCAACGTCAGATTTTTGTTGTCGATCCAATGCTAGCTACAGGTGGTTCTGCGATCTTGGCTGTGGATTCTCTCAAAAAACGTGGTGCTAGTCACATTACATTTGTATGCTTGGTTTCTGCACCTGAAGGAGTAGAAGCTTTGCAGGAAGCACACCCAGATGTGGATATTTTCACGGCTGCCTTGGATGACCATCTAAATGAACATGGTTATATCGTACCAGGATTGGGAGATGCTGGAGACCGCTTGTTCGGAACTAAATAAGATTTTGCTGAAGGGTTGTCCAAAATCCAAGAAATAGGAAAGTGGAGTGGTTTTGAAGAATAAGCTTCTCAAGGTCAGTATACTTCCTAATCAATTCAAAAATTTGACCTTTATTGACCAAAGAGTTATAATGGATTCATACTTTGAATATTCTATTTCCTATTTGATAGAAAATCCAACTAACAGAAAGTGAGAAAACTATGATTCCTGTAGTTATTGAACAAACAAGCCGTGGGGAACGCTCGTATGATATTTACTCACGCCTATTAAAAGACCGCATCATCATGTTGACAGGTCCGGTAGAGGATAATATGGCTAATTCAGTCATTGCTCAGCTTCTTTTCTTGGATGCACAAGACAGTACCAAGGATATCTACCTCTATGTTAATACACCAGGTGGTTCAGTCTCAGCTGGTTTAGCGATTGTTGACACCATGAACTTTATTAAATCCGATGTCCAAACAATCGTTATGGGTATGGCAGCGAGCATGGGAACCATCATCGCATCAAGCGGTGCCAAAGGCAAACGTTTCATGCTTCCAAATGCTGAATATATGATTCACCAGCCAATGGGAGGAACTGGTGGTGGTACTCAGCAAACGGATATGGCTATTGCTGCGGAACACTTGTTGAAGACTCGGAAAACTTTAGAGCAAATTCTTGCCGATAATTCTGGTAAAACAGTTGAGCAAATTCATGCTGATGCAGAACGCGATTATTGGATGAGTGCTGAAGAAACTCTTGCTTATGGATTCATTGATGAGATCATGGCTAACAATAATTTGAGTTAATCATATAAAATCAAATTGCCCCTAAGGGGCTTTTTTGATATAATCAGTAAGTAGTTCTAGTTTGGGAAGGATCGTTTATGTATCAAAAAGAAGAACGAGTTGGAATAATTGTTTATCTTTATTATAATCGTGACGTAAAAAAAGTTGCTGCATATGGAGATATAGTTTACCATTCTAAAAAACGTCGGTATCTTCAGCTCTATGTACCAAAAATGCAAGCGGAAGACTTGCAGAAGAAGCTGGGACAGGAAAAGTTTGTAAAAAAAGTTCGTGCTTGTCATATTCAGGAATTGGACAAAAACTTCGTTGGTAGTCTACATCGCCAAGAGGAAAACGTTATCATTTAAAAAGCGTTTGTTTTTATATTGACAATTTTCTGATAATTCGGTATATTCTTACTATATAGTTTTGAATACTCATAAAGGAGAACATTTTGATGAAGAAAAAATTTGCATTAACTTTGGTTAGTCTTGCAAGTGTTGCATTGTTAGCAGCTTGTGGAGAGGTTTCTACAACAGGAAATTCTGGCTCTGCTTCAGGAACTGAGATTGGCAAGACACTTAAAATTGGTTTCAACTTCGAAGAAACTGGTGACGTTGCTTCCTATGGAACTGCTGAACAAAAAGGTGCTAAGTTAGCTGTTGATGAAATCAATAAAGCTGGTGGAGTAGACGGCAAACAAATTGAAGTTACAGATAAGGATAATAAATCTGAGTTGAGTGAGGCTTCTACAGTTTCTACAAACTTGGTGACCCAGGCAAAAGTGAATGCTATCATTGGCCCTGCGACTTCAGGTGGTACTGGTGCAGCGATTACAAATGCTGCCAAAGCTTCTGTTCCTTTGATCACTCCAAGTGGTACTCAGGATGATTTGACAAAAGGTCAAGACTACTTGTTCCGTGCAACTTTCATTGATAGTTTCCAAGGAAAAATTCTTAGCAAATATGTCACAGACAATTTGAAAGCTAAAAAAGTTGTTCTTTACTACGATAACTCAAGCGACTATGCAAAAGGAATTGCCAAGGCTTTCCAAGAAGAGTACAAGGGTGAAATCGTTGCAACTGAAACATTTGCCTCAAAAGATACTGACTTCCAAGCAGCTTTAACTAAATTCAAAGGTAAAGACTTTGATGCCCTAGTTGTTCCAGGTTACTACACTGAAGCTGGTAAAATCGTAAACCAAGCTCGTGGTATTGGAATTGACAAACCAATTGTTGGTGGAGATGGATTTAATAGTGAAGAGTTTATCTCACAAGCAACTCCAGCAGCTGCAACTAATGTTTACTACGTATCTGGCTACTCAACTAGCGGAGATATGACAGCTAAAGCCAAGAAATTCTTGGAAGCATATAAAGCGAAGTATAATGAAGAACCATCAATGTTCTCTGCTCTTGCTTATGACTCTGTTTATATGGTAGCAGAAGCTTCTAAGGGTGCGAAAAACTCAGTTGATATCAAAGAAAACCTTGCTAAGTTGAAAGACTTCGAAGGGGTGACTGGTTCTATCACAATGGATAAAAATCATAACCCAGTTAAGTCAGCCTTGATGATTGGCTTGAAAGATGGTAAAGTTGATACTGTGGAAACAGTAAAACCAAACTAAGCAATTCAACTGAATTTCTAGAATCTTACAAAAGAAGGAAAAGGAATTGTATTTAAATCAGAATACAGTTCCTTTCTGCGGGTGAGGTGATGAATTCAATTTCTAGGATTGAGTTTGTCTCTTGCCCGATTTTATTATATTAGAAAGTGTGGTGTCTTATGCTCCAACAGCTTGTCAATGGTTTAATTCTAGGAAGTGTCTATGCACTATTAGCCCTAGGTTACACCATGGTCTATGGTATTATTAAGCTCATCAATTTTGCCCATGGTGATATTTATATGATGGGTGCTTTTATGGGGTATTTCCTCATCAATTCATTGAAATTAAATTTCTTTTTAGCTCTAATTGTGGCTATGATTGGAACAGCTATTTTAGGGGTTGCCATTGAATTTCTGGCTTATCGCCCATTACGAAATTCGACTCGTATTGCTGCCTTAATTACAGCAATTGGGGTTTCCTTCCTTTTGGAATACCTCATGGTTTATTTTGTTGGTGCTAGTACCTTACCATTCCCTCAGGTAATTCCAACTGTTCGTTTTAACTTAGGACCTATTACAGTCTCAAATATTCAGTTGATGATTTTAGGGATTTCTATTTTCTTGATGTTGGCTTTGCAATTTATTGTACAAAAGACCAAGATGGGGAAAGCTATGAGGGCAGTTTCGGTAGATAGTGATGCTGCTCAATTAATGGGGATTAATGTCAACAGGACCATTAGTTTCACCTTTGCATTGGGTTCTGCACTAGCAGGAGCAGCAGGTGTCCTTATCGCTCTTTACTATAACTCATTAGAGCCTTTAATGGGGATGACTCCAGGTATTAAGTCCTTTGTTGCTGCTGTTTTGGGTGGTATCGGAATTATTCCAGGGGCTGCCTTGGGTGGTTTTGTTATTGGTCTTTTAGAAACCTTTGCAACAGCCTTTGGTATGTCAGATTTCCGTGATGCGATTGTCTATGGTATTTTGATTATTATTTTGTTAATTCGTCCTGCGGGGATCCTTGGGAAAAACGTGAAAGAGAAGGTGTAAGATATGAAGCAAAATCTAAAAGTAAATGTTCTCTGGCTTGCTTTGATTCTTGCTGGCTACCTCTTAATTACGGTTTTAGCTGGTGGAGGAATACTGAACGCCTTCCATTTGCAAATCTTAGAAGAAATCGGTATTAACATTATTCTAGCTGTTGGTCTCAACCTAATTGTTGGATTCTCAGGGCAATTTTCTCTAGGCCATGCTGGTTTCATGGCTATTGGTGCCTATGCAGTTGCAATCATTGGAACAAAATCTCCAACCTATCCTGCCTTTTTTGCTGCTATGATACTAGGGGCTTTCATTGCAGGACTTGTTGCCTTGGGAGTTGGGATTCCTACACTTCGACTAAAGGGAGACTACTTGGCCATTGCAACTCTTGGAGTATCTGAAATTATTCGTATCTTGATTGTGAATGGTGGAGAAGTTACTAATGGTGCCGCTGGTATTTTAAGTATTCCTGGCTTTACTAGCTGGCAGATGGTTTATTTCTTTGTTGTTATTACGACTTTGTTCACATTGAACTTCTTGCGGAGTCCTCTGGGGCGCAAAACCTTGTCTGTCCGTGAAGATGAGATTGCGGCAGAGTCTGTAGGTGTTAACACAACTAAGGCTAAAGTCGTTGCCTTTGTCTTTGGGGCGATAACTGCATCAATTGCAGGTGCTTTGAAGGCTGGTTTTATCGGAGCAGTTGTGCCTAAGGATTACTCTTTTACCAACACGATCAATGTCCTAATCATTGTTGTATTTGGTGGTTTAGGATCGATGACAGGAACAGTCATCGCAGCAATTGTACTCGGTATTTTGAACATGCTCTTGCAAGAGTTCTCAAGCATTCGAATGATTATCTATTCACTCGCTCTTATCTTAGTTATGATCTTCCGTCCAGGTGGACTTCTAGGTACTTGGGAGCTGCAATTGTCGCGCTTTTTAAAAAAAGATAAGGAGGTCAAAGAATAATGGCACTTCTTGATGTAAAAAATTTAACGAAACATTTTGGTGGTCTGACAGCTGTTGGTGATGTGACTTTAGAGCTTAATGAAGGTGAATTAGTTGGACTTATCGGTCCGAATGGTGCTGGTAAAACAACTCTCTTTAATTTATTGACGGGGGTATACGAGCCAAGTGAAGGGACAGTGACTTTAGATGGTCACTTGCTAAATGGCAAAGCTCCATATAAAATTGCATCGCTCGGACTTGGACGTACCTTCCAAAATATCCGTCTCTTTAAAGATTTGACAGTTTTAGACAATGTCTTGATTGCTTTTGGGAATCACCACAAGCCACATACTTTTGCCTCCTTCTTCCGCCTTCCAGCTTTCTATAAAAATGAAGAAGAGTTGAAAAATAAGGCTCTGGATTTGCTGAAGATTTTTGACTTGGACAAGGAAGCTGAGACTTTGGCCAAAAACTTAGCTTATGGACAACAGCGACGTCTAGAAATTGTTCGTGCTTTGGCTACCGAACCCAAAATTCTCTTTTTGGATGAGCCGGCTGCTGGTATGAACCCACAAGAAACAGCAGAATTGACCGAGCTAATCCGCCGTATCAAAAACGAATTCAACATTACCATTATGTTGATTGAGCATGATATGAGCTTGGTTATGGAAGTTACTGAACGAATCTATGTATTGGAATATGGTCGTTTGATTGCTCATGGTACACCTGATGAAATCAAGAGCAACGAACGAGTTATTGAAGCATATCTAGGAGGTGAAGCCTGATGACTATGTTAAAAGTTGAGAATTTATCAGTCCACTATGGCATGATTCAGGCTGTCCGTGATGTCAGCTTTGAAGTCAATGAAGGAGAAGTTGTTTCATTGATTGGTGCTAATGGTGCTGGTAAAACAACGATCCTTCGGACGATTTCTGGCTTGGTTCGACCAAGTGCTGGTAAAATTGAATTTTTAGGAAACGAAATCCAGAAGGTCCCTGCTCAGAAAATCGTAGCAGCTGGTCTTTCTCAGGTTCCAGAAGGTCGCCATGTATTTCCAGGTTTGACAGTTATGGAGAATCTAGAAATGGGAGCTTTCCTCAAAACAAATCGAGAAGAAAATCAAGCCAACTTGAAGAAGGTCTTTTCTCGTTTCCCGCGCTTGGAAGAGCGTAAAAACCAAGATGCTGCAACCCTTTCGGGCGGTGAGCAGCAGATGTTGGCGATGGGACGGGCCTTGATGTCCACTCCTAAACTACTTCTTTTGGATGAGCCTTCTATGGGATTGGCACCTATTTTCATTCAAGAAATTTTTGATATCATTCAAGATATTCAGAAACAAGGGACAACAGTTCTCCTTATTGAGCAAAATGCCAATAAAGCACTTTCGATTGCAAATCGTGGCTACGTTCTTGAGACTGGTAAAATTGTTCTTTCTGGAACAGGTCAAGAACTCCTTGCTTCAGACGAAGTCCGCAAAGCATATCTAGGTGGCTAAAAATGTCTGGGAGACATTTTTAGGTTGCAGATGGGAACTCGCAACAGCGAGTTTTCTTCAAACAGTCTGGGAGACATTTTTAGGTTGTGGATAGAAAGTTACGAAAATAACTTAATATTTGAAAAGGTCCAGTGGACCTTTTTAAGTTGCAGATAAAGAAAACCAAGTTTTCGTCAAGATGCCCGGTGGATTGTTTCAGGTTGAAGATCTCGGTTGTTAGGATAGAAATGACAGTAGATCTTTCCTATTCTGCTTTTTATTAATTAGATTTGAATAAGTAGGAGAAATCACAAAACTTTAAGGGACTCTAATACATTAGAAGAGGTATGTTAGTTATAAGATTATTCATAATAGAAAACATGATTTTAATAGGATAAGTGATAGCTTAACAGGATAATTTTTAGAAAGTCGATCATTCTCCAGTAGATTTTCGTTGAGTATCTCAAATTTTGCCAATAGCTGGATTTTTCTTAATTTTGAAAAAGTAAGAAAAGTGATGAAAGCGTTTGAAATTGCGAAAAAAAAACAGTATAATAAAAGAAAGAAAAAATAGAGGAGAGACTCTTATGGCAGTAAAAGATTTTATGACGCGCAAAGTCGTTTATATTAGTCCTGATACGACGGTTGCTCACGCAGCAGATATTATGCGGGAGCAAGGTTTGCACCGATTGCCAGTTATTGAGAATGATAAGTTGGTTGGGCTTGTTACGGAAGGGACAATTGCTGAGGCCAGTCCATCTAAAGCAACTAGCCTATCCATTTATGAGATGAACTACCTCCTCAACAAGACAAAGATTAAGGATGTCATGATTCGAAAGGTCATCACGGTGTCCCAATATGCCAGTCTAGAAGATGCGACCTATCTAATGTTGAAGAATAAAGTCGGTATTCTTCCAGTCGTGGACAATGAGCAAGTTTATGGTGTGATTACGGATCGAGATATTTTTAAAGCCTTTTTAGAAGTATCTGGTTATGGAGAAGAAGGAGTTCGAGCGCGCTTTGTCACTGAAGATGAAGTCGGAGTTTTAGAGCATATTGTCCATTTGCTGGTTGAAGAAAATCTGAATATTTCAAATGCGGTTAACATACCGCGGAAAGATGGTAAGGTTGTTATTGAAGTTCAAATTGATGGCAAGGTGGATTTAGAAGCGCTCAAGAAAAAATTTGAAGACAATCAGATTCATGTGGACAGCATCGTTCATACAGAAGCGAAAGCCTTATAAAATATATAAAAGGACTGGGAATCATGTTCCCGGTCCTTTTGTATATTTTAGATTTACTCATCTTAACGTCTTAAAATTTTCTTTATGAGCTGGATTATTTTGAATTTGAGAGGGTTAGGATAATAACGGAAAGTTCCCATTTTTCGGACGATGAAGCCGTTGAAGTTCTGCTTGAAGCGCAGAACACCGTCAGAACCATCGAAAATTCCCATAATGCCGAGGAAATTATAAAATGGAATGCCTCGCTTGATACTTTCGGTCATGACGTATTCCTGCAACAGGGCAGGAGCGTAGAATTTATTAAACTCAGGATAGGAGCCACTGAAAAGATAGGTTGCTTCCTGAGGGGTGTAGATAAAGAGGCTAGCAGCCAGAACTTGGTCTTGGTCGCCGTACTTGTCAATCAGTTCTTGGGCTTCAGCTTTGCGGGTTTCAAAGCTGTCAAACTGGCTGGAAAGCTCTCGTAGCTGGTTTTGTTTCTTTTCAGATTGAGGATTGTTTTCCAAGTCAGCCTGCAGTTTTTGAATCTTCTGACCCAGTTTCTCTTGATCCTTTTGTAAGTTCTGAAGATAGTCCTTGAAGTTAAGGCTGGCTGTCATAAAGTCCGCCTGCTGACCAAAGCTATCATAAAAATCTTGATAGTAGTCTAGTGGCTTGTCATCGTATTCCCGTCGGTCAGAAGTAGCAGCTGTGATGTCTTTGAAAATGCTGAGTTGGTCACGTTCCA
>ERZ773263.2099-NODE-2099-length-11218-cov-2.492699_pt1 | contig 11218 bp, 9 predicted proteins | sample MGYA00511076_ERZ773263 | MGnify/ENA primary metagenome ERZ773263 (study PRJEB29015, sample SAMEA2738155) | human oral metagenome | biome: human oral; feature: human-associated habitat; material: saliva | place: China | collected 2195 ... | reverse complement strand
CGAGCCCGCCGCGGCCGAGGAACTCGTGCGGGTCGGCGGCAAACGCCAGGTGCCGTGCCTGTTCGTCGACGGTACGCCGATGTACGAATCGGGCGACATCGTCGCGTACCTCGCGTCCCTCGGATAGTCCGGAGGGAATCCATGAACGATTTCACGTTCCAGTGTCCCACGCGGTTCGTCTTCGGCCGGCAGGCCCTCGACCAGGTGGGGGACGCTCTAGCTGAGCGCGGGTTCTCGCATGCGCTCGTCGTGTACGGCCGCGGTTCGGCCGAACGGTCCGGCATCCTCGACCGCATGCGCACGCAGCTTGCTTCGGCGGGCATCGCCGTGACCGAGCAGGGCGGAGCGCGCCCTAACCCCGAGGTCGCATTCGTGCGCGAGGGAATCCGCGTCGCGCGGGAAGCCAAGATCGACGTCGTGCTCGCCGTCGGAGGCGGCAGCGTCATCGATGCGGCGAAGGCCATCGCGTTCGGCGTTCCGTACGAGGGTGACGTCTGGGATTTCTTCTGCAAGAAGGCGCAGATCGGATCCGCCCTGCCCGTAGCCGCGGTGCTCACCATCCCGGCCGCCGGTTCGGAAGCCTCGGATTCATGCGTCATCAGCAACGATGCGCTCGGTGCGAAGAACGGCGTGAACTGCGCCCTCTTCCGTCCTTTCGTCGCGTTCATGGATCCGCAGGTCACGTTCTCGCTCCCTCCGTATCAGACGGCTGCGGGCGTGACCGACATGATCGCGCACATCTGCGAGCGCTTCTTCAGCGGCGTGGGCGCCGTGCCCGTGACCGACAACATCGCGTGCGGGCTCATCCGCGCGCTGATGGACGAGACGCCGCGCGCGCTGGCGAACCCCGATGACTACGATGCGCGCGCCAACATCATGTGGGCGGGCATGCTCGCCCACAACGGTCTTGCAGGATGCGGTCGCGCCCTCGCATGCGGGCAGCGCGCGGGCGGATGGGAAAGCCATGCGCTCGAGCATGCGCTTTCCGCCTTCGATACGACCATCACGCATGGGGCGGGCCTCGCCGTCATGATGCCGGCGTGGATGCGCTATGTCTGGCGCGACGATCCGGACCGCTTCTTGCTCTTCGCGCGCGAAGTGTTCGATATCGAACCGGTTCAGGAAGGCGACGAGGGCTTCGTGAGCGAAACGCAGGCGGTCGAAGACGCCGTCGAGGCCTGCATCGACCTGCTGGCCTCGTTCTTCGCCAGCATGGGGATGCCCGTGCGCCTGGGCGGCTTCGGGCTTTCCGAGGAATGCGTGGACGATCTCACGGCGAAGGTCATCGCCATCAGTGCGGTCATGCCCAGCAACGCGTAATAGTAACGGGCGGTTCCGTCCGGTTTGAAGTTCGTGAGCTTCACTTCCTTCGTGTATCCGGATATCGCGCCGATGCTTGAGGTCAGTCGTCCGTCCATCATGGCCGTCGGGTTGGTGGCGAGAATGTCGGTAATGACCATGCCGGTACGGTTGTACAGGTTGACGATGTTGTTCAGCATGGTCAGCGAGATGCCCAGACCGCTGCTGTTGGCCATCACATCCGTGACGCTGCCTTGCGTGGATTCGCTGACCGCCATATGCAGCCGACCGCTGGAGTCGGCATACAGGTAGCCTTGCGCCTTGCCGTCGGCGAGTAGCCTGTCGGCGGAGGCTCTCGATGTCGTCGAGGATCCACACGACCCGCTTGGGCGTGCTGGGGTCGCCGTCGTCGTCGACGACCTTGCCCGTCGTGTCGGAGTCCGAAGAGCCCCTATCGGTCGAGATGCCGGCGATCAGCGTCTGCAGGCCCGGATTCGCCTTCCAGGCCGCGTCTTCGACCACCGCCATGTCGAAGGTGTGCAATGCGTAGTTTTCGGAGATGTTGCCGAACATCCCGTTGAACATGGTGGCCAGGATGATGGGGAAGGCGAACAGCCAGAATAACTGTATTTTCTGACGAAAATGCAGTTTCAACGTGATCAGTAACGTCTGCAACATGGTGATCACACGCCTTTCAGTCGCGCAACGCCGTGCCGGTCAGCTCAAGGAACACGTCATTGAGCGTCGGCTGATGCGAGGTCAGATGCCCGATGTTCGTGCCGTTTGCCTCGAGTACGTTCAATACGTCGATGAGGTTGTGTTCGCCCCGGCGGCAGCGCACGGTCAGTTCGCGGCCGTCATAGGCCGCCTCCAGCACGAAGGGGAGCGCGCGCAGTCGTTTGAGCATGATTGCGGTGTTCGAGCCGTCCGCGGTCCCTCCTAGGTCGGCGGTTTCCACACTGATCCGTTCACCGGCGTCAATCATGGCTTTGAGCTCGTCGGCGGTGCCGAGCGCGAGGTGCCGGCCGTGATCCATGATGAGGATACGGTCGCAGATCTGTTCCACCTCTTCCATGTAATGGCTGGTGTAGATTACGGTCGCGCCCTCGCGGCTGAGCTTCTGGATGCCTTCGAGAATCGCATTGCGGCTCTGCGGGTCCACGGCAACGGTCGGTTCGTCGAAGAAGATCAGGTCGGGCTTATGCGCGATGCCGCATGCGATGTTGAGGCGGCGCAGCAGTCCGCCGGACAGTTTCGCCGGTCGGAATCTGCGGTAGTCCTGCAATCCCACGAAATCCAGCGCTTCGTTCACCAGCTCGCGTCGGCGGGCCTTGTCACCGACATAGAGCGAGCAGAAATAATCGATGTTTTCCTCGACGGTGAGCTCATTGAACACGGCGATGTTCTGAGGAACGATGCCGATGCGACGCTTCAGCGCGTAACTGGTCGGGCCGATCGGTTCCCCGAACACGCGTACCGTACCCGCGTCGAACGTGAGCAGCGCGAGTATGCAGTTGATCGCCGTGGTCTTGCCCGAACCGTTCGGCCCGAGCAGGCCGAAGATTTCGCCCTGACGCACGTCGAGGTCAAAATAGTCGAGCGCCAGCATATCGCCGTAACGTTTGACGAGATGCGTCACCTGCACCGCGCTCACGGTGGAATGGTCTTCGTTCATGGAATGCTCCTTGCTCCGTTGGTTCCATTGTCGTTCGCGGGAATTCTCCGACATAGTGCATGAAATCACGTCGTTCATGACGCCCATGACGGTTCATCATGACAATTGTCACGTTCGGACGCCGTCGTCGCCGAACATCGAAGCACGTGCATTACGCTTGAAGCAGTGGTATGACGGCGAGGCGAAACAGGTAGGGCATGCGGCGACTGACATTCCAAGGTCTGCTCATGATCATGGGCGTGCTTCTCGGCATCGCCGTGATCGGCGATGCCTCCCTGCAGCTGATCTATGCGATGGTGCTCGCCATCTGCTGTGCCGCCGTCGGCGAATATACACGATTCGGCATCGTCACGTCTGCCGTGATCTGTGCGTTTTCGCTCAATGCGGTATGGTGTCCGGAAATGTGCTGGCTGTTGCCGGTGATTGCGGTGGATGCGGCGGCGATTCGTGGATGCGGGCCGCTCCGCCAAGGCGAAGCATGGCCGGATATGGGCAAGTGCGCGGCCCTGTGTGCGCGATGGGTCTGGACGATACCTCTCGCAGGTCTTGCGGTTCGTAGGAACATTGCGAATCTTCCATGGGATTGGGCGTGGATTGCGGTATTGGCCATGTTGACCATGCTGGGATTCGGCGTCGGACTGCAGCTTATGCGGCTTGACGATCTGCTCTTGCAGACCAAGCGCCTGCAAGACACGCGGCGAAACCAGATTCGCCAGTTGCGCAATCGGCTCTCCGAATCCGAGGAGGACCGTGCGGCCTCGGTGCGTTCGGCCATCCTGTCGGAACGTACCCGTATCGCCCGGGAGATTCATGACAATGTCGGGCATCTGCTGACCCGTGCCATCATGCAGTCCGAAGCATCTCAAGTGGTGGCGCAAATCTCCGGTCGGGATGCCGACGCACGGGGGTTCGAGGATATTCATGCGACGGGGAACGAGGCGATGACCATGGTGCGCAGATCGGTGCATGACCTGAAAGAGGAAGGTGCCGATTTCACCGCGCAGATCGATGCCGCCTCGCAGGCGGTGGGTCTTGAGGTGATGCTCGACAACGCCATTGATGATGCACCCTCTCCGATCGCGCGTTGCTTCGCCACTACGATTCGTGAGGCGTTGAACAATACCGTCAGGCACAGTGACGCCGAAACCGTGCATATCACGTTACGTGATATGCCGGCATTGTGGCAGCTGGTCGTGCAGGACGACGGCCATGCCATGCCGGCGAAACCCCGTGACGATGGGGGCATCGGCCTGGCCGATATCGAGGAGCGCGCCCGGGCCTTGGGCGGCAGCGCCGTCTGCGGGCCGTATCATGGAGGATGGCGGGTGTTCGTATCGATTCCCAAGTCGAAGGAGGCCTCATCATGAAAGTCGCCATCGCCGATGATGATCCGATCGTCTGCTCGTCGTTGGCGACGATTCTTGCGGCTACCGGTGCCGCGGAGGTGCCTTGGACCGCAAACAGCGGCGAAGCCGCCATGTCCAAATATGACGAGAACGCTCCCGACATGCTGCTCATCGACGTACAGATGCCCGGCATGGACGGATTGACCGCGTCCGAGCGCATCCTTCATGCTCATCCGGACGCCCGCATCCTTGTACTGACCACGTTCGCGGATGAGGCGTATATCGCCAAGGCCATGGAGATCGGCACGAAAGGCTATCTCATCAAGCAGGACGTCTCTTCCGACATCCCGGCGGTGCAGGCCGTCATGGCGGGGCAGATCGTCATGGGCGCGGAGGTCCTCGCGAAGTTGCGGTTCGCCAATGGTGCGGCGCCAACGGCAGCGCGACCGAACGAACCGCAGGACTCAGGGTGCATGGATGCTCCCGACCGTTTCGCGCATCTCACCGACCGTGAACGTGACGTGGTGGAGTTGGTCGCCGAGGGCCTTGACAACCGTGAGATCGCGGCGAAACTGTTCTTAAGCGAGGGCACGATACGTAACCGCATCAGCGACATTCTCGCCAAAACCAATATTTCGAACCGTACGAAGCTCGCCGTCGAATGGCTTGCCGGCCATTGAGGCCGTCGGAGGAGTCGGCTGAAGGGGGTCAGCGTTTCTTGAGTCGGTAGGCTTTCCAGATGTCGCTGAGCTTTTGGCCGTTCGAGGTGCGTTTCCATACGGTCAGTCCCGCACTGCCGCCGCCGACGGCCCGGGCGGCAGCGGTGGGGGAGGCGTATTCCTGCCCGTCATCCATGCGTAGCTTGCCTTCGGCGGTGACGGTCACCACCCAGCGTTCGCCCTTGCGCGGTCGGTCCCAGACCAGCGTTTCGCCCGGAATGAGCAACCCGGCCTCCAGAATCTGCATGATGGTCACGCGTTTCGAGGTCGGCGTCTTGGCCTCGGTTTTTCTGGTGAGGAATTCCTCGCTTAACGTGGACAGGTCGGTACGTTCCGCATCGTAGCGAATGTTCCAATGATCGGCGATAAGCCGGATGGTTTCATCCTGTCGGAATTGCAGGGTCTGAGGAGTGCATTGGGCGATATCGGCAAGCTGTGCGGTCAGGGGGAATCGTTTGGAGCTCGCCGACAGGAGCATGCGGTCGCGGCGTTCCTCAAAGGATGCGAGCGGCGCGAGCTGGCGTTCATTGGCCTGGCTAAGCGCAAGATTGCCGATACGGTTGGCCCAATGGTCACGTACGGCTTCCGGCCAATCGGCGAACGACGAACCCGACACGACCTGTTCGGGCATGATCGCAACGGCGTTGAGACTACGCGGTCGGGTGATGCGCAATCCCGACTGCTGCTCGTTCGCGCGAATGAGCAGCAGACGCTTCAGCGCGGGACCGGTCTGTAGCTCGCCACGCAGGTGGGCCAGCGCGCTCCGGCGGTCATCGTCGGTGATGAGGAATCCGCGGATCTGCTGCAGGGTGTGGCCTCGTTCGAGGTCGCGGATGGCGCTCGCCGAACGCGTACGTCGGTACAGCGGGCTTTGTCTGTTCAGGCTGTCCACACCGGTGACGCGTTCCAGCGCGGACAGAACGTCGCGCAGGCGTGCCATGTCGTGCAGTTGCAGGTCTTCGTCGTTCTTCCCGTTCGTGGTGGTTTCCCTCGTATGCGCTCCGGGTTTGGAGAACACGCGGGCGGCGTCGCTGCCGAGATTGCGGATGGAATTGACCAGCGCCCACATGGCGACCGGTTTCCAATCGGTGGTCTGATAATCGTTGAGTGCCACGAGCTGGCCTACCACGTCGTCCGGCAGGTTCGCGTCGGTCGGTCTGCTGATGATAAGCCATGCGTTGGCATAGGGCGCCAGCACGTCGTCGATGAACGAGATGACGTTCTGATCCCTGACATACGGTTTGAGTACGTCGTTGCGGAACTCCTCGAGCAGTTGCGTGCAGACGGCCTTGTGCGAGACGATCAGGTGCAGGTCCGAGAAGAATTCCTCCAGAAGTTGCGAATCGTCGCCAAGCGGATCCATGATGTCATCCCAACGGGTCGCGTAGACGGTACGTGCGACCGGCGAGATGGCGGCGACCGATTTCGCTTTGAATACGTCAGATGCGGTCAGGGGAACGCCTCGCATGTTCATCACGTCGAAGATGCGATGCGCCCCGGCCAGATCGTCGGTGGTCACGATCACCAGCGTGACCTCGTTGACCAGATACGAGGCGAAACGGCGTCGGTCGTGGTCTTCCATCTTCGCAAGCTCATCGAAGACCTGTCGTGTATTGACGGCGATGTTGCGTTGCGCGTTGGATTCGATGTCGCCGTCGCGCAGGTCGAACAATCCCTCCAAATCGCCTTCCTGCACATACATGCGGAAGAAGTCGGTGTCGCGTTCGCGCAGTTTCAGACGCGGTTGCGCCTTGATGCCGCGCAGTTTGTCGCCTGGCTCGAGAATAAGCTCGTTGAGACTGCCGATAAGGTCCGGGTCGGTTTCCAACTCGCGCAGTACGGAGATGATGATGGACAGCGAGATGAGGCGCTGTTGTCCGTCGATGACCTGGTATCTGGCCGAACCGTCCTTGACGAGAATCAGGGAGCCCAGAAAGTAGGGGCTGTCCGGATTCGCGCACGCGTCCTGCAGGTCGCTCACCAGCTGCGAGACGTTGTCCGCCTGCCATGTGTAGGCGCGTTGGAAGGAAGGGATGGTGAACTGATAGTCGGAGGTGAACACTTTGCCCAAAGGCTTTTCCGTGGCGCTGATTGACATGCTGACCTTCCCGTCGGGACCGTTTCCTACCAGTCTAGATGTGGGTGTTGTTCCGTATGTGATGAAGGGGGGAAGCCGTGGCGTGTCGGCATGGGATTCGCAAAACCCGGCGTCGCAATGTGCGTTGATGAATAAAGTCCGGGTTTGTGCCGATTCCGTCATATTGGTACGGGATATTCATGAAATAGTCAGAAAAATCCCGTACTGTTATGCGTAATCGAGGTAAGGAGCAATTATGACATTCGGTCAGCAGCCCCAGGGCGGCAACACCCCCAACAACAATCTCAACGGCCAGCAGCCGCAATATCAGTACCAATACAATGCCCAGCAGCCGCAGTATGGCCAGTCCCAGTACCAGCAGTACGGCTACGCGCAGAACGGCACCGCGGCCATCAACACCCAGGCGGCCTATGCCTATGAGGAGGCACAGCGCGTTTCCGTGACCCGGGCCTACGGCGAGATGACCATTGGTCTGCTCGTCACCGCCGTGGTCGCCATCGTCACGCAGATGACCGGCCTGTACATCACGTTCCTCCAATACACCGGCATCTTCGGCGTATTCGCACCGGCCATCGTCCAGATCGTGCTGGCCGTCTATCTCGGTGCCCGCATCACCAGGATGACGCCTTCCTCGGCGCGCGTCATGTTCTATGTGTACGCCGCGCTCATGGGCTTTACCCTGAGCATCATCTTCGCCGTCTATGACCTCGGCACCATCGGCATTTCACTGGCCTTGTGCGCTGGGTTCTTCTTCGCGCTGACCATGCTCGGCCGCACCACCAAGTTCAACATGCTCAAGGCGGGACCGGTCCTGCTTGCAGGCCTTATCGTGCTCATCATCGCCGAAGTGCTGCTGGCGATCTTCGCACCGGGCGACACCGCCCTGATGCTCATCTCCGCCATCGGGCTGGTGCTGTTCGCCGGCATGACCGTCTACGACGCCCAGGCCACCCGCGCCCTGTTCGCCCAGTACGCGGGCGAAGGCCCGGACATGATCAAGAAGATCTCGATTCTGTGCGCGTTGAATCTCTATCTCGACTTCGTGAACATGTTCCTGTACATCCTGCGTCTGTTCGGCAGCCGTAACTGAGGCACATCGAGTAACGACGTTCGCGTCGCTTGTTGGCCTGACCAGAATATGGTCAGGCCTTTTTGTTGGTAAACGGCCTGCTTTACGGTTGTTCCTCATGAAGAGCAAAGAGATCGGAGGCATGGCCTGCCTGATATTGACGGCCATGATTTGGGGATTCGCGTTCGTGTCGCAGGTGCAGGGCATGGCTTCCATGCCGCCCCTGTTCTTCAACGCCACGCGATTCACGCTGGGGGCCCTTTCGTTGCTGCCGTTGTTATGGTTCAGACGGCGCGGCAAGGCCACGGCCGAATCTCGAACGGCATATGGTGCAGGCGAACGGCCGGTTCTTGAGCTCGGGGACGGCAAGGTCATGGATCTGCCGAAATGGACCGCCAGCCCCGTGGCGGTCAGCGTCATCTGCGGCGTGGTGCTCTTTTCTGCCAGCACGGTGCAGCAGTATGGCGTGCTCTACAGTGGTTCGGCGGGGCGTTCCGGCTTCATCACCGCACTGTATATCGTCATGACGCCGCTGCTTGCCTTCGTGGTGCTACGTCGTCGCATCCATCTGAGCGTCGTGATCAGTGTGGCCATAGCCGTGGTCGGTTTCTATCTGCTGTGCGTCACCGATGGCTTTGGCTCCATCACCATCGCCGACGTGGTGCTCCTATTTACCGCCGTGTTGTTCGCCACGCACATCCTGGTAATCGATACGTTCGGCCGGAAAATGGATGTGATCGCGCTCTCGTTCGGTCAAATCGCCACAACCGCCGTGTTGAGCTGGGTAGGTTCGTTCGTCGAAGGCTCCGTCGACTGGGCGGGAGCGGGCCATGCGTGGTTCGCCATAGTCTATGCGGGCGTCGGATCCGCCGGCATAGCCTACACCCTGCAGGTGGTCGGACAGCAATTGGTGCCACCCACGCGAGCATCCGTGATCATGTCCCTCGAATCGTTCTTTTCCGTAATCGGCGGTGCACTGCTGCTTGGTGAGGTCATGACGATGCGTGCCTATGTCGGCTGTGCGCTGATTTTCGCGGGAACCGTGCTTGCGCAGATACCGGTCAGGGTGCCACGGTTGCGGCGGTGCGAGCAGTCGGATGATGCGGTGCTCGGTGCGGAACGGCGCAGATGATGATCAGCTGGTCTTCGGGGCTTCGCCGACCTGCGGTGCGCCGTTGATGTCGCGATGGATGTTCTGCATCTGCGTTTCGATGTTCTGCAGGCTGCGCGCACAATCGAGCAACGTCTGCGAATGCTCGGACAGCTTGGCATCCGGAAGATCCGTCTTGTAGCGCAGCGCATGTTCCAGACTCGCCCAATAGTCCATGGCGATGGTGCGGAACTGTACTTCGACCGGTGTGTAGTGCGGGCCTGAAGATAGGAACACCGGCACTGCATAGATCACATGCAGCGAACGGTAGCCGTTCTGCTTGGGATTCCTGATGTAGTCCTTGACCCGCAGTACCTGAATGTCGTTCTGAGCCGACAGATAGTTGGATACGGAATACACGTCGTCCCGATAGTTGCAGATCACGCGGATGCCGGCCACATCGAACAGGTTGTCCTTGATGGCATTGACGGTAAGCGGCAGGTCACGCCTTTTCAGCTTGCCCAGAATGGAATTGACGGACTTCAGACGACGTTCCATATGATGGATCGGATCATGCGAGAAGCGTACCTGGAACTCCGAATCGAGGATTTCCAGCTTGGTGCTGATCTCGTACATGGCACCCTCATACACCTGCATCTGATCGATGAATTCGGTGATCTGATCGGCGGGGAATGCCCCCTTGCCGAAGTCCACATTCTTCAATCTGGCTTTGAGATCGGCAGTGTTGATGCGGCTTTGTCTGTCAAGTATCACGGGCAACAGTGTACCCATGATGCCCCTAACGACACTGTGAAAAGACCGAGGAAGCGCTTCGTATTCACGCAATCGCCATGATTGTCGCCTCGTTCATCAATCTCTGGGCGGCCCTGCCGATAGCATGGTGCGTTATGAATGAAGACATGATGACCGAGGCGGAGCGTGCCTCGAAACTGGCCGAACCGACCGTCGACACGGCCCCCGTGCGGGGTAGGGGCGTGTTCTACGTGCATACACTCGGCTGCCAGATGAACGTGCATGATTCCGAACGCATCGCGGGCGTACTTGAGAGTGCCGGCTATGTTCCGGCCACCGAGGAACAGTATATGGATCATGATGTGGACCTGATCGTCATGAATACGTGTGCGGTGCGCGAGAATGCCGCCGAACGCATGTACGGCACCATCGGCCTATGGGCCGAGATGAAGCGCGAACGCCCGAACCTGCAAATCGCCGTCGGTGGATGCATGGCGCAGCTCGATCGTGAGCGGATCGCCGAGAAGGCCCCATGGGTCGATGCCGTGTTCGGTACGAAGAACATCGGCTCTCTGCCCCAGCTGCTCGACCAGGCCCGTGTCCAAGGGCATGCGCAGGTCAAGGTGGAGGAGGAACTGAATTATTTCCCGAGCCAGCTGCCCACCGATCGTGCCTCTCGGGTATCGAGCTGGGTGGCCATCTCCGTGGGGTGCAATAACACGTGCACGTTCTGCATCGTGCCGACCACGCGTGGCAAGGAACATGATCGACGTCCGGGCGACATCCTCGCCGAGATTCGCCAATGCGTCGATGAAGGTGCCAAGGAAATCACGTTGCTCGGGCAAAATGTGAACTCCTTCGGCTACGGCATCGGCGATCGTTTCGCCTTTTCCAAGCTGTTGCGCGCCTGCGGCGAGATCGAGGGCCTGGAGCGTGTGCGTTTCACGTCGCCGCATCCGGCAGCCTTCACTGACGATGTGATCGCCGCCATGGCCGAAACGCCGAATGTCATGCATCAGTTGCATTTCCCGTTGCAATCCGGTTCCGACAGGATTCTGCGCGCGATGCGCCGCTCCTACCGTTCCGCGAAGTTTCTGGATATTCTGCGTAAGATTCGCGAGGCCATGCCGGACGCGACGCTCGTGTTCAACAACGTCAACGATTTCCCC
>ERZ773263.2097-NODE-2097-length-11219-cov-7.195539_pt1 | contig 11219 bp, 17 predicted proteins | sample MGYA00511076_ERZ773263 | MGnify/ENA primary metagenome ERZ773263 (study PRJEB29015, sample SAMEA2738155) | human oral metagenome | biome: human oral; feature: human-associated habitat; material: saliva | place: China | collected 2195 ... | reverse complement strand
GGAAGACTAACAATAGAAAAAGATGAGTTTTTGGGATAATATACTATAGTCGTAACCTTTAAGTTAAGGTTGTTTCTGTGTGAAAAAGTGGAATCTATTTGATGATTTAGAAGTGTCAAGAACATTTAATCAACAAGTAGACGATACGACAATTACTTTAGGAAACAGTAAAGCAGGTTTTTGTGGATAAATCATAATATAAAAAAAGTAAAGAATATTTTCTTTACTTTTTTATTATTAATATATATATATATATATACTTTTCTAAAAATTATTTTTTCTCTTCTGCTCCTAAAACTTTAGCTCTTTTTTCTGCTGTTTCCAATTTACGTTTTGCTTTATCGAAATCAAGCTTCATATAATCAACTACTAACTTCATAGTAATTTTATTGTCCTTTTCTTCGAAGTTGATACTGATACCATTGATATCAGAATATTGTTCAGAGATTTTTTCTTTATTAAATTTTTCATCTGAATTGTTGATTTATATGATGGATAATGGACAATACTTAAGTAAGATACAAGTTCATAACAAGATTTTAAACGAGAATAGAATACATATGTTATAATTATAAAAAGAGGAGTAGGGAAATGAAGGAAGAAAAACATAAGATAGAAAGCAAAGTGAAAAAGAAATTAACGAAAATTATAGGAGCAGTAATAGTAGGAGCACTGTTAATGATGACAGTAGGTTGTGGAGTGGCAGGGAAAGGCAGCAGAACTTGGATAGAAGATAAAGTAGCCAATATAGAAAAAGTCTATCCAACAGAAAATCTAGAAGACTTATTTGAGAAATTTCCAAATGGTTTTTACATAAGACAAATTATATTAAAAGATGGAGATAATATAAATGAAGGGTATAGTTATATATTAGAGCTTAGAGGGGATAAAGATAAAAAAACTATATTAGGGAAAGTGGAGAAGATACGAACAAAAGGCGAACCTTATGAAAGAGTTTTGATTCAGCAGAGTAAAGTAAAATATAAAAAAGGCGAAGGATTAGTTTTGGAAAATCCAGAATTAGCAGAAGAACTATTGCTTAATAAACACTTTTTGTTTCAAGAAGTAAAGCTGAATAGAGAAAGTTTTAAAAAGTGGAAATTTGAGAAAAAAGAATATTCCTATGAGACGGGTGTGTTTGACATTATTTATAATGTAAATAATAAAGAAATTAATAATTACTTTAGTATAGATGAAAATAGTAATCTAGTTATACATGTTGGAGGGGTAGATATTTCTACAACAAGTGTATATAAATATAGTGTAATGATAAAAAATCAAGAAAAAGGTATAGATTATTATGAGATATTATCAGATACTAAAGAGGATATAGAAAATGAAGAAAGGGAAGAAAGATGAAGAAAGCACTGATAGGTATTTTAGCTATACTAGCAATAATATCGGTATTAATAGGAGGAAAGATACAAATAGATAAATACAGAATAAAAAGTATCACGCATGGAAAATAAGGGAAAGCGGCAATAGAAAATATGCTAAGGGTACTAGATGAAAATGCCTTAACACCAGAAGGAAAAATAAAAAGTTATAAAATAGATGATAGTTATACAGAGAGAAATCCAATGGGAGGGATTGAGATAAAATTAATAATAAATGATGATAATGAGCTTACTGTAAAGACAGCATTAAATAAATATCCTTCAAGAGGATATATACAGCACGGGATGATTGTAACTTCTGAGAAGATGACAAAATTGGTACCAGACAAAGGGGAATGAGTAAGCAAATAAAGTAATATAGACTATATAAAGAGAAATTATACACAAACATATAACTTTATAAAAAGTGTAGAAAATAATCAAAATGATATTAAAAATTATTATGAAGAGAAGTAGATTTTTTATGAAGAGACTAAATGAATATTGGGTAACCTTAATCATAATATTGGCGCTAATCGGAGGTTATTATACTTATCATAAAATAATAATAAAGAATGTATTTGAAGAGATGTATAACTCATATTATAATATATTATCAATTAAATCGATAGATAATATGCCACAGATAAAATATGTGCGTAGAGATGACCTAGGAATAGATATTGCAAAACTATATTATAAAGAACAAGTTAATGGAAGTAATATAGAGTTTTCTTTAATAAACTTTAATAATAAAAAGAAAATATTTGTGATTAGTTCAACATTAATTGCTGAAGGAATATATTTAGATATAAACTATCTATATGATATAAATACCCATAAATTGAGGAATACTGTGACTTTCAGTGGGGAAAATGTTCCATTAACTGAAGATAAGCCAAAACAGAGAAGAGAACTCTTACAAAAACACAATATCTCAAAAGAATACTTACAGAAAAAATCAGACGAGCTGTCAGATACAGTTTTAACAGATTGGCAAAGATATAGCGGAAGTTCATATTAAAGGAGTAATATGGGAAGATTGACAATAGAGAAAGACGAATTTTTGAGATAATATACTATAGTCGTAACTTTATTTTTAAGGTTGCGACTATTTAACATATCACTGCCTAGAAAGATAAAAATATAGTATAATATAATAAATCATTTTTATTTTTATAGAAAAACAGCGTATGAACGTAGTACAAAGTAATAAAGAACAAGCTGTCTCATCTAGAATATCCTTAAAAAATGTAATTAATAATATTTCCCAAGAAATAACAGTAACAAAAGATACGCAAACAGATGAAAAAATAATAGGACCTTTATTACAGAGAGTAACAACTACTATAATAAGTTAGAAAACAATGTGTATAATCGTGCAGAAGAATTTAAAAAGAATGTAGATTTTAATGAAGTAAAAGATAAAATTTATAATCAACTTATTATGTCAAAAAGAGATGGAGAAATAGTAAGTAAACCAAGTAATATAAACTATATAAAGAGGAATTATTCACAAACATATAACTTTATAAAAAGTGTAGAAAATAATCAAAATGATATTAAAAATTATTATGAAGAGAAGTAGATTTTTTATGAAGAGACTAAATGAATATTGGGTAACCTTAATCATAATATTGGCGCTAATCGGAGGTTATTATACTTATCATAAAATAATAATAAAGAATGTATTTGAAGAGATGTATAACTCATATTATAATATATTATCAATTAAATCGATAGATAATATGCCACAGATAAAATATGTGCGTAGAGATGACCTAGGAATAGATATTGCAAAACTATATTATAAAGAACAAGTTAATGGAAGTAATATAGAGTTTTCTTTAATAAACTTTAATAATAAAAAGAAAATATTTGTGATTAGTTCAACATTAATTGCTGAAGGAATATATTTAGATATAAACTATCTATATGATATAAATACCCATAAATTGAGGAATACTGTGACTTTCAGTGGGGAAAATGTCCCACGTGTAGATGATGAGAAAAAACAAACAAGGGAACTTTTAGAAAAGCATAATATCTCAAAAGAATACTTACAGAAAAAATCAGACGAACTGTTAGATACAGTACTTACAGATTGGAAAAACTATGGACTTACTTTTTACTCGAAAGATGACATGGGAAGACTAACAATAGAAAAAGATGAGTTTTTGAGATAATATACTATAGTCGTAACTTTATTTTTAAGGTTGCGACTATTTTTTTTCGTCCAAATGACTAATATGGGTAAATCTATATTGAACAAAATCCAATCCTATTAAGTCAACAAATAAAGTATCCGTCTGCGATATAAAAAGTAATTTCAAAACCTTATTATATCAATAATCTAGGAGTGTGCTTCATTACATTATAAGTAGGCGTAAAAAATATTTTTAACATTAACTTTGCTTAAGTTTATTGAGTTAGAATAGTATATGGAAAAATGATATAATAGATTTTATAGTGTTATCGTTTAGAGAATGGATTAGAAATTTTGAAATGATTTATAAAGATTAAAAGGAAGAAAGTTGAATATCGGAGGACAAATGAAGTATTTAACAAGTGAAGAAGTAAAAACTTCAAAAAAGAATATTAGTGTAATAAAACCTTATAAAACAACTAGAGAGATTATTACTTCTAATATTTTTACTTTTTTTAATGCCATGAACTTGGTTTTAGGGCTTTTTATCGCCACGACTTTAAGATTTGAGAATATGTTATTTCTAGGAGTTATCGCAGTAAATACGGCTATTGGGATCTATCAAGAAGTTCGTGCGAAAAATGCTCTTGCAGAACTTAGTCTGTTAGGACGTAGTAAGTATCGTGTTAATCGAGATGATGAAACGGTCGAAGTAGATTCAGAAGAAATAGTAGAGGGTGAGTATTTACACCTTAATCTCGGAGATCAAGTGCCTGTTGATGCTGAGGTCTTACATGGTAGTATAGAGGTTGATGAATCTTTATTAACTGGAGAAAGTGATAATATTTTCAAGGCAGAAGGCGATAAACTTATGAGTGGTAGTAACGTAGTAAGTGGTAGTTGTCTTGTGAAAGTTCTTGCTGTTGGTGATGATAGTTATATTAATGAACTCGCAAAAAGAACAAAAGCATTTAAAAAATATCCATCAAAATTGCGTGATTATATGGATGGAATATTAAAGGTTATTTCTGTTTTATTAATACCAGTTGCTATTTTATTATATGTTCGAGGGGCAAGTCTAGGTCGTAGCTATGTGGACATTGTTTTGCGTAGTGCAGGAGCTCTTGTTGGGATGATTCCGGAAGGATTAATTCTTCTTGTTAGTGTTTCTTTGGCTGTTGCAGCGATGAAACTAGCACGTCGTAAAGTTCTTGTTCAAGAGTTATACTGTGTAGAAACACTTGCACGAGTAGACGTTCTTTGTTTTGATAAAACAGGAACAATCACAACTGGAAATATGAATGTAGTAGAAATAGATGACGAAGTAGGAGAAAAACTTTCAAGCTACTTAGCGTATTTTGAAGATGAAAATGCAACATCAAGAGCACTTAAAAAATATTTAAACTGTGAGAAAAAATGGCAAGTGGCAGAGCTAGGAGCATTTTCTAGTAAAAATAAATACTCATATATCAGACTTGAAGAAGGTGGAACATACTTTTTTGGAGCGTATGAGTTTTTAGGTTTTGACACTCCGATGACAGAGTACTATGAAAATCTAAAACAACAAGGATTTAGGATTTTATCATTAGCTTATACAAAAGATAACGTAGATAAGCCAACCAATATGGAGCTTATTGGTCATGTTGTCCTAAGTGATGAGATAAAAGCAAATACAAAAGAAACATTTAAGTATTTTGAGTCACAAGGTGTAGCGGTCAAGATTATTAGTGGGGATAATCATATCGCGGTTCTTGGAGTTGCCAAAAAGGCTGGGTTTAAAGAAGATGCACGAGCTATTGATATGACAAAAGTATCAGAAGAAGATTTTGAAAGAGTAGTTTTGGAAAATGATATTTTTGGACGTGTAACACCAGAACAAAAACAACATATGGTAGAAGTGTTACAAAAGCACAAGAAAACAGTAGCTATGAGTGGAGATGGTGTTAATGACGTACTAGCGCTTAAAAAAGCTGATATTAGTTTTGCGATGAATGGAGCAACTAGCGCGGCTAAAAGTGTTTCGAATATTGTCTTTTTAACAGATGATTTCGATGTATTTTATGATATCCTTATGGAAGGGCGTCGTGTTATCAACAATATTCAAAAAGTAGCCTCACTATTTTTAACAAAAACATTTTTCTCGATTACTTTTTCAATCTTAAGTGTAATTTTTGCATTAGAGTTTGCGTTTATTCCAATTCAATTTACGATAATTTCAGCAATAACAATAGGAATTCCATCGTTTTTCCTAACGTTTGAATCGAATAAAGATAAAGTCAGCGATCACTTTATGCGTGATATATTAACAAATGCTGTAATAGGTGGAGGAGTGCTGGTATTAAGCGTTCTGTTGACGAATTTTGTAATCCATAATCCAGCACAGGTGAAATTTATTTGTTTCTTACTTGCCCTTATAAATGGATTGCTTATGGTAACGAAGGTTAGTTTACCGTTCAATAAATATAAAGCAGTCCTATTAGTAGCCTTAACATTTGCAGCAGTGGTGGGGATATTTGCCAATATATTTATTTTGAAAAATCATTTTAATCCCCTAACTATAGGACAGATAACCTATGTTGCTTTAGTTGCGATAGTTATCGCGATAATTCATTATATGACAAGAAGAAAAAGATTAGTATAGAGCTAGTATAAATAGGTTAGTTATAGGAGAAATATACAAAAAATTCCCCGTTCAAGAGATAAAGTTACTCTTGAGCGGGGATTAGTTAATATTACTCAATAAAATATTTATTATTAAATTTAAAATTGATATTTAAACTAAGAAAAATAGTTTCTCAGAGAAAGTAGTGGAAGATAAGATAGGTGAGGAAAATGAAGAATAAAGAGTTATAGAGAAGTTGTTTTCTCTATAACTCTTGTATTTTTTAATAAGAATTAACTAATTTAACGTTTAGAGATAAAGAGTATTGGAGTAAGATTCTTGTTTGATTTATCGTAATTTCATTATACAGGAGCTATTTTTTATAATTTTGTCGCATATTAATTATAACACAATGCAAGAAGTCTTATTTTTAAAATCTATTAAATAGAAGAGTTAAAATATGATATAATAGATAAAAATAAAAAGGAAAATAGTCGAAATAATGAAAAAGATAATAACATTAATAATGAGTATTATAATAATTAGTATTCTAACAGGTTGCAGTACAACAGGTAAAGGAAGTAGAGCATGGATAGAAGATAAGGTAGCAAATATAGAAAAAGTCTATCCAACAGAAAATCTAGAAGACTTATTTGAGAAATTTCCGAATGGATTTATTATAAAACAAAGAAGATTGTTTAAAGAAGGAGATAAGAGCTATAGTTTAGAATTGAAGATGAAGGGAGATAAAGACACTAAAAAATAGAAGGGAAAGTAAAAAAGGTATTATTACAATCTAAACCCTATAAAGAAACAGTAGAAAAAGAAAGTAAAGTAGAATATATAAAAGGCCAAAACCTAGTGTTAGAAAAACCAGAATTTTTGGAAGACTTGTTGCCTAAAAACCATCTTCTATTCCAAAAGTTGCGATTGAATAAAACTATATTGAAGAAATTAGAATTTAATAAAAAAGATTATACTATGGAAAATGGAGGATATGGAATAACATATAATATAAATAATAATATAATTAATACTTATCTAGGGGTGAAATCGAGTAACTTAACATTAAGAATAAGTGGAATTGAAAGTTCTAATTATAATCCATATAAGTATGGAATAATAATTTCAGATAAAGATAAAGATATATATTATCATGAATTAGTTTCTGAACATAAGGAGGATTTATACCGTGAATAATAATACTTTGTATGCTTCAGAATTGACTTATGAATTTGAAAAGGCGAAAATTAATGCGACTACAAAAGAAGAATTAAACAATATTAAAGTGCTATTTTTGAAATACACTCAAGAAAATGGACACAATTTTATAACAAGATTTTAAGTGAGGATAGAATACAAATGTGCTATTATGTAGTCGAAAATATATAATTATAAAAAAAGAGGAGTAGGGAAATGAAGGAAGAAAAACGAGAGAGAGAAAGCAAAGTGAAAAAGAAATTAACGAAAATTATAGGAACAGTAATAGTAGGAGCACTGTTAATGATGACAGCCACAGGTTGCGGAATAATGGGAATGGGAAGTAAATCATGGATAGAAAAACAAGTATCGGATATAGAAAAAGTCTATCCAACAGAAAATCCAGAAGACTTATTTGAGAAATTCCCGAATGAATTTATAATTGAACAAATAAGATTATTTAAAGAAAATGGAGTAACTCATAGTCTAGATTTGGAAATGAAAGGAAATAAAGATACAAAAAAAATAGAAGGGGTAATAAAAAAAGTACGAATAGAATCAAAACCATATAAGGAAACAATAGTAAAAGAAAGTAAAGTAGAATATGTAAAAGGGGAAGGCTTAGTCTTAGAAAAACCCGAGTTAACAAATGAGTTATTACCCAAAAATTATTTCTTATTCCAAAAGTTGAAACTAAATAGAAATATATTGAAAAAATTAGAAGTAAAAGATAAAAGTTTTAGTTTTGAAACGGATAGTTACAATATAAAATATCTTTTTACAAATAAAGAGATAGATGATTATTTAGGAATAAACAAACAAAAGGTGAGTTTTGATATTATAGGGCAATATAGTGAGAGAGATAAAACATATTTTCATACAATAATTATAGGGGAAAATACTGAGGTTGATTTTTCAGAAAAGGTAGTAGAAGAGCGCGGGGATAAATAGTAAAATAAAGCATATGAGCTATCTTTAAATAGTTAAATTATGTATTTAGGGAATTGAGAATTTAGGATATAGTATATAGAACAGAAGGAACAAAATAATGAAAAAGATAGTGATAAGAATATTAACTGTAATTGCGGTAAGTGCGATGTTAATAATTGGAAAAATACAAATGGATAAATATAGAGTGAAAAGCATAATGCATGGAGAAGAAGGAAAAGCGGCAATAGAAAATATGCTGAAAATAATGGACGAAAAAGCTTTAACGCCAGAAGGGAAAATAAAAAGTTACAAAATAGATGAGGGTTATACTCATAAGAATCCGATGGGAGGGCTAATAGTTAGAGTTATAATTAATGATGATCCAGAATTAGATGTTGAAACAACATTAAATAAGTATCCTTCGAGAGGAAAGTTAGAACATGGAGTTATATTGAGGTCGCAAAAGATGGCTAAACTTGTACCACCTAAAGGAAAGTTAAATGCTGAAAGTAATAAAGGAAATGAATAATGAAAAAATATAAGTAATAATAGAACAATAGGAATAAAATGCTGAAAAAAATAGTGATAAGAATAGCAATGGTAATAACGGTAATTGGTGTATTAATAACAGGGAAAATGTATTTAGATAGTTATCAGAATAAGAGTATAGCACAAAGTAAAGAGGCAAAAACTGCTATAGAAAAAATGTTGAAGGGACTAGACGAAAAAGCCTTGACACCAGAAGGAAAAATAAAAAGTTACAAAATAGATGATAATTATATTCATAGGAATCCAATGGGAGGAGTTAGTGTAAAAATAGTGATTAATGAAGATGAAAGTCTATATTTAGGAACTATATTAAATAAATATTCATCTAGTAAAGAATATACTTAGGTGTTCTTAGTTTTTCTCCTGAGTTACGTAAATTAATATATAAATAATGCGATTAAGAGTTATAAGAAGAAGTTAAATAAAAACTGGATAACTTCAAAAATAGTAAATCGATTGTCGTAGACATTTTAATAATATATAAAAACCGTGAATCTAAAATAGCTAGATTCACGGTTTAATGTTATTTCATTTTTTCTAGTTCTTCGATAAGTTTTTCTTCAGTTAATGAACCTGGGAATCTATTTGCTATAGTACCATCACTATTGATAAAAATATGAGTTGGGAATGAGCGAATTCCGTAATTTATTAAGAAACGGTCGTTAACATCGAATAGTACTGGGTAAGTAAGATTAAGTTCTTTAGCTTTTGCTAGGATAACATCTTTACTTTTATCGCTAGGGTTTTGATTTTTGAAAACTTCATCGTTAGGAGAAGTTATAGATAAAAAGACAATATCCTCTTTAGCTTTTACTTTTTGATAAACTTTTTCAAGTTCTGGAATTTCGCGAAGACATGGCCCACACCAAGAAGCCCAAACATTGATATAAACTTTTTTACCTTTAAAGTCGCTAAGTTTAACTTCTTTTCCATCTTTATCCATTGCGGTAAAGTTATAAGCCTGAGTTGTTGTTTTCTCTTCCTTTTTTTCTTGAGAAGAGTTTGATGTATCTTCTTTTTTAGGTTCTTCTTTTGAACAAGCTGTTAAAAGAAGTGAGCTACTAAGTAAAGCAGCGCCTAATAGTGATAATTTTTTCATAAGTTAGTCTCCTTTTTAATTAAAATATCTCATAAGTGATACGAAAGAACCACTTAGTATTAATATACCAATTATAATTAGTATTATTCCTGAAATTATTTGTGTATATTTTAAAATATTAGTATGTTTCTTAAAGATTCTCAATAACGTAGATGCGAAAAATGCTACGAAAATAAATGGTAAGATAAATCCTAAGCAATATACTAATACCAAAATTATACTCATAATTCCTGTGTGGCTAGAAGCGTACAAAAATACACTTGCTAGAATAGGGCCGATGCATGGAGTCCAAGAAAAACTAAATGTGAAGCCCATAAGAAAAGCTAAAACTGGAGTAGTTTTGTTACCTTTTCTTTTTACTTTATCTTTAATGGAAAACTCTTGTTTTAAAAAGCCGATTTTGAAAACTCCAAGTTGAAGTAATCCCATAAAAACGATAAGTATTCCACTAACTATTTGCAAAGTTTTAATATTTTCGTTTAAGAAAATGCTAATAAAGCTTGTTGCAAATGCTAAAACGAAAAATGTTGAACAAATACCTAAGACAAAGAATAATGTATTTGTAATGGTATTGCGTTTATTAAAAACCAATTCACCGTGTTCATTTTGCTCTTTTTTACCAGCTAGTATTCCGATATAGATAGGTAAAATCGGGACAACGCAGGGTGATAAAAATGACAACAGTCCTTCTAAAAATAAAAAGGATAGTTTCACGAGTGAAACTGATGTACTTAAATCTGTCATAAAGCCTCCCTTATTAGTGTATTAGCAAGTGATATTAATAATTTTTTTCATTAAAAAACTTACACGATAACTATATAATAAAATACTTATTAGTGCAATTTTTATGCCTCAAATATGACTCGAAAATTACGATAGTAAAGCTTTGTGACAGGTTTTTATCACTATTGTTACAAAACTGTTACAAGTATTGAAAAAATTTTTTTTACATCATATAATGGTATTACGTCAAAATTAAAATGAAATTTAAAGGTGTTTAAATGGAGTTAAAGACGTATAGATATTAAAGTTTTGAAATAACAATTTAGAAAAAATAGAAATTTAGAAAATATTATTAGAGAGCGTTTAGCTCGAAATCAGATTTTAAGGAGAAATTATTTTAGATGAGTAAATTACATAAATTAGTAGCAACAACAGCAATCGTATCAACAGTAGCTTTTGGTTTAGCACAAGTAGCTGATGCTGATACTTACACAGTTAAAAAAGGTGATACACTTTGGGATATCGCTATTAACAATGGAACAACTGTTGATCAACTTATGCAAGATAACAACTTAACAAGTTCATTAATCTTCC